>ERZ1370068.8753-contig-7583_pt1 | contig 36104 bp, 44 predicted proteins | sample MGYA00561227_ERZ1370068 | MGnify/ENA primary metagenome ERZ1370068 (study PRJEB38410, sample SAMEA6850437) | metagenome | study: Metagenomic assessment of the ecological functions of the soil: analysis of the soil microbiota associated with the... | reverse complement strand
GTTACGTATTGCCTGTACTCGGTGAGGTTCTTCGACCGTCCCGCGCAGAGATCTTGCCCTCTTCGAGGTCCTCGAGGGTTTCTTCTTCTTCTCGGCGTTCTCCTCTTCGAGAACGGCCTTTCTCGAAGCACGATGTTGCCGCGCCGCTTGTTCACCTTGATGACGCGCATGCGGAATTCCTGACCGCGTAGCGCGTCGAGGTTCCGCACCGGCCGCACGTCGACCGAGCGAGCCGGGCAGAAACGCCGGAACGCCGATGTCGACCTTGAGGCCACCCTTGATGCGATCGATCACCCGGCCCAGGACCGGCTCGCCCGTTTCGAAGGCGCGCTCGACGTCGTCCCAGACCTTCATCTTTTCGGCCTTCTCTTTCGAGAGGACCACGTAGCCGTCGTTGTTCTCGGTGCGCTCGAGGAGGACCTCGATCCGGTCGCCGACCTTCACGGTCAACGATCCGTCGTAGCCCCTGACCTCGTTGATGTCGATGACGCCTTCGGACTTGAATCCGATGTCGACGACGACTTCTTCTTCGAGGATCTTGAGGACGCGTCCCTGGACGACGTCCCCTTCCTTGAGCGATTTGAAACCGCTCTCCCAGACTTCGAGGGCCTTGCCGAAATCCTCGGCGTCCTCGATCGCGTCGTGTCCGGTCACCGTGGTGATCTTGTCGTCTTCCTGAATGCTCATGTGGGGATCGGGCCTCCTGATTCGGCCCCTGCGCCCCGATCCGAGAAGCGCCGGTGCCGTTGGTACCCGCCGTGGCGGGCTGCCAGTGTCGGATTGATGACCCGGCAAAGGCGTCATCGTAGAGAACGGCTCCGGTGCTGTCAAGAATCGATTTATCAGAGGATTACGACGACCGTGGCCGCCCTGCGGCGCGAGCGGATTCGACCCGGCCGGCGGCGCTCGCAGAGCTCCCCGACTTCCGCTTCGGAGAGGGCCCGCACCTGGCCGACCGGAAGGCGCCCGAGACCGATCCCGCCGTAGCCCATCCGCCTCAACCGCTGGACCGGATGGCCGATCGCCTGGAACATGCGGCGCACCTGGCGATTTCGGCCCCCTCGCCGATCGTGATCTCGATCCAGGCGTTGTCCCCGCGTCGAACGATCCGCGACCCGCGCCGGGCCCGTGCGCTTCCCGTCGAGCGGGATGCCCCGGCTGAGGCGGAGGAGCACCTCCGGTCGGGCTGGCCCTTCACCTTGGCGAGGTAGGTCTTTTCGACGCCGCGGGACGGGTGCATCAGGTCCCGCGCCAGCGCTCCGTCGTCGGTCAAGATCAGGAGGCCCTCGCGTGTGGTAGTCGAGGCGGCCGACCGGGTAGACCCGCGCTTTGACCCCGCGGAGGTACTCCTTCACGGTGCGGTCGGCCCTCGGGGTCGCTCAGCGTGGTGACGACGCCGCGCGGCTTGTTCAACGCCAGATAGGTGTGCCCCGTCGGGCGGGCGGCGATCCGCTTTCCGTCGACCTTGATCGCGTCGCGGTCGGGATCGACCTTCGTGCCGAGCTCCGTGACGATCGACCCGTTGACGCTGACCCTGCCCTCGACGATCAGGCGCCTCGGCGCTTCGGCGGGAGGAGACGCCCGCGTGCGCGAGGACCTTCTGAAGGCGCTCGCTCATTCGTCCTCGTGGGCGCCGGCCGAGCGATCGGGCTCCTGGACGGCGCTCTGCGGCCTCCCTGAGGACGCCGATGAATCTCGTCGAACTCCTCGATCGACGGCAGGTCCTCGAGCTGGTTGAGGGCGAAGTGGACGAGGAACTGCTTCGTCGTGCCGTACAGCAGCGGGTTCCCGACCACCTTCTTCCGGCCGAGGATGCGCACCATCGATTTCTCGAGCAGGCTCTTGAGCGCCCCGGAGGGATCGACGCCACGCATCGCCTGGATTTCCGGCACGGTGATCGGTTGGCGGTACGCGATGATCGCCAGTGTCTCGAGCGCCGCGGGCGAAAGCCGGGTGCGGTTCCGCTGGCGGAAAAACTGACGGACCATCGCGCCCGACTTCGGGCTTGGTGGCGAGACGAAACGCCCCAGCGACCTGTTCCACGGTCAGCCCGCCCGGCCTCGCCGCATAGCGCTCGCGCAGCGCGTCGATCGCCGCGGCGCACCTCGGATTCCGTCGCACCCGAGAACGCGGCGGCGATCTCCTTGGGTTGCACTGGCTCCGCCGCCGCGAAGAGCACCGCCTCGACCGCGGCGATGAGGTCGCTCGCCGGGAGACGAAGACCGTGAGCTCGGTCATGCTTCCTCCGATGCGGATCCGCCCGCCGAGCGCGGCGGGCGGGGCGTCGTCGTTCCGCAGCGCGACGCGGATCGTGCCCTGCGAGGCGCGCTGGAACAGCACGATGATCTGGAGCCTCACCATCTCGAGCACCGCGAGAAACGACGCGATCCGCTCGGTCCGATTGGGCAGTCCCGCGATCAGCTCGAGCAGGTCGGCCGAGCCGCGGCTCTGCAGAGATCTCGGTCAGCCAAGCGATCTTGTCGGCGACCGAGACGTCGTCCCGCTTCAGCTGGAGCTCGCGTCCTCGCCGAGGCGATCGAGGAGCTTCTTGAACGCGGCGATGACGTCGAACAGCTCGACCGCGAGGAGCTCTTCGCCTTCGAATTCCTGCAGGGATCCTCCCGTCGCGCGTCCAGATGAGGCTGCGAACGCTGTCGATCGCCTGGAGGTTCTCGGCCGCCTGCTTCAGGCGCTGGTACTCGAGGAGCTGCCGCGTGAGCTCGGCGTGAGGGTCGTCCTTCGCCTTCCTCCTCCGGGAGCGTCGGGTCGGGCGGGAGCAGGAGCCGCGACTTGATGTGCACGGAGCGTCGCCGCCATCACGAGGTAATCGCCCGCGATCTCGAGGTCCATCTCGCGCATCAGATCGAGATAGGCGTCGTACTGAGCCGCGATCTCGAGGATCGGGATGTTCGTGATGTCGACTTCGTTGACGCGCACGAGGTGGAGGAGCAGATCGAGCGGCCCGTCGAACGAAGCGAGGCGAACGCGCAGGGCGTCCGCGTCCGCCGACCGTCGGCGTCGGTCACCGTCCCAGCCCCAGGCGCGAACGCACGAGGCGCAGCGTCTCGCCCGCGGCTTCGTTCGCGCGGACGGCGCCGTCGTCGAGGATCCGCTCGACGCGTCGCGGGTCGGCCGAGAACGCGGCCCGCCTCTCGGCGATCGGCGCTAGGACCGCGAGCGAGGCGCTCTTGCAGCCGGCCCTTGCAATCGCGGCAGCCGATCGCCGCGGTCCGGCAGCCCTGATCGGCCCACGCGACCGTCTCCGGCTTCGGAGAACACCTTGTGCGTCGCGAACACGGGACAGACCTCAGGATTCCCGGGAATGTGCCGGTGCGTCCTCTGCGGATCGGTGAGCATGGCGTCGACCTTGGCGCCGACGGTTTTCGCGTCGTCGCTGAGGAAGATCGCGTTCCCGTACGACTTCGACATCTTCCGGCCGTCGGTTCCAGGAAGGCGCGGAGCCCGGCGTCAGCAGCGCCTGCGGCTCCGGGAAGACGTCCCCGAAGAGGTGGTTGAAGCGGCGGGCGATCTCGCGGCAGAGCTCGAGGTGCGGCACCTGGTCCTCGCCGACCGGAACGGCCTGCGCGCGGTACGCGAGAATGTCGGCGGCCTGCAGCAACGGATATCCCAGGAACCCGTAGGTGTTCAGATCCTTGTCGCGCAGCTGCTCCTGCCGTTCCTTGTAGGTGGGCACGCGCTCCAGCCACGGAAGCGGCACCATCATCGAAAGGAGCAGGTGAAGCTCCGCGTGCGCTTTCACCTCGGACTGTACGAACACGACCGCGCGCTGCGGATCGATCCCCGCCGCCAGCCAGTCGACCGCCACGTCGCGCACGTAGCCCGCGGATCAGGGATCGGGTCGGCGTAGTCGGTCGTCAGCGCATGCCAATCGACGATCGCGAAGAAGCAATCGTGGGTGTCTTGGAGCGTGACCCAGTTCTTCAGCGCTCCGACGAGATGTCCGAGGTGCAACGGCCCCGTCGGCCGCATGCCGGAGAGGACCCTGAGCGGCGCATCGCGGTCATCGCATCACCGAAGAATCGACATCGTGGGGTGCGCGCTCCGCCGCATCGGCTCTCGCGCTCGGGAGAATAACACCCGAGTCGACGGGGGTCAACGCGGCGCCCGCGGGCTGCCTCCCCGCGGCGCCCAAGGCGTCGCGTATCTTCGCTCGAGCTTGGCTCCGCCGCATCCCAACGCCCGGGCCAGATCGGCGACGATGTTGTCGATCACCTCGCGACGAGCGGTCGCCTGGGCGTCCTCGCCGGGGATAGATCGGTCGCCGGACACGTTGAGCCGACGAGGTGCTTCCGGCGCACGAGCGCTCCGTCGTCTCAGCGCGTCGACAGGGTCGCGTCGACGGTCACCTGCGAATGCGCGAGATGCCTCAGCTCCTTGGCCGGCTCCCCGGGCTGCAGGGTGGTCGCGATCGATCGTCGAACGCGCGTTTCGTCGACGACGTCCGACAGGACCACGGAATGAGCACGAGCTCGGCGTCCTCCGGCGACGGGTCTCGGCCGGCGATCGCGACGCCCGCAAAGCAGCGCTCCGGCGAGGTTCGCGGCCAGGGATCGCTCGAAGGTCGTCGCGGAACGCGTCGGAGCCGGCGCCCGCACCCCAGCGCACGGTCAAGCGCGGTCCGAACGGGCGCGACGTCGCTTGGCATCGGCGCGCGGCGCGCAGGATGCGAGTGCAGCCGACACGCGCTCAGCGCGAGCCGCACGGAGAGACCCCGTGCGGCGCGGGTCATGCCCTGAAGACCAGCTTGACCATCCCGATGCTGACGCGGTCCCCGTCCTGCACGGGATGCGGCGCCCGGTCACGAGCTTCGTGGCTGTTGACGAAGCGTCCCGTTCAGCGCGCCGACTTCCTCGGTCAGGACGAACCCTCGTTCGTAGCGGACGAGCCGGGCGTGACGCCGCGAGACGGAGCGCTTCAGATCGACTTGGCGTGAGATCGACATCGGGCATCTGCTCGGTCACGGGGTCGAATCGCCCGATCAGCGTCTCGTTCCCTGCACGGGCGAAGATCGTCCCGTCGCCGTCGACTTCGAGGCGCGTGCCCGTGCCGCGCCGGCCGCGGCTTCGCTCGGCCTGCGACGACGGCCGCGCGGGCGCGGCGGATCGGCCGTCGGCCTGGAGCCCTTCGAACCGGCGCTCCGTCTCGCGCAGACGGATCGACAGCTTCCGCAGCATGCGGATCGCGATCTCGATGTTCCCTTGATCATCTTGTCGAAGGTCATGCTGTTGATCTCGATGAGCTCCGCGTCCTCCACGGCCTCGGCCGAGATCGTTCGCGGAAGGCCCTCGAGGATCGACATCTCGCCGAAGAAGTCCCCCTTTTCCATCATGCCGTGGACCCGCTTCTGGCCGTCGATCGACGCGGAAGAGGCGGATCTTCCCCGACTGGACGATGTACATCGTCGTTCCGAGATCGCCTTCGGTGAAGATGCGCTCGTTCGCGCCGTACCTCACCATGAAGTTCTGGAACGGATTAGTCGCCATCGCTTCGATCCTCGAGTCTGGTGCTCAAAGGCCGCGCCCGATCTTAGGAATCCCCGGCCGGCGGAAGTCAATCGGAACGCTTGGGCGCAGCAGCCTGCGACCGTTCGAAGATGGACTTTTCGGCCTCGAAGCGAACGTCTTGGTCCGGATCGTCCCGCGCGATCGCGCGAAGCGTCTCATCGATGCCCGCATCCGGCAAGGCGGCGAGCGCGGACGGTGGCTTCGCGGCGCACGGCGACGTCGTCGTCCCGGCGCGCCCGTCCCGTCAATTCGGCGACGACCCGAGGCCGGTCCGCCACCTGGTCGGCGCTCGGCGCGCGACGAGGACGCGCCCGAGCAAGAGGGCCGCGCGGCGCCGGACGTCCGGACGCGGGTGCTCCAGCAGCGGCTGGACGATCGGGATCGAGGCGACCTGCTCGCGGCGGAACTTCACGTAGAGATCGAGCGCCGCGTCGACGAGCACCGGGTTCGTCGTCCTGAGGAAGTCCGGAAGGCGTTGTCCAGAGGAACTCGTCGCTGCGCCGTTCCTGGACCTCCGGCCAGTCGTGCCGCCGCGGCGATCGTCGCCGCGCTCCCTTCGAGCGGAAGCGCCTTCGCGCCGCCGGACGCCACGCACGAGGTCGATAGACCGGGCGACGGTTCTTCTTCCGCCGCGTCGACGGCCTTCAACAGCAAGAGGTAGGCCCGGCCCTCTCGTCAGGTCGAGCGCCGCCACCCCCGTCTCGCGATCGCGGTTGGCTTGGCGCTGATCGATCAGAGACGACCGCGTTGACCGCGAGGTCGCCCTTGATCGGCGTACGCGCGACCGCCTGCACGAGCTGGCCGTCGTCCGCGACGACGTCCGCGGCGATCACGATCGGCGCCGTCGCCATCCACTCGTACAGTCCGAGGTGGATCGGCTCTCGGCGGCGGCTCGGTGACGGCGCGAAGCATCGCCTGGCGCGCACGACCATGACGGCCGCCAGCGATCGCCAGGCGGAGAACGACGATCGGCGTATCACGCAGCCAGGATAGTGCGATCGTCCGCGGTGCGCCGCTCCCTGCCCTCAATCGACCGCATCGAGACGCAGCCGAATCGCCAACTTGAAGCGGCGTGCGGAGACGCCTTCGCCGAGCATCACGGGCACGATGATCTCTCGCGCCTGCCCGTCGGCGAGCTGCGCGATCTCGAGGCTCGGATCGGCAGAACAGATCGTCGTCGCTCGCGACCTCGGTCAGCGTCAGGTCCGCTTCGGCCGTCGGTCGCTCCGGTCCGGAGCGGGAGACGGTGCGATCGGAGCGAGATCCGTCGGCGCGGTGCACGCATCGCGGACGGTTTCGGCGACGGAGACGTCGGGACCGGCGCCGTCGAAGTCGCTCCACTCGGGTCGAAGCCGCGGTCGACTTCGAAGTCTGGCGCTGCTCGAGAGCGGGCCGCCACGCCGGCTGAGGAGCCGGGTCGGCGGCGGGCGGCGCGTTGGGCTTCGAGGAGCTCGTCGATCGGAACGTTCGATCCGTACGCGGACGACGGGTCGGCGAACGTCGGCTCGTCCTCGTCTCCGGCGTGCCCATCCACGCCCCTTCTTCCGCGGGAGGCAGCTGGCCGATCGGAGCGTCGATCTCCTCGACCTCGCCGACGAGCCCGTCGATCTCGTCCTCGCCGAACGACGTGATCGCCTCGACCGGCGCGGGACGACTTGCGGGCGTCGGGCCGCGCGACGGGGATGGCTCGACGCGGCGTCGGCGGGGTTTCGATCGGCGACAGCGGAATGGCCGTGCGCGACGTTTCCGGCGTGGCGTGGGACGGTCCGCGGACGACTCGGCGACCGGCGCGGCGGCGCGTCGCGGTGCCGCTGGAGCCGACGCCATCGAGCCATGGCGGCAACCGCCGCGACGGGCGGCGCGGCGGCCGCGCCTTCGGCGACCGACTTGGGCTCGTATTTCCGCGTCAGGTTCAACAGGACGAGCTTGACGATCGCCTTGAGCGTGTCCTGGACACCGATGCCCGTCGTGGCGACCGACTCGTAGAACGGCGCGTTGAACTTGTTCAGCGCGGCGTTCAGGTCTTCGATCGCCGGACAGCTTCGGGAGGTCGCGCTTGTTGAACTGGATGACGTGCGGGATCTCCGCGAGCTTCATCCCGTGCGCCTTCAGGTTCTCCTCGAGGTTCTTGAACGACTCGACGTTCGCTCCGAGCATCGGTCTCCTGCGAGTCGGCGACGAACACGATGCCGTCGACGCCCTTGAGGACGAGCTTGCGGGTCTCGTTGTAGAAGACCTGGCCCGGCACGGTGTAGAGCTGAACGCGCGTCTTCATGCCGCGGATCTCGCCGAGGTCGATCGGCAGGAAGTCGAAGAAGAGCGTGCGGTCGGTCTTCGTCGCGAGCGAGAGCATCTTCGCCGCGGACCTCGCCGGGAAGATTCTCGTGGATGAACTGCAGGTTGGTCGTCTTGCCGCAGATTCCGGGGCCGTAGTAGACGATCTTGGCCGTGAGCTCGCGCGTCGAGTAGTTGAACAACACCATCGCGGACCACCCCTTTCCGGCGTACGCCGTTCTCGCCCCAGCGCCCAACGGCGGAACGGCGCGAACATAATTCCCTGCCGCGGTGCGGTCAAGAAATCGTAATTCTCGGGATTCGAGCGTCGGCCGCCGCGGTCGGCGCCCGCGGCGGGCGATTGCCGTTGAGGAGCGCCGCGACCTCGGCGCCGTAGATCGTCACGGCCACCGCGCACGTAGACCCACCCCATGATGGCGACGATTCCCGCCAGGGCGCCCGAGAACAACCCGAACGCGGGCGAGCTCGCCAGCAGGCCGCCGAAGAAGCGGCGGGCGAAATCCCACAAGGACGACGGCGACCGCCGCCGCGCGGCCGGCCGCGGACCACGCGACTTTCCCGCGCGGCAGCCACTTGTAGAACAGCGTGAACACGACGAACGTCACCGCGAGCAGCGCGATGGCCGACGCGACGTGCGCGCGAGGCGAAAGCGCCGCAGGCGCCCCGGTGCGCAGGTAGTAGCGCTCCAACCAGGACGCGACGTGGCCGACGACGACGGTCCCCCCAGGAGGAGCACGCCACCCGATAGCCCGGCGAACGCCTTGAGGCGCGAGAGCCAGAAGCGGCGCAGCGGGGTGGTTCCGAACGCGACGTTGACCGCGACCTCCAACGACGAGAACGCGTAGCTCGCCACCCACAGCAAGACCGGAACGGCGACCGCGACGAGCGCTCCCGCGGTGGACGGTCGTCCCCAAGGACTGAAGCGACGGCGCGATCTCGAGCGGCAGGAACGTCCCGACGGCGGACATGATCGCGTCGGTCCCGTCGGTGTCGGGCAGGATCGCGCGCCAGCGTCCGGCCGGCGAGAAGGAGGAACGGCGGGAGCGACAGCAACGAGAAGTACGCGACGGCCGCGGCATGGTTGGCCCCGTGGTCCTCGGTAAACCGGTGGAGCGCTCGCCAGAGCAGCCGGAGAAATCGGAGACAGCGGTCCCGTCATGGCGCGGCCCGCTCGCGACGGCTCCGAAACGTCAGGCGCAGCGGCGCCGCACCGAAGCCGAAGCGCTCGCGCAGGCTGTTTTCGAGGTGGCGGCGCAGCGAGAAGTGGAGCCGTCGCGCTTCGTTGCAGAAGACGACGAACCGAGGAGGTCGGATCCCCGTCTGCGTCGCGTAGAACAATCGAACGCTCCCGCCCTTCGCCGGCGCCCGGCGCTCCTTGGCCGCTTCCTCCTGAAGCCACGTGTTGAGCGCGGGCGTCGGCACGCGCTTCCCGGCATCCTGCGAACAGCTCGTCGACGTGATCCAGAATCTTCACCACGCGCTGTCCGCTCTTCGCGCTGACCAGGACGGAAGGGACCTCCTTGACGAAGCGGAGGCGCTCGCGCATCTCGCGCTCCCAGTCCTTCGCCGTGACTCCCTGTTCTCGACGAGGTCCCACTTGTTGATCGCCACGACGATGGGCCGCGATGCATCCACCGCGTAGCCCGCGATGTGGGTGTCCTGCGCCGTGATCGGCTCGCTGCCGTCCGACCACGAGCACGACGATGTCGGCGCGCTCGATCGCCTGACGCGCGCGCATCACGGACAGCGATTCCACCGCTTCGTCGGAGACGTCCCTTGCGCCGCATGCCCGCGGTGTCGACCAGCAGGTAGCGACGGCCGCGCGAAGGTGAGCATCGTGTCGACCGCGTCGCGCGTCGTGCCGGGAATGTCGCTGACCAGCATGCGCTCTTCGCCGACGAGGCGGTTGAGCAGCGAGGACTTCCCGACGTTGGGGCGCCCGACGAGCGCCACCTTGATCGGCTTCGTCCGGCGGCGTCTTCGTCCGGCGCGCCGGAATCCGTCGGCAACCGTGACTCGATCGCGCGTGAGCAGCTCGTCGATCCCGCGCGCGTGCTCGGCAGACACCGCCGAACGGCTCGCCCAAGCCCGAGCGCGTGAAGCTCGTGGAGCGCATCGTCCTGCGCGGGGCCGTCGACCTTGTTGGCGACGAGCAGAACCGCGGCGCCCCTTCGCCTCAGGAACGAGCCGACCTCGGCGTCGAGCGCGGTCGCGCCGAGCCGGCCGTCGACGACGAAGAGCACGAGCTTGGCTTCGACGAGCGCGGCCTCGGCCTGCAGGAGAATCTCCCGCCCGAACGCGACGTCGTCCCATCGCAGGCCGCCGGTGTCGACGATGCGGAACGGACGCTCGCCTCGCGCGACGACCCGTAGATGCGATCCCGCGTCACACCGGGCTGATCGGTGACCAGCGCCGCCCGTCTCTTGACGAGCCGGTTGAACAGCGTGCTCTTGCCGACGTTCGGGGCGCCGACGATGGCGACGAGAGGAGACGATTCACGGCTCGGAACCGTACCATGCGATCGTGCGCCGCGCCCAACGCTATCGATCTGTAACTGTTGAACGGCAATGGGTTAGAAGGTCGGCTCACCTTGACAGTCGCGCGACCGATTCGTAGACTCCCAGCGCTTTTCGGGTCGGGAGGCGTCCATGATCAAGGCCGACATCATCACCAAGGTCTCCGAAGACGCTTCGATCACCAAGGTCAAGGCGGTCGAAGCGGTCGAGGCGGTGTTCGAGGCGATGAAGTCGGCGATGCAGCGCGGCGAGCGGATCGAGCTCCGCGGCTTCGGCGTCTTTCAGGTCAAGCCGCGGAAGAAGGGAATCGGCCGCAATCCCCGAACAGGGCGCGAAGTGCGCATTCCGCCCGGGAAGACGATCCGCTTCAAGCCGGGAAAGAACCTCCGCAACCTCAGCTGATCCGCGCCGTCAGTGCTCGGGCTCGAGCCGGAGCTCGACGGTCGACGGATCGGTCCCGTCGACGTCGATCGTACGCACCGCGGAGGCGAAACCCGGGCGCACCACCTCGAGGCGATGCGTCCCGATGCCGACCGCCAGGCTGCCGTGGATGCGGCTGAGGTCCGCGCCGAGGCCGAGATACTCGCCGTCGAGGTACACCGCGGAATCGGCGGGTTCGGCGTGAATGCGGAGCCGTCCGGTCGCGACCGGCGCCGGACTGTGCGCGGGCGTTTCCTGAGGCGCGGCGGGCCCCGCTGGCGGTGAGCGTGCGGCGCTCCTCGCCGTCGCCGGCAACGAGCGTGTCGTGAAAGTGTAGGTCGCGCCGGGGCGCGCCTCGAAGTCGACGACGAGCGAGCGATAGCCTTTCGCCCGGAATGTGATCGTGTGCGGGCCGGGAGCGACGCTCAGCTTATCCCACCGTCCGTTGTAGTCGCTGGCGAAGCCGACCGATCTCGCCGTCCAAGAACGACTTCGGCCTTCGCCGGCGATACGCCGGTTTCGACGGTCGCCGGTCCCTGCGGCGCGACGGTGCGAGGCTCTCGAGCCGGTTTCGTACGTAGGATCCGTAGTCACCATGTACCCATACCAGCCCCAGCCCCACCATCGCCGTACCAGCCGACGCCCCACCACGGATACCATCCGCCCCAGTAAGGATAGCCGTAGCAGCCGTAGTAGCCGCCGTAGGGATATCCGTAGCCGTATCCGTAGCCGTATCCGTAGCCGGAACCGTGGCCGTACCGCGCGACGCCGCTCGCGGTGCCGTGACCGTAGCGCGCGACGCCCGTCGCGGTGCCCGCGGCCCGCCGTAGCGCGGGAGGTGCCGACCTCACCGCGGCTACCGCCGCGATGTGCCGGTGCTCCCGCGTGGTGTCCGCCCCGCCGGGATGGCCCGCGTGCCGCCGCCGCCGTGCGCCGTTCCCTGGCGCGCGCCAGGCGCCGACCGGATGACGCCAGCCCGACCGCAAGCAGAGCCGAACCGGCGATGCCGGGCGGTCCTGCGGATGGTGTTCGTCATGGCGGGCCTCCTCTAGCGACTGACTACAGCAACATTCATACCGCGTTTTCCGTAGCGGTGCCAGGCCTCTTCGTGAGTCCGGACGTCCGCTCGGGAGTGCACCGACTGTCCGCCGCGGCGGACGCCGGGCCGCCGGGGGCGGTTGGTATACTCGGCCGCCGTTCCGCTCACTCTCCCAACGAGGCGCGTCGTGACCGAATCCCCTGCCGCCCCGCCGGCGTTTCCGGCGCGGCTCTGGCTCCACGCGGGCCTCCTGGCCGCGCACGTTTCTCACGACGACGATGGCCGGGAGCTGGGCCTGGGAGGCACTGTTCGATTTCGACGCGCCCTGGAGCGCGCTTCGTCGACATCTCTCGCCTGTCCCACGGCGTGACCTACGCCGCGCTGCTCCTCCTCATCCTCGGCGCCCACGAAATGGGGCACTACCTCGCTTGCCGCTACTACGGAGTCCCCGCGACGCTTCCGTTTTCATCCCCGGACCCCCGATGCTGATCGGTACGCTCGGAGCCGTCATCCGGATTCGCGGCGCGATTCCGTCGCGGAGAGCGCTCTTCGACATCGCGGCCGCGGGACCGATCGCCGGGTTTCTCGTCGCGCTCCCGCTTGTTGATCGCCGGTGTCGCCAACGCCACTGTGCTCCCCGTGACGAACGAGCCGCACGGTGTCGCGCTCGGTCCGCCGTTGAGCTCGGTCTTCTTCGAGCACCTGTTCCACGGTAGCGCCCCGATTCAGGTCGGATCCGTTTACGGCGCCGCCTGGGTCGGGATGCTCGTCACCTCGATGAACCTGTTCCCCGTTGGGCAGCTCGACGGCGGGCACGCGCTGTTCGCGCTCTTCCCGAGGGCGCACCGCATCGTCAGCTGGGGGACGATCGCCGCGCTCGCCCTTCTCGTTGCCGTGCAGAGCGTCGTCTTGAGGACGCCCTCCGCGTACACCCTGTGGCTCGTCATCCTGCTCATGTTGAGAGATCGCCATCCCCGGCTCGTCGATGAGAGCGAGCGGCTCGGGCCCGGGCGTCTCGCGCTCGCGATCGCGCTCGCGTTGATTTTCGTCCTGTCGTTCATCCCCTCGCCGCTCCTTCTCGACTGACGCCCGCCACGAGACGCCGTTCGCTTCGAGGGTGATCGTGCCGTCGCGGTCGGTTCGGAGCACGCGCGCTCCGGCGGCTCCGAATCGCGCGAGCGCCGCCTCGCCCGGATGCCCGAAGCGGTTGCCCGCGCCCGCCGAGATCACGACGAGACGCGGGTCGACGCGGGAGAGGAACGCCACGGAGCTGCTCCCGTTGGCGCCGTGGTGCGGCGCCACGAGGACGGCCGATCCGGGTTCCGCGCGCGCTGCGAGGAGCGCCTCCTCGCCGCTCGGCCTCGAGATCGCCCGGCAGAAGGATCGATGCTCCCTCGGCCGTTGTCGCGCGGAGCACGAGGCATCGATCGTTGAGCGAACGGGCTCGGTCGGCGAGGCCGGGATGAAGCACCGTCGAGCTCGAGGCCCGCGCGGCGGAGGATCTCCCTCGCTGAAGCGTTCGCACGGCGACGCCCCGCGCGACGGCGGCGGCGGTGACGGCGCGGGTGAGCGGGTCGCGCTCGGATCCGGCGGCCGATCAGAGCTCCCCACGTCCGATGTCGCGGAGCACCGCGCGAGCGCCGCCCGCGTGATCGTCGTGATCGTGCGACAGGGCCAGGACTTCCAGGCGGCGGCAGCCGGCTGCTGCGAGCGCGGGAACGACGATGCGGTCGCCGGCGTCGAACCGTCCGCTCGCCGAAGGGCCGGCATCGACCAGGACGGAGCGGCCGTCGGGGCCGCGCACGACGACCGCGAGCCCCTGTCCGACGTCGAGGACCTCGGCGCGTGCCGGCCCGCTTCCGGGAGGCGGCGGGCCCAGGTGCAGGGCGATCGCGAAGAGCGCGAACACGAGGCGGATCGCGCGTCCGCCGACGCGACTCCACGTGTCGCTCCACAGCCACGCAGGCGAGGAGCGAGCGCGACGTAAGCCCGCGACGAGCGCCGGCGGCGGCGGGGCCACCCGCAGATGTCCGCCGGGAATCGGCAGCCGCGGCGCACGATGTGACGAGGAGCGCGCCGCACGGCGACGGTCGCGGCCCAACCGGCGACGTCTCCCGACGACCGGAACGGCGGCCAGACACGATGGCGGCAGCGCCCGTCGCGAGGCACGCCGCGCACAGCGAGCGCCGCCGCGAGGTTGGCCACGAGAGCGGCGGGGGCCAGGCGACCGAACAGCGAGGCCACCAGGGCGCGGTGGCCAAGTAGGCTCCCGACGGATGCCGCCATCGATCGCGCCAACGCGGACGGAGGGCGCCCGTCGGCCGCCGCTGCCGGACGGACAGCCAAGAGTCCCGCGGTGGCGAGCACGCTCAGCAGGAACCCGCGTTGTACGCGAGCGGCGGGACCGCGACGACCAGCAACGCGGCGGCGAGCGCCAAGCGCTGCGAGCGCGCTCGACATCGCGAGCGAGACCGTCGCGCAAGCAGCCCCACCGCCATGCTGGCGCAGGCTCGCCACACGAGGCTCCGTGACCGACGAACGCGGCGAATGCCAGAAGCTCCCGCCCGCCGACGAACAGCAAGCTCCGCGCGCCCAGGCCGGCGCGCCGGAGCATCGCGAGGACGAGGAGAACGGTCAGCGCCGTGTGGAGCCCGCTGATCGACAGGATGTGGACGAGCCCGGCGTCACGAAGGAGCGCGTTGGTGTCGTCGTCCAGCAGCAGGCGATCGCCGAGCAGCATCGCGCCGAGAACCGCCCGCGCGTGCTCGCCCAGCGTCCCGACCGCGCGGTCGAGGGCGCCTCGCGCGCCGAACGCGCGCGGCGTCGAGCGCCCTGCCCGGCGACCAGCGCCCCTGCGCCGATCAGCCTTCACGAGACGCGAGCTCTTCACACGCCCGGTCGCGTCAAACGCTGCGCCGCGAGCCGTCGACGCGCGTCGGCCGTCTGTGATTCCGGGGCCGGCCACGGGGGCGCGCAACCGGCACCACGCGCCGACGGTGTCGCCGCGCCACAGCGTCGTCGATGCGCGTGCGATCGTCGCTGGGAACGTCGACGATGTCGAGGCGGAGCCGGAGCGCGGGTGCGTCGCGGATCGCGACGGTCTCGACGAGGAGCGCCCGTCCGCCGTCGCGGTTTCGCTCGGGCGCGGCCACGACGCGAGCGACGATGTCGAGCTCCCGCGTCGCGGACGCGCCGAAGACCGCGTCGAGGCGGCTCCCCGCGCCTCGCCATGCGAGCCCTTGGGCGGCGCTCCCACGGCCGCGCGGCCGCGACGGCGACGGAACGCCACGACGAGCCGCGGGCGCCGCCTGACGACATGCCGCGGCGATCACGGCGGCGCACGCGGCGAGCGCCGCGGTGCTCGGGCGTCGGACGCGCTCCGCCGCATCGCCGCGCCGACGATGAGCGCGGCCGCGACCGGAACGATCGGCGCGGGACCGGGTTCGAAGGCGTTGTCACGGCGCCGAGGAGGCGGGACCGGGACTCACTCTAGTCGAGGGCGGGTCGGCTGGCGAGACGGCTCGAGGCGCGTCAGAGCTGAGTCGGGGCAGCCGAGCGTCGCGCGCAGCCGGTCGGCGAGCGCGCGAGCGAACGTCTTTCGGAACTCCTCGTCGCTCATGCGTCGGCGAAACTCCGCGAGGGCCCGCTCGGTCTCGCTCGGTGGCGCGTCGCGAGCATGCTCGTCCGGCACGGCGCCGGCAAGGCGACGCATCGAGCGCCGCATCGAGATCGTGCGCGGATTCGCCCTCGCGGCTCTCGGCCAGAAGACGCGTCAGCAGCGCGTGCAGCGGGCCCCCTCCCGGCATCGGCCGAGCGCCTCCTCCCAGGCGCGCACGCGCGTCGGACCGCACGGGTCGCGCATCCGCGATGGACGGCCGGCCCGGCCCGCGGCGACCACGGCCCACGCCTCGTCGACCGGCGCGGGACAGCGCGGTCAGCGCCTTCGGGGCCGTGGCCCGATCGCCGCTTGCCGGAGTCGGCGATCACCTCGAGGACGACGGCCAGCGGGATGCCGCGCCGCCGCCAGCCGTCGATCGCCTCGAACTCGCGCGGCGAGACGACCGCCGGTCTCCCCAGAAGCTTCGACCAGGCGGCGCTCGACGGCGCGAACGTAGCGCCGTTCGTCTCCGGCGGGACTCACCGCGCGTGCCGGAGATGGAGGACGAGGTGATCGACGCACTTCCGGATGATCGCGAAGGCGTCGCTGGTACCCTTCGATCGGTCCGGCGACCGGATCGTCCAGCTCCGGCGCGCCGCCGCGCGGCGTCGGGCCGTCCTCGAACGCCCGCAGGAGCAGCCGCCGCTGGCCGCCCGTCGCGGATAACCGGCGCGCGAAGCGTCTCGAGCTGCGTGCAGCGTCATCGCGACGACGAGGTCGGCGGTGCGCGCGTCCGCGATCGTGACGCCGCGCGAGCGGTGGCGCGTCAGGTCGAGCCCGGCCTCCGTGGCGACCTCGATCGGAAACGGCGCCGCCGGGGCGCCCTCGATCCCGAGCAGCCCGGCCGAGTCGACGACGACGATGGCTCAGCCCCTCGCGCACCGCGCGATGACGGAGGTACTCGGCGGCCAGCGGGCTGCGGCAGATGTTCCCGTCGCAGACGAACAGGACCTTCATCGGCGGTTCTTGCTCCCAGATCAGCCTGAGGCCCAGCAGCGTGAGGTGGGGATCGACCGCCGTCGAGGAACGGAAGCTCCGCCTGGAACACGGGCGCGAGCCCGCCGGTCGCGACGACCGGCGCTTCGACCCCGAGCTCCGCGCGGAGCCGCCGGACGACCCCTCGACCAGGGAGACGTAGCCGTGGAACAGCCCCGACTGCACGCTCTCCTCGGTGGTCCTGCCGATGATCCGGGCCGGCTTCTTCACGTCGACCCGCATGAGCGCGCGCGGCGCGCTGGAACAGCGCCTCCGCGGAGATCCCGACGCCGGGGGCGATCACGCCGCCCAGGTACTCCCCCTTCGCGCTGACCACGTCGAACGTCGTCGCCGTGCCGAAATCGAGGACGAGAACCGGCGCGCCGAACCGGTGCACCGCGCGCGACCGCGTTCACGATGCGGTCGGCCCCGACCTCGTGGGGGTTCTCGTAGAGGATCGGCAGGCCGGTCTTGATGCCCGGCACGACGAAGAGCGCCTCCTGGCCGAACGCGCGCCGCGCGGTCGCCGCGAGGATCCCGTTCCAATCGGGGACGACCGACGAGACGATCACGCCGTCGACCGCCGACGGCGTCGAGACCCTCCCCGCGAACAGCGCGCGCAACAGCGCGCCGAGCTCGTCGGCCGTTTCGCCCTTCGCGCGTCGCGACGCGCCAATCGGCGACCAGCCGATCTCCCTCGAACAGACCGAGCACCGAGTGCGTATTCCCCGTGTCCACCGCCAGCAGCATCGTCACTCCTCGACGATCGCGACGGAATCCGCTCGCGTGCACGAGCACGATGCCCGTCTCGGTCGCAACGCGCAGCGCCCCCGAGGCGTCGAGGACCACGGGTGAGCCCCTCGCCGCCCGCCGCGAGCCGCACGCGTCGTCCTTCCGCGTCAGGAGCGTAGCGCAGGAATCGCTCCGGCCACCTCCGGCCAGCCGCCGCGCCGGAGAGTCCGTCGAGCGTTGCGGCCAGCGTTTCGAGCAACGTCGCGGCGACCGCCTCACGCTCCACGGCGACGCCGTCCAAGAGCAGCGCAGGGACGTCGCCCATGCCGCAGCGCTCCGGAAAGATCAGTCCGGCGCCTGGTCCGACGTTGATCCCGATCCCGAGCGTCAGCTCGGCACCCGAGGCTCCCTGGCGCATCTCCGCGAGGACGCCGGCCAGCTTCCGTCCGCCGGCGAGCACGTCGTTCGGCCATTTCAGCGCGACACGATGGACCCGCAACACGCCCGGCAGGCCTCGCAGACCGCGACGGCCGCGCGCGATCGGGATAGCGGCCGATGACGCTCCGGCGGGTCGGTCGGGACGGAGCAGAACCGAGAGGTAGAGTCCCATCCGATCCGGCGAGTCCCAGGTCCGGCCGAGCCGCCCGCGTCCGGCCGATTGGCGCTCCGCGAGGACCACGGTCCCCTCGGGCGCCCCTTCCGCCGCGAGGCGTCGCGCGTCGTCGTTGGTGGATGCCGGTCGTATCGGAGGACGACGATCCGGCGGACGAACGCGAACGTGCGTCAGGCGCGCGGCGAGACGACTCGCGTCGAGCCTTCGGCAGCTCCGCGCTCAGGGGAGCGCCTCGAGGTCCATCGCCAGATCGGCGGCGCGGACGGAGTGCGTCAGGTAGCCGAGGCTCGAGACAGTCGACTCCGGTCTCGGCGACCGGCGCAGAGCATCCCGGGCGCGAAGCCCTCCGGAGGCTTCGAGCACGATCTTGCCCTTGCCGCGACGCACGCACTCGCGAGAGCGGGTAGCGTCATGTTGTCGAGCAGGGCGCGTCCCGCCCCGGCGGCGATCGCCTCGTCCAGCTCTTCGACCGTGCGGACCTCGGCGGTGATCGACTCTCGCGCGTAGCCCGGCGGCGAGACAGCGCCCGGATCGCGGCGCCGAGCGATCCCACGGCGCCCAGAGTGCGTGTCCTTGATCATCGCCGCGTCGTAGAGTCCGTGGCGGTGGTTCTGGCCCCGCCCGGCGGCGACGGCGAACTTGTCCAGAGGCGCGCAAGCCTGGGGCGGTCTTGCGGGTGTCGAGGATCGTCGCGTCCGTTCCGGCGATCTCGTCGACCGCGGCCCGCGTCGCCGTCGCGATGCCGCTCATGCGCTGCAAGGAAGTTGAGAGCCGTGCGCTCCCCCTGCGAGCAGCGCGCGCGCGGGCCCTCGGCGGTGGCGACGACCGCTCCCGACGCGACCCGCTCGCCGTCTTCGGCGCGCGGCGTGAAGGCCACCGCCGCGTCGAGCTGACCGGAAGACGGCTTCGCGCGACGGCGAGCCCGGCGACGACCATCGGCTCGCGCGCGACGAGCGTGCGCGCGGGCTCTGCGGGATGCGGGAACGACGGCCTGCGTCGTGACGTCCCCTTCGAGCGCCCAGGTCTTCGGCGAGCGCTGCGGCGACGCAGCGGGCCACCGCATCGCGATCGACGGGCCGGAGGCTCACGCGCTCGCTCCGCTCTCCCCGAGGGTCGACAGCGTGGATTCGATGCGCCGCTTCTTCTCGAGGAACTCCCGCTGGATGGCGCGCTCCTTCTCGACGACGTCGACGCGGCGCGCGCTCGAGGAACGACTCGTTGGCGAGCTTGCGGTTCCGGGCGTCGAGCTCGGCGTCGACCTTGCGCAGCTCCTTCGTCGAGCCGCGTCCGCTCCGCGTCGAAGTCCAGCATGCCGACGAGCGGTATCGGCGACCTCGAGCCCGCGCACGACGCCGCGCGCGGACACGAGGTCGTCGGCGTAGGCGTCCACGACGGCGACGCGCTCCGCGCGCGTCAAGCGTGGCGACGAGGGCCGCCTGATCGGCGACGAGCTTGCCGTTGCGCAGGATTGTCCGCGTGGACGAGCACCTCGATCCGCCGCGAGGGTCGATGCCGGCCTCGGCGCGCACGTTGCGGATCTTCACGATGAGCTCCTGCAGCATCGCCATGTCCCGCTCGGCGCGGGCGTCGAGCCGCGCCTCGCTCGACCGCTGCGGCCAGTGGGAGGTCGACAAGTAGTCCCCGTGTGCGGGAACTTCTGCCACAGCTCCTCGGTGACGAAAGGGCATGATCGGGTGCAGCAGGCGCAGGATCGTGTCGAGCACCTCGAGGAGGACGGTGCGCGCCACCGCCGCGCGCCGCGAATCGGCCGTCGGTCCCCGGCTCGGCCGGAGAAGCCGAGGTCGGGCTTGACGCAGCTCGATGTACCAGTCGCAGAACTCGTGCCGACACGAAGTGGTAGAGCACGTCCGCGGCGCGATCGAACCGGTGCTGACTCGAGCGAGCGATCGACCTCGCCGATGACCGCGTGCGTGCGGGCGAGGATCCAGCGGTCGACGAGCGTGCAGGTCGACCTCCGTGTAGCGGCGTCATCGCAGCGTCGTCGCCCACCTTCATCGAGCACGAATCGGCAGGCGTTCCAGAGCTTGTTCGCGAACGCGCGGTACCCTCCATGCGCTCGGGCGCCAGGGGGATGTCGTTCCCGGGCGCCGCCAGCATCGCCATCGTCAGGCGCACCGCGTCGGTGCCGTAGCGGCGCTGCACGTCGTCGGGGTCGATGGTGTTCCCCTTCGACTTGGACATCTTCTGCCCTTCGGCGTCGCGCACGAGGCCGTGGATGTAGACCTGCCGGAACGGGACCTCGTCCATGAACTTCAGCCCGAACATCATCATGCGGGCGACCCAGAAGAAGATGATGTCGAAGCCGGTGATCAGGAGGCGTCGTCGGGTAGTAGCGCGCGAGGTCGCGCGTGCGTCGTCCGGCCAGCCCAGCGTCGAGAACGGCCACAGCGCCGACGAGAACCAGGTGTCGAGGACGTCCTCGTCCTGCCGCAGCGCGCGCCGCCGCACCGCTCGCAGGCCGTCGGATCGCTCGCGCGCGACCGTGATCGTCGCCGCACGGTCGCAGTACCACGCCGGGATGCGGTGGCCCCACCACAGCTGGCGCGAGATGCACCAGTCGTGGATGTTCTTCATCCACTCGAAGTACGTCTTCGTCCACGAGGCGGGCACGAACTCCGTGCGCCCGTCGGCGACGGCGTCGGCGGCGGCCGCGCGCCATCGAGCCGACCTTCACGAACCACTGGGTCGAGGCCAGGGGCTCGACGACGGTGCCGCAGCGCTGGCAGTGGCCGACCGCGTGCTCGTGGTCGCGGACCGGCGACGAGCAGGCCGAGCTCCTCGAGGCGCGCCACCACGCGCTTGCGCGCCTGGAAGCGATCGAGGCCGGCGAACTCCCCGCCTCGGCGGTCATCTTTCCGGTCGGTATCGATGACCACGATCTCGGGAGTCCCAGGCGCCTGCCGGCCGCGAAGTCGTTCGGGTCGTGGGCGGGCGTGAGCTTCACCGCCCCGGTGCCGTACGCCGGATCGACGAAGCGCGTCGGCGACCACCGGGATCGTGCGTCCCGTCAGCGGAAGCGCCGACGCAGCCGGCCGACGGCGGCCCGGTAGCGGTCGTCGTCCGGGTGGACCGCGACGGCGGTGTCGCCCAGCATCGTCTCGGGGCGCGTGGTCGCCACCTCGATGCCGTTCCCCTTGCCGTCGGCGAACGGGTAGCGCACCGTGTAGAGCTTGCCCTTCGTCGGCTCGTGGACCGTCTCGAGATCCGACAGCGCCGTCCGGCACCGCGGGCACCAGTTCACGATGCTAGCGGTCGCGATAGATCAGCCCCTCGCGGTAGAGGCGGACGAAGACCGTCCGCACCGGCGCGCGAGAGCCCCTCGTCCATCGTGAAGCGCTCGCGCGACCAGTCGCACGAGGAGCCCAGTCGCTTGAGCTGTTCGGTGATGCGCGAGCCGTAGAGCGCCTTCCACGCCCAGACCCGCGCGACGAACGCCTCGCGGCCGGAGCGTGCGGCGGTCGGTTCCCTCCTTCAGGAGCTCGCGCTCGACGACGGCCTGCGGTCGCGATGCCGGCGTGGTCGGTGCCGGGAAGCCAGAGCACGTCCCAGCCCTGCATGCGCCGCCATCGCGCGACGATGTCGTGCAGCGTGTACACGAGCACGTGCCCCATGTGGAGGCTGCCGGTCACGTTGGGGGCGGGATCACCATGCAGAACGGGCGCTTCGCGGAGTCGGTCCCTGCGCGGAAGAGCCCGCGCTCGACCCACTCCCGGGCCCAACGTTCTTCGATCGCCTCGGGGCGATATCCCTTCTCGATCGGACATCGATGACCTCGGTGCGCGGTCGGTCCGCGCCTTGAGAACGACCTGGCCGCGCTCGCTCGACTCGCGCTCGAGCTCGCGGATCCGCTCGCGCACGATGATCTCCGCGAGATCGGGCACCACGTCCCAGGCGATCTCGCGCAGGACGCGGTCCGACAGCCGCTCGACGACCCGACGCGCGATCGCGTCGATGTCGGCAGCCGTCAGCGTGGGCGCTTCGGCTCCGACTCCGTCACTCGGCGCCGGCGACGTGCGGCCCGATCCTCGATGGTCGGCGTCGCCGTGCGGCGTACGTCGCGGGCCGGGCGTCGATCGGTTCCGGGTGCTCCGGCGCGGCGAGGTCGTCGAACATCGCGTCGAGATCGTCGACGGCGAAGCTCCGTCGGCGCTCGGCGGAAGCCCGCGGCGCAGCGCCGCGGGCGAGGAGCTGCTCGACTCGCTCCGACGAGCTGACGCGAATCGAACGGCTTCGTGACGTGCCCGTCGCTTCCGCACGCTCGCGCCTGACGGCGTCGAAGGGCTCGAAGGTGCCCCGCGAGCAGCAGCGACCGGGATCGGGCCGGTCGGACGCCTTGATCGGCGCGACAGACCTCGTAGCCCGAAGGGCCCGGGCATGACGACGTCCGCGAGCACGAGGTCCGGCCGCAGGTCGTGCAAGCGCTCGAGCGCCTCCCGTCCCGAGGCCACCGACTCGACGCGGATGTCGCTCTCGCTGAAGCGTGAGCTCGACGATCTTGCGAATGGTGACGCTGTCGTCGGCGAGGAGAATGGTCCGCCGCATCGTCGATTCCGCTCTTCGCGCTCAGCCGAGCGGGCGCGGGCTGATGTTCGCCCGGACCCAGCGTGATCACGCTTTCGGTCGTTGCGCCCGGCGTGAAGATCTCCTTGACGCCGGCCGGCCTTCAGCGCCTCGATGTCCTCGTCGGGGACGATGCCGCCCCCGAAGACGGCGATGTCCGCGGCACCCCGCTCGCGCAGGAGCTCGATGACGCGCGGGAAGAGATAGTTGTGCGCGCCCGAGAGAATCGACAGCGACACCGCGTCGACGTCTTCCTGGATCGCCGTCGACACGACCATCTCGGGGGTCTGGTGGAGCCCGGTGTAGATGACCTCGAAGCCCGCGTCCCGGAGCGCCCGGGCGATGATCTTCGCCCCGCGGTCGTGGCCGTCGAGGCCGACCTTTCCGACGAGCAATCTGAGCTTGCGTTCCTCGGCCACGTGACCCTCGACAGCCGGCGCCGTCACAGAATGGAGACTTCCCGGTAGGTGCCGAACACCGGCACCAACGCCTGGGAGAGCTCCTGCACGGTGCCGTAGTTCCGCACGCAAGCCAGCATGAGCGGGATCACGTTGTCGCCTCCCGCCGCGGCTCGCGCTAGCGCCGCGAGGTCGCGGCGGAGCTGCGCTTCGTCGCGGTCGGCCTTCACCTGCTGGAGGCGCGCCAGCTGCGCGCGTTCGACCGTCGTCCCCGATCGTCAGGATCTCCGGTGCGTCGCTCGCCGCCGATCGCGTGCTTGTTGACGCCGACGATCGTCTTGTCTCCCGCGATCGACCTGGCGCTGATAGTGGTAGGACGCGTCGGCGATCTCCTTCTGCGGGAAGCCCCGCTCGATCGCCGCGATCATCCCCCCATCTGGTCGATGCGCTCGATGTACGCCATCGCGTCCTGCTCGACGCGGTCCGGTCAGCGCCTCGACGAAGTAGGAGCCCCCAGCGGGTCGATCGGTGTTCGTGACCCCCGACTCCTCGGCGATGATCTGCTGCGGTCCGCAGAGCGACGGTCACCGCCTCCTCGGTCGGGAGCGCCAGCGCCTCGTCGAACGAGTCGGTGTGGAGCGACTGCGTGCCGCCGAGCACCGCCGCCGAGCGCCTGGACGGTCACGCGCGCGACGTTGTTGAGCGGCTGCTGCGCGGTCAGCGAGCAGCCGGCGGTCTGCGTGTGGAAGCGCAGCATCCACGAGCGCGGGTTCTTCGCGCCGAACCGATCGCGCATCACGTGCGCCCAGATGCGGCGCGCGGCGCGCAGCTTCGGCGATCTCCTCGAAGAAGTCGTTGTGCGAGTTGAAGAAGAACGACAGCCGCGGCGCGAAGTCGTCGACGTCAAGCCCGGCGGCGAGCGCCGCCTCGACGTAGGCGATGCCGTCGGCCAGCGTGAAGGCGAGCTCCTGGACCGCGGTCGAGCCGGCCTCGCGGATGTGGTAGCCGGAGATCGAGATCGTGTTCCACTTCGGAACGTGGCGCGCTGCAGAACGCCATCAGGTCGGTGATGATGCGCATGCTCGGCCGCGGCGGGTAGATCCACTCCTTCTGGGCGATGTACTCCTTGAGGATGTCGTTCTGCAGCGTTCCTTCGAGCTTGCTCGAAAGGCGACGCCCTGCTTCTCGGCGACGGCGAGGTACATGCAGAAGATCACCGCCGCGGGCGCATTGATCGTCATCGAGGTCGAGACGCGATCGAGGGGAACGCCCCGGAAGAGGATCTCCATGTCCGCGAGCGTGTCGACCGCGACGCCCTCGCGGCCGACCTCGCCGCGCGCGAGCGCGTCGTCGCTGTCGCGGCCCATGAGCGTCGGGAGGTCGAAGGCGGTCGAGAGTCCCGTCTGGCCGTGCTCGAGCAGGTAGTGGAACCGCGCGTTGGTGTCCTCGGCCGACCCGAATCCCGCGAACTGACGCATCGTCCAGAAGCGCCCGCGGTACATCGTCGGGTGGATCCCGCGCGTGTACGGGAACTCGCCCGGAAAACCGAGCTTCTCGCCCTCGCTCCAAGCCGGGTCGAGATCGGCGCCGGTGTAGAGGCGCTCGATCGGAAGGTCGGAAACCGTCGTGAACGCGACCGGCCGCTCCGGGCGACCTGGCTACGCTCGAGGCGAGGGTTCCGGCCTCCCACGCGGCTCGGTTGCGGCTCCGTCCGCCTCCGGGCTTACCGGCATCGCTCATCGCTGTCTCCGCGCACGTCGCGAACACGCCGCCCATGACGCCGAAGTGTTACAGCGTCTGAACTTAGCAGGCTTCCCGAGAGGGGTCAAGAAACGCGTCCGCTTCAGAACTCCGGGTCGACGAGCCCAAAATTGCCGTCTTGCCTGCGGTAGACGACGTTGACCCGATAGGTCTGATCGTCGCGGTAGACCAGAAGGTCGCCGCCCGCGGAGTCGAGCTCCATCGCCGCATCCTCGGCCGAGAGCGGCTTCAGCCGATAGCGGTCGCTCGGGAAGATCCGCGGCGCACCGGACGGGCTTGTCGGTGGCCGCCGCCCGCCCGGGCTTCGTCGGAGTCTCCGCGACCGGGAAGTGCAGCCGCGATGCGACGGCCGCCCCGCTTCTTGCGGTTGGCGAGCTTCTCTTTGTGCTTGAGCGCCTGGCGCTCGAGCTTGTCGACCACGTCGCCGATCGATGCGTAAAGGTCCTCGGTCTCCTCGGCGCCGGACAGCAGCGCGGTCCGCGATTTCACCTGGATCTCGGCCAGGTGCCGTCGCTTCTCGACAACGAGCACGACGTGCGCCTCGATCGATCCGCCCAGGAGCTTCTCGAGCTTCTTGAGCTTCTCCTCGGCGTACTTGCGAAGCGCCGGGGTGATGGCGACCTGTCGACCCGTGATATGGACCTGCATCGTGTCCTCCTAGAACATCCCGGCCTTGCGGCTTCCGGACGACGGGATCTTGAGCTCCTCGCGGTACTTCGCGACGGTCCGCCGGGCGATCTGCAGCCCCTCGCCGAGCAGCACCTTGACGATGGCGGCGTCCGACAGCGGGCGCTTGCCGTCCTCCGCCGACACGATCTTCCGGATGCGCTCCTTGACCGTGAGCGACGAGACGTTGTCCCCGCCGTGCACCGACGCGATGCCGCTGTGGAAGAAGAACCGCAGCTCGAACAGGCCGCGATGGGTGTGCATGTACTTGTTGTTGACGACGCGGCTCACCGTGCTTTCGTGCATGCCGATGTCGTCGGCCACGTCCTTCAGGACGAGGGGGCGCATGCGCTCGATTCCGAAGTCGAGAAACTCCCGCTGGTGCTTGACGATCGAGACCGCGACCTTGTAGATCGTCCGCTGGCGCTCTTCGAGGCTCTTGATCAGGCGAAACGCCGAGCGGAGCTTGTTCCGCACGTATTCCTTCGCGTCGGCCGGCGCGGTATCGCCTCCCCGCGCTCGATCATCTTCCGGTACACGGGAGAGATCCTCAGGCGCGGAAGCCCTTCCTCGTTGAGGAGGATCTGGTAGTCGTCGTCGACCTTCACGACGTACACGTCGGGAACGACGTACCGGCTGCTCTCGACGTTGTATTTCTGCCCGGGCCGCGGATCGAGGCCTTTGATGATCTCGATCTCGGCGTGAAGGTCGTCCAGAGACAGCCCCAGCGCCTCGGCGAGCTCCTTGTAGCGCCGGTTCTGCAGCTTGTCCATGTGGTGGGCCACGATGGTCTCGGCGGCGCTGCCTTCCTCGCCGAGATGCTTGAGCTGAATCGTCAGGCACTCCACGAGATCGCTCGCGGCGACGCCCACGGGATCGAAGCCTTGAACCAGATCCAGGGTGGAGCGGATCTCGTCGGCGGTAGAAGCCGCCCATCTCCTGAAGCTCCTCCACGCTGGCCGTGAGGTAGCCGTCCTCGTTCAGGTTGCCGATGATCGCCCTGCCGATTTCCTTCCCGCGGTCGGTCGAGGCACTCATGTCGAGCTGCCAGATCAGGTGTCCCGCAAGGTCTTGCTTCTCGGCGAGCGTGTTCTCGAACGACGGGAGCGTCTCGCCGGTCTCGATCGGTGCGCGCGGCACGTACGAGCCCTCGACGTCGTGGAAGTAGCGATTCGTAGTCGATGTCCTCGAAGGGGTTGCTCGGCTCCGCGTCGGCGCTCTCCGGCGTCTCGGGCACCTCGGCCGGCGCGGTTTCACTCTCGGCGCGCTCGGCGGCCGGGCCTTCCTCGAGAGCCTCCTCGAGAACCGGGTTCTCCGTGAGCTCCTGCTGAATCTCCTCGACCAGCTCGAGCTTCGACATCTGCAGGAGCTTGATCGCCTGCTGCAGCGACGGCGTCATGATGAGCCGCTGGCTCATCCGAACGCTGAGTCTTTGCTCGAGGGCCATCGCGTCTCTGCGCTCCCTTCTAAGGACCGCGCATCAGATCAACCGGAAGTTCTCGCCCAGATACACGCGCCGCACCTCGGCGTCGTCCGCAAGTTCCGAGGGCGTTCCGTGTCGGAAGATTCGGCCCTGGCTGATAATATAGGCCCGGTCGACGATCTGCAAAGTTTCGCGCACGTTGTGATCGGTGATCAGCACGCCCAAGCCCCGTGCCTTCAGGCCGATGACGGCGCGCTGCAACTCTCCCACCGCGATCGGGTCGATTCCGGCGAACGGCTCGTCGAGAAGCATGTATCGCGGCTCCAAGGCGAGCGATCGTGCGATCTCGACGCGCCGTCTCTCGCCGCCGGAAAGCGCGTAGCCCGGCGTGCGCGCGACGTGCGCCAGACCGAACTCCTCGATCAGCGTGCGCACGCGTTCGTGGGCCGCGTCGGCTTCGGTCGCGGTCAGTTCGAGCACCGCGAGGAGGTTGTCCTCGACGCTCAGCCGGCGGAAGATCGGAGGCCTCCTGCGGCAGGTATCCGATGCCCTCCCGCGCGCGCATGTACATCGGGAACGAGGTGATGTCGCGGCCGTCGAGGAGGACGCGCCCCCGATCGGCCGGGACGAGGCCGAGGATGAGATAGAACGACGTCGTCTTCCCGGCTCCGTTGGGTCCCAGAAGGCCGACGATCTCGCCGGGGGCGATGCGCACCGAGACGTCCTGGACGACCCGCCGCCCGCCGTAGCTCTTGTTCAGGGCCTCGCTGACGAGCCCGAGCGCTGCAGCCGGTTCGATCGCCACGGCGTTTCGACCATGCTCCCCTTCACTTCTTCGGCGTCTGGATCGTCGCGCGGTCGCGCTCGCCGGATTCGACCTCCAGCGCGCCCGAGTCCAGCTCGTAGCGTAACACCCGGCCGACCGTGGTTCCGCCGTTGGCGCCGGTGCTGCGAACGGTTGCGGGCGCCTTGTCGCCGAACACGCGAAGAACGCGCGTGGTGGCATCGTACGACGCCACGATCGCCCTCGCCGGTGGCGGTCGTCGGAACACCGCGCTCGCCGGGAGCTCGGTACTCGAAGCGGATCCCGTCCAGCGCCTGGACCTCGCGCAGCCCCGGTCCGCCGGAGGCCAAGGTCACGACGAGACGAGGCGCGTTGAGCCACCCTTCGGCCTGCCGCACGCGCACGCGATCCGTCGTACTCCGGCCGTGTGCGCGCCGCCGCGGTAGGACAGCCGATCGGCGCCCACCTGGATGTAGTCGGCTTCCGTCGCGGCGCGCGCGGCGTCCCTCGGCATCCGCGTGCGCGACGTGTCCCCGCGCGTTCATGACCTCGCCTTCGCGAACCATCTCCACCTCGTCAGCGGCGAGCGAGCGCTCCCCTGCCACGCCCGGACGTCGCCGCGGAGCAACAGACGCGCACCCCGCTCTCGCTCTCGAGCGACGCCGAGACGAAGTGGACGGCCTCGGTCGCCGTGAACATCGGAGACATGCCGGACGGCTGGTTGCGCGGGGCCGGAAGCATCGTCGATTCGACCCGGCCCTCGGCCGTGAGCTTCGCGCCGTGAACGTCGCTGACGATCGTCTCGCGCGACCACCCGGGTCCGCCCCGAGGCCAGGCGCGCCCGCCGGTCCCCCGACGAGCGTAGCGTGACCGTGCCTCCCGCCACGTTCCCGGCGAACGCCGCCTCGGCGGCCTCCCCGCCGTGCCCTCGCCGTCGAATCGAACGTTGCCGCTGGCGAGTCCATCGCGGGCCACGCCCTTCGCGTCGAGGGTCGCGCGAACCGCGTCGCAGGTCAGCGTCGACGGGCCTTTGGGCGACGGCGCGGACGCGGCGACCTGCCCCGTGGCGGTCAACGCGAAACTTCCCGAGGCGTCAATCGCCTTCGCCTCGATCGTGTCGGCGGCGATGTTTCCGCGGGGGTGCTGAACGCGGGCGCTTCCCGAGAGCGTGACGCTTTCCAGCTGGCCGGTAGGCCCCACAGGGCGCGCACCTCACGCGCGACGAACCCCGCGGATCCGCCCGCAAGCCCTGCTGCCGTCCCCGTCACGGCGGGCGTCGCGACGGCGCTTTCGAGCCGGCCGTCCTCACGTCGTACGAGGACGACGTCCTCCGCGCGAAGCGACATGCCGCGTTGAGAGGCTTCGACCTGCCCTCCGAGCGTCATCGTTCGCGAGCCCGCGCGGATCGAGGCGCGCTGGGCCTGCAGGTGCCCCTCCTCGGGCCCGTCCAGCACGAGGGACCGGATCTCGGTGGGCTCGCCCTTCAGGCTGTAGATCACCTCCGCCGCGCTTCCGCTCCACGCGTCGCTCTTCAAGACGACGGCGCCGATCGAGCGCACGATTCCGGTCACCTGATCGATCTCGACGGTCGGAATCTCCAGGCCGAGACCCGACTCGTCGTCCCGCAGCGTGACTCCCCGTCCAGACGCACGGTCCGTTTTCCTGGGCTCCCGAACCGGCCCCCGCGTCGCGGTCAGGAGAAGCGGCCCCTGGTCTTCTCGATCGACCTCGAACCGCTCGACCTGTTCGACCTCGAAGGCGCCTTGCTCGTCGACGCGGCCGACCTTCGCTTGACCAGGAGACGCCGGCGCCCTCCGACGAGGTCGCTGAAACGGAATCCCTCCATGCGGGCGCTCTGGTCAGCGGAGAGATCCGGACGCCGGCGCCCCTCGCGCTCGCGGGCGCGCGCGGAAGGTCAACGCGATCACGATGAGGAAGCCCAGCAGGAGGATCGGGATGAGGATCCGAAACAGGCGGATGCGGTGCATGACGCCTAGCGGCCAGGGAACCGAGGCTTTCGCTTCTCGAGGAATGCACGCGTCCCTTCGCGCATGTCGTCGGTCGCGAAGCACAGCCCGAACAGCCCGGCTTCGAGCCGGAGCGCCTCGGGAAGGGCCATCTCGCCTCCGGCGTAAACGGCGTCGAGGGCACGCGACAGGGCCAGTGAGCTCTTGGCGAGGAGCTTCGAGGCGTAGGCCGTAACAGAGGCGCGCAGCTCGGCGGCCGGAACCATGCGCTCGATCAGGCCGATGCGCAGAGCTTCTGGGCGCCGATCACCTCTCCGCTCAGAATCAGATCCAGCGCGCGGCCGCGACCGACCAGCCGCTGAAGCCTCTGCGTACCCCCGGCCCCGGGATGAGCCCGAGCCCGACCTCCGGTTGTCCGAAAACCGCGGTGTCGGCTGCGATCCGGATATGGCAGGCCAGCGCCAGCTCGCAGCCGCCTCCCAGCGCGAATCCGTTGACCGCGGCGATCACCGGCTTTCCGGACGCCTCGAGGAGCCCGAATGCCGCGTTCAACCGGGACGAGAACCGCTGCGCTCCGAGGGCGTCGAGCGCGCTCATCTCGGCGATGTCGGCGCCGGCGACGAAAGACTTCTCCCCGCGCCGGTCACGACGATGACGCCGACCTCGGAATCCGACGCCGCGCGCCCGGCGGCCGCGGCGATCTCGTCGACCGTCGCACCGTTCAGCGCGTTCAGCTTGTCGGGGCGATTGACGGTGATCCAGGCGACGCGATCGCTCACCGTATAGAGGAGGTTGGCGTATGCGTCCGTGCTTCATGGCGTCTTTCATCCCTCGCGGTGTCAGAAGCGGTGGCGTGCGTGAAGCACGCGCCTTCGGAAGTCTTCGCACGAGACCGGAACGACACGGCACATTTCGTAGATCCGCGACATCAGGGCGTCCCCGAGGCGGTCCCGCAATGTCGGTGCATCCGAGCTCGTCGCCGCCGCCGCCGTCGTCTTCGTCGCCGGTCGCGCGGTTGGTGGTCATGACGGTCGGGAGCTTGCGGTTGTAGCGGTGCGCGAGGACGTCGTGCATCACGTCTTGGGCCCAGGCCGTCGTCCGTCCGGCCCCGAGATCATCGAGCAGGAGGACCTCCGCCTCGAGAACCGGAAGCGAGCACGTCGGCTTCCGGTGCGCGCCGGCGCCCCCGTCGAAGGTCGACTGCAGATCCTTGAGCAGCTCGCGCTGCTCCGGCGAAGACGATTCTCGGCGCCCTTGCGGGCCGCGAGCTCGCGCAACAAGCCGACGGCGAGGTGCGTCTTCCCGGTCCCGGAGGTCCGACGAAGAGCAATCCCACATCGACGCTGAAGAGGCCAGCGCTCGAACCATTCCCGGGCCCAGGTGAGGGCGGGCGATGAGCGTCGGCTGCCACACCTCGAAGTTGTCGAGCGAGCAGTGCTCGTAACGGCGAGGAATGCTGCGCCGATTCGAGAATGCGTAGGGCGCGGTCACGCACGCTGCAGGCGCACCGACACGGAGACGGCGACGCCCGCGGCGCCGCTCGCGGATCTCGAATCCGGTCCCGCCGCACGTCGTACAGGGCTCGGTCATGGCGAAGGCCTCGTTCCCGGAAGCGTCGCTCAGTTGAGGTAGCCCCGGAGCTGTTGGCACTTCTGCGAACGATTCAGCTTCTCCGAGCGCCTGCGCCTCGATCTGGCGGATGCGCTCGCGCGAGAGGTTCATCAGCTCGCCGATCTCCTTGAGGCGTTTTCGGGTCGGATCCGTCGAGCCCGAACCGCAAGCCGGAGGACCATCTCCTCCTTCTCGACCAGCTCGCCGAGCGCCTGCTGAACGTGCCGGCGCAGCGACTGCCGGAGGAAGACGAAATCCGCGGCGGGGATCGTGTCCTGCTCGAGCTTGTCGGACAGGTGGAACTCGTGCTCTTCGTCGATGACCGCGGACAGCGAGACGTTGTCGTTGGCGACCTGCAGCAGCGTGGTCACCTCCGTCGAGCGAGGCCTCGATCCGCGTCGCGACTTCCTGGGCGGTGGGGGCGCGCTCCAGCTCGTTGCGCAGCATGGACTGCGCCTTACCGATGCGGTACAGCAGGTTCGCCTGCTTTTGCGGCAGCCGGAAGGCGCCGCTCTGATCGGACAGCGCGTGGATGATCGCCTGACGCACCCACCACACGGCGTAGGTGATGAACTTGACGTTCTTGCTGGCGTCGTAGCGCTTGGCGGCCTCGATCAGCCCGATGTTCCCCTCGTTGATGAGAGTCGAGAAACGACATCCCGCATCCGCGGTAGCGCTTGGCGTAGGACACGACGAACCGGAGATTGGCCTCGACGAGACGCCGCGAGCGCCTTTTGGTCGCCCTTTCTGGATCTTGCGGCCGAGAACTCGCTCTTCTTCGGCCGTGATTCGGGACAGCCGCGAGATCTCCTTGAGATACTTCTTGAGGGATTCGAGCCGCCGCCGCGGGCTTGTACTCGTTCGTCTTCCATCGATTCCCCGGGGTCGCGAAGTGAGTATACCAGGTGGCTTGCGCACTCAGCGGATCACGACCGGATCGGGCTCTTGCCGGCGTCGTCGCTTCTTCGCGAGCGTGACGACGAGGACGCCGTCATGATACGCGGCGGCGACCGAGGCAGGGGTCGATGCGCGAGCGCAGACGAAAACGGCGAACGAACTTTCCGTACGAGCGTTCCACGCGGTGGAACTGCTCGCCCGGCGCGCCTCGATCCATCTGACGCTCGCCGCGGACGACGAGCTCGTCATCCTCGAGTCGTACGTCGATGTCGGACTGGGCGAGTCCCGGCAGCTCAAGCAGAAGACGAGCTTCTCCGCGTCCTCGTAGACGTCGGCGACCGGCGTCCAGGCGCCGACGCCGCCTTCCGCGTCGAAGTTGGTCCGTGCGAGCGCGCTCTCGAACAGCTTGTTCATCCGCTCCTGGATGCCGACCGAGATCCTTGAGCGGATCCCACTCCGTCTGCGCCATGCGAATTCCTCCGGCCGAGCGTGTCGCCGCCGGAAGATTCTAGCAACTCTTGCGGGTGGCGTGGCTCAGTTCTTGTGCGCCTCGGCGTCGACGACCTCGGCGTCGATGACGTCCTCGCCCGATTTGGCGCCGGATCCGCCGCGTATCGCCGGGGCGCCGGCGGGTGCGCCCAGGCCGCTCGCCGCCCGGTAGACGGCCTCGCCGAACTCAGGCGCTCGCGCTCGAGCGACTCGCTCGCCGTCCGGATCGCCGCGAGATCGCTTCCCGCGAGCGCGGCCTTCGCCGCGTCGCACCGCCTGGCTAGCGACGCTTGCTCTGCCCGCGGGAACCTTCTCGGCGTTCTCGCTGAGCTCCTTCTCCGTCTGGTAGACGAGCTGGTCGGCGCGATTCCGGGCGTCGATCGCCTCACGCTGCTTCTTGTCCTCGGCCGCGTGGGACTCGGCCTCCCGGACCATCTTCTCGACGTCGTCCTTGGACAGGCCGGACGACGACGTGATCGCGATCTTCTGCTCCTTGCCGGTCCCTAGGTCCTTCGCCGAGACGTGAACGATGCCGTTCGCGTCGATGTCGAACGTGACCTCGATCTGCGGCACGCCGCGCGGCGCCGGCGGAATCCCGTCGAGATGGAACTCGCCCGAGCGTGCGGTTGTCGCGCGCCATCTGCGCGCTCGCCCTGCAGCACGTGGACCTCGACGCTCGTCTGGCTGTCGGCGGCCGTCGAGAAGATCTCCGCTCTTGCTGCGTCGGGATCGTCGTGTTGCGCGCGATCAGGCGTCGTGAACACGCCGCCCAACGTCTCGATGCCGAGCGACAGCGGCGTGACGTCGAGGAGCAGCAGGTCCTTGACGTCGCCCGCGAGCACGCCGCGCCTGGATCGCGGCGCCGATGGCGACGACCTCGTCCGGGTTGACGCCCTTGTGGGGCTCCTTGCCGAAGAACTTCTGCACCATCTCCTGCACCCGGGGAATGCGCGTCGAGCCGCCGACGAGGACGACCTCGTCGATGTCTTTCGGCCGCGACGCCCGGCGTCCTTCAGGGCGCTGCTCGCATCGGGCCGAGCGTGCGCTGGACCAGGATCGTCTCGACGAGCTGCTCGAACTGCGCGCGGCTGAGCTTGATGCTGCAGATGCTTCGGGCCCGCTCGCGTCGGCGGTGATGAACGGGCAGGTTGATCTCGGTCTCCGTCACCGAGGACAGCTCGCATCTTCGCCTTCTCGGCGGCCTCCTTGAGGCGCTGGAGCGCCATCTGGTCCTTGGCGAGGTCGATCCCCTGGTCCTTCTTGAACTCGGCGATCAGCCAGTCCATCAGATGCGTGGTCGATGTCGTCGCCGCCCAGGTGCGTGTCGCCGTTGGTGGACTTGACCTCGACGACGCCGTCGCCCACCTCGAGGATCGGAGATGTCGAACGTGCCGCCGCCGAAGTCGAACACCGCGATCGTCTCGTCCTTCTTCTTGTCGAGGCCGTAGCGCCAGCGCGGCGGCCGTCGGCTCGTTGATGATGCGCTCGACGTCGAGGCCCGCGATCTGGCCCGCGTCCTTGGTGGCCTGCCGCTGCGCGTCGTTGAAGTAGGCCGGGACGGTGATGACCGCCCGCGGTGACCGTCTCGCCGCAGGTGCGCCTCGGCGGCCTCCTTCAGCTTCTCGGAGCACCATCGCCGGAGACCTCGGGAGGCGAGTACTTCTTGTCCTGGATCTGCACGCGCACGTCGCCGTTGTCGCGCGGCTTCGATGCGCGTACGGGACCATCTTGGCGTCGTCCTGGATCTCCGGCGGACTTGCCGGCCCATGAAGCGCTTGATCGAGTAAATCGTGTTCGAGGGGTTCGTGATCGCCTGCACGCTGGCGACCTGCCCGACGAGGCGCTCCCCTTGTCGGTCACCGCGACGACGGACGGCGTCAGGCGGCTCCTCCGCGTTCGTGATGACGGTAGGCTTCGCCCTCCATGATCGCGACGACCGAGTTGGTCGTTCCGAGATCGATACCGATGATCTTGCTCATGGACGCTCCCTCCCGCGGGGTTAACGCCCCTCTCGGCGAACGCCCGGCTTTTAGGACCCCCGCTGCGAGCTGTCAAGCGACGGCGTCGAAGTCGTACCGCTACCGGTGGGCCCCCTCGAGCACCATCCGCTGGGAGGCGCTGAAGGAGTGCCGGATCACGGGGTCGCCTCGATTCTCGCTTCCGGACCCCGGCTGGCGATCTCGTACGCCGACGGTGTCGACGCGGTAGTCATAGACGCGGCCCCACGGATCGATCGGTGTCCTGCGGGGGCAGACGTAGCCGGACGATGGCAAGCACGTCGAGTCTCGGGCATCGATCCGTGATCGAGGTAGTAGGCCTGGCAGGGATTGCTCCACGCGCTCCAGCCGGTTCTTGCTCGCGTACGTCTTCAGGAGCTCGGTTTCTCTGGCAGTGGGCGGCGACCCGCCACGGCGTGAACAGGATTCACGTGAAGCGTGAGAACGGAAGCCGCCGCGAGCGCGAGCACGAGGACCACGAGTGCAGGGTCGAGAGGCCGGCCGCCGGCAGGTTCTGGCTCATCCGGCGCCGCGGCCCGGCCGCCGACCTGGCGGCTTCGACGATCTCGATGAGATTGCGGTTCAGCAGGTCGACCAGGAGCCGGTACACGTCGAATTCCGGCCGATGCGCGGTGATGTCGGCGATGTCCTGGACGGTCTGAGACGCCCGTCCACCAGATGGAGGACGTCGCGCTCCTCCGGCGAGACCCGAGCTCCGGCGTCCGTCTGCTTGGCGCGGTCGCCGGCGCGTCTTGGAACGCTGAAATCGATGTCGGCGTCGAGCAGCGACGCGACCGGGACGTCGAGCGCGGCGCCTCGCCGCCTCGTTTTCCTGAAAGACCATCGCCGCCGACTTGAATCCGTCGCTCGAGCATCGGCCACTCGTCGATCATCCGAGCGCCTTCCATCAGGATCGTCTCGGCCGACAACGGCTGGAAGTGCTCGCTGTCGTACTCCACGTGATCCATCGGCGCGAACTGATACTTCGCGGCCTCGCGCCACCGGAACAGGCGATAGACGATCTGCGTCACCTGGATGCGCAGCGCCTCCTCGAGATCCGTATCGGAGATGAAATGCCTGGTGGACGAGGATGTAGCCCAGTCGCTGCAACGTGCCGCCTGATCTGCAGCGTGGGACTCCTGCAGCTGCGCTTCCGTGATGCGCCCGGTGCGCACCAGCACCGACCCCAGAAGATCCTCGAGGCGCGCGCGCTCGTGTCGGCACCGACCACCGAACCTTCGAGGAATTTCACCCGTGACCTGGCCGGTGCTCGTGCTCGAGCGTCAAGAGCCCGGTTTTTCGCTGGAGGCCGATGAGCTGCAGGATGTCGGCGAGCCCGAAATCCTTGATCGTCCTGACGAGGGCCATCCAGTACGCGGCCCCGCATCTTGGCGAAGCCCGCGTTACCGGCGAACCAGACGCAGACCGCCAACGGGAGCGCGAGCACGAAGACCGCATCGACGCTGTAGACGTCCGGGATGCGATCCGGCGTGCAGCGCCGCCCGAGAGTCGAACGCTCAGGCCGAACAAGCGCTCGAAGGGCGCCAACGCCTGGGAAGCCGCCGATCCAGGCGAGAAGCCAGAGCGTCTACCAGGCCGCAACCCGACCCACGCTCGCCCAGCCAGGATGTGCGAGACGCGCCCGGAAGGATCGCGCGCGGCGATCCGGCGCCCTCGCCGTCCCCTCGCCGCGTGCCGTTCGAACCTCGTAGAGCTTCATGCTCTTAGCAACAGCAACCTGGAACGAAGTACAAACA
>ERZ1370068.11017-contig-9668_pt1 | contig 36104 bp, 54 predicted proteins | sample MGYA00561227_ERZ1370068 | MGnify/ENA primary metagenome ERZ1370068 (study PRJEB38410, sample SAMEA6850437) | metagenome | study: Metagenomic assessment of the ecological functions of the soil: analysis of the soil microbiota associated with the... | reverse complement strand
AAGTTACGTACGGCGCGTGGCCTGCGGGACTTGAATATCGCCTGACTGGAAAAGAGAAAGCCGTTTTGCCCCGATCCGATTCAGCCAGTCTTGAGTGCTCGGCGTTTTCATCAGGCGATGGAGATCTGGAATGAGAAGCCGCTCCTGGCCCCGCTTACGACGCCGCCGAGCTGGGACAGATTCTCGGATGGGGGTTTGAAGGCAATCTGGCCCATGGGTTTGCCGTGGAGCGGTCTTTGGCTTCGGCAGGTGCAGTCGTAAACTCCCAGGCGCAGATCGGAATAAGATCCCGCGCAGGGTCACAGCGGCAGTCGGCAGCCTGCGCCGTGTATTTTCAGGTGCGCTCTACACATAGACACGATCAAATGGCCCCGCAACCAAGCCTCGTGAAACCCTAATACCGAGTATGAACTCGAAATGTTATGGTGAAGATCGGAAAGAATTGAGAGCGCGGTGGGGAGACCCGGCAAAATTCTGGTAGTCAATGCAGCCGACGGACGCGCGACGCTGGTGGGTTCACCGTGCGCGCCTTCGTGCGGGAACTGAGCAACCGGCAACAGGTTTCTCTGACGTTTAAGACGGGCGAGAAAACTGAAGCGTGAAGGTGAAGATGGTACGGAACTCATGTTCTGACAGCCCGGTCTGCCCAATCTTTGGGACTGTTTGGTATGACGACTTCAATCTCAAGCCCCGAAAAGTGACGCGCTCGTTTCACCGGAACGCGCGCACGTCGCCGTCAAGCACGGCTATGTCACTTATCGCATCAGGCACACGCTGGCGAGCCGCTTCGCACTTCTTCGATGGTCTGTCTGGCGATTATTCTTTCGGCGCCTGCTTACGGCACGTGCCTCACTATTGGGCGCTTGCGGTGTTTTTCTTCGGTGGCGTAACAATCCTGATTCTCTGGCTGATTGACAGCTGGAACCTCGGAACATTTCGTGTCAGCCGAAATCGTTTTGCAGTTACCGCTGCTCGGAATGTTTCTTGCTGGGACTGTTTCAGCTTCTGCCGTTGCGACATCCTCGAGGACGTTGGCACCCATTCCATTCCACCTCGTCAGCAGTCTCTCGTTTAACCCCTACTCCACAGTGGTCTTATCTCGTCCAGATCGCGGCGCTCACAATTTACTTTGCCGCTGTGCTTGTTTTTACGGATACGCCTAAGCGTTTAAGGCTGCTCGTGAGGACAATCGGAGTCTTTGATTTTTCCTGGCAATCTCGGACTGACTCAGTCATTCACAAGTCCTGACAAGATCTACTGATACGAGAATTGCCCGTCCAGAGCTAGCGCCTCTTTGGTCCATTTACACAATCGCCATCATTTCGCCGGCTACATGGAATTGGCCCTCGCTGCTGCCCCTCGGACTGGTGTTCTACAGGCGCAATCGAAAGAGGCAAGAAATTCATTTATATCTTCGCCGCTGGTCTCATGGCGCGCTGGCCCTGGTAATGACAAACCCTCGCGGCGGCATTATCAGCCTGTGTCGCAGAACTACTTCCTCTGGTCGCAACCACGGGTTTGCGCCGCCATCGTCGCAAGCAAAGCGGACATCGGAAGAACCGCCGGCCGCGGGTCAGAGAGCGCAAGCGATGAAAGCGGGGCTGGCATTGGCTACCTGGCGCTGGTCGATCGCGTTTCGTTTGGCGGTGGTTTTGCGTTAGGCGGCGAAGATGCCCTGACCCGCGTTGTCGGCATCCGTTAGGGCCGACGAACCGAAACGACATCCGGCCGCGCGCATTTTCGGAGCGTCACCGTCGACATAATCAAGACCCATCCCTGGCTCGGCACCGGTCTCGAGCTGTTTGGCGTCGTTTACACGGGCTACGACTCCCGCAACGGAATGTAAATCGGCTGAACAGGCCCACAACGATTATCTTGCAGGTGCGAAGTCTGACGGCGGAATCATTGGTGCGCTGTTCGGCTGGGCTACTGCTCTTCTCCCTTCGGCGAATCTGTTTCGTATGGGATTTACTGCGGCGAGACTCTCGTGATGACTTTCCGGCGACGGGGTCGCGACCGGGCGCAATGGCCGGATGTTTTGCGGTGCTGGTCACGCAGCTTCTTCGACTTCACGCTTTGTCACATGCCCTCGAACGCGCTGCTGTATCCTGGAGCTGGCGGCCCTGGCGACAATGAACGGCACGGGTCGAGGATGAGCAAAGTCGCGCCGAAAGAGTACGCTCCGCGCTCGGCTTCAGAAACGCCTAGCGCCGGCGAAGCCAGCCAAGGGTCGCGACGTGACCCACAGCCCAACCTGACGCTTCCGTATACGCAGCTGTGTAGTACCATCCCCCGGCTCGCCGATTCAGCATCTAACGAGACACTTGTCGAACTTCAATCACTGACGACGGTGGTCAGAGGGAGAGGCGTCCTGCAACTTCTTGGCTTCAACCGCTTCGGCCAAATCAGCAAGCGCAGTGAGCGCGAACGAAACTGCTCAGGCTTCCTCTGCTGCCGGGACTCCGTCCTGCACCGCGGCGCTAAAACATGGCAAGCCAGGACGCGTCAATCACAAAATCGGCAGCGGACTGGGTCAACATTTCGGCTGAGACTTTGTAGAGACGCGTGCGAAATGTTGCGCTTCGGTCTTGCTGAGTTTGGAATCAAACCCGGCGACCGGATAGCACTACTGCTCCGGAAAACAGACCTGAATGGTCGAATTGCCGATCTCGCCATTCTTAGTCTGGGTGCGATGCAACGTTCCGGATTTATACAACTCACGCCGTCGATCGAAATCCGCTATATCCTCACTGATTCCGGCGCTCGCGCCATCTTCGTTTCCAACAAGAAGCCTTTAGGCACGCCAAGGAGGCGCTAGCGGGCCTGGATTTTCTTGAGAAGATTATCTTCTTTGATGCGTCAGCCAGCGAGGCATGTTAACGCTCAACAACGCTTGAGGCGTTGGAAAAGAGTGGCAGGGAGCGGCGGTTAATAAACCTGCGGCCTTCGGCAGCATATCTCAAGGCGATCAGGCCGGATGATCTGGCGACCATAATTCTCACACGTCCGGTACGACGGGTGAACCGAAAGGCGTGATGCTGACCCACGCAAACTTTGTATCCAATGTCCTCGCAATCAACGCGCAGGGTTGCCCAATCTCATCGACCGACACAGCCTTGTCGGTGCTGCCACTTTCACACATTTTTGAACGGACCGGCTTTTACATCTTTCTGTTACAACGGCGTCTCCGTTTATTACACGGCTTCGATTTGATCAAGTTGCGGAGAACCTTCGTGAAGTTAGACCTACTGTGATGACCGCGGTTCCGCGTTTATTTGAGAAGGTTTACCACAAGATTATTAAGAAAGGCCTTTCGCAAAAGGTTGGAAGCGGCGGGTCTTTGTACGGTCTCCTGGACGTCGGGCAACGTTATGCCGAAGCAAAGGACAAGGGAAGCTCATCGGTCCGGCCCTGGCTCTGCAACAAAGAGTGGCAAACAAAGCTGGTGTTTTCAAAGTGGCGTGAGGGCGTTGGCGGTCGCCTGCGATATTTCGTCTCCGGTGGCGCCACTTTCGCCGGCACTTTCTTACGCATTCCTGGCGGCCGGGATTCCTGATTCTGCAAGGATACGGCGCTACCGGAGACATGCATCGTCTCCGGCCAATCGTCCGGAAAACAACTAACAAGTCGGTTCGGTGGGCTTACCGTTTGAGGGAATAGAGGTCAACATCGCTGAAGACGGTGAGATTCTCTTGCGCGGTCCCAATGTTATGCGTGGTTATTATGGCCATCCGGAAGAGACAGCTTCCGTCTTGCAGGATGAATGGTTTGCCACCGGCGATGTCGGTCATGTAGACAAGAGTAGCTATCTCTACATCACGGATCGCAAGAAGGATCTATTCAAACTTTCAAACGGAAAATACGTAGCGCCGCAACAGATTGAGAGTTTGCTGAAGCAGAGCGAGTTTGTCAGTCAGGTAGTAGTGGTAGGCGCGCGGTCGGAAACAGCCTACGGCATTGATCGTTCCTGAATGGGAAGCTGTTCGGCAAGCGCTATTCGGCTGATGGCGAGGATTTTCCCGCCGATCGAGGTTGCGCTGGCGCAGTTTCCTGCTGCGATCAAGTTGGTTCAAAGTGACGTTGCACTACTGACGCGAGAACTGCCGACTATTTGCGCATTCGCCGGATCGCGCTTCTTACCGGACGAGATTTACGATCGACAGAGGCGAACTCACGCCGACGCTCAAGGTCAAGAGGCGTGTCATCGATCAGAAGTTTGGCGATCTGATCGAAGAGCTTTATCGCTAATTGTGATCTGGACAAAGTACGGACGGCCGAATGATGACCTTCCGCAAGGATTCCAAGATCGGGATCAGTTCTCGTCACAATTCAGCTGCTGTAAGGTGAGTCTCTGCACCATTAACGCTCAGCAACAACTTTTGCTGACTTGTCCTGTCCAAGAATCGACTCGGCCAAAACTCTCAAGTTGATCGGCAACTCAGGTGGGCGACACTCTCCCTTCAGCGGCTGCTTATAGAACGTGAGTAAGGGGATCTCGCAATAACAAAAATCACAACCGGCAAGGTGATGTTTGACCAGCAAGTTGATTTCCGGTGCAAGCGCCTGCTGTTGAAAAGACAGTAAGAGGTTTGAAGAGGGACAGCGCCAGTTTCTTGCTGAATGACTTTACGCTCGAGGCCTTCATCAGTTTGCCGCCTGGTCTTCAGGACAACCAGGTTAGTACGGTCAGATTTAGAAAGACACTAGTCCCGCTTGAGGGATTGAGGTAGAGCATAGGGCAAGATTTGCCTGAAAACCTCAACCAGTAACGAACCCGTCAGAGTCGTCCCACTTGTTCAAGAACCTTAATAGGGCTAATCGTTCAGCAATTCCACAACTTTCTCGACTCCTGCCCTGAACTTTGTAGTTTGGAATCAATAACTTGGGCGGCAGTGTAAAAACATGTTGCTCATTCTTGGGAATGTTGCATAAGATGCTCCCCGTCAAGTCAGAGAGCGCCTGCTCTCTGACGCTCGTTCCAGGGCCAGCCCACCTGATTTCTCAGGTATAACTCGGGCAAATTCACAATGACTTAACAAGCAATAGTCCCCAGGCTATATTCAAGACTCTTTCTCGAAAGACCTCTCAATTGCCTTACTAGAAGCTCTTGTCTCCTTGCACAAGCTGAGTTTTACCCAACGTCGAATATCAGGCTGGAGTGCCCTACATTATAGAGTTTCCCGCCAACGGTGAGATCTCCTCTAACTCCAACTAACCAAAGAACAATCTTGCTGAAATCTCTAAGTCACGAAGTCGAAAAAAGAAGCTGAGTTGGCTCCCGTCAGTCAGGATGCCCCAGACTGCCGCGCGCAAACGCACCGCAGAGCGGATGGCGAAAAGTGGCAAGTGGGTCGAGAGCCTACGCTGCTCGGATGTCAATCGGCTCTGGTCAGAACTGCACCGGATCGTTTCGCACCATCCGTCTGGTAAGGCGCCTCGCAGGAGTGCCGGGCCTCTTGGTCGAGGAAGGCGCAACCACCGCTTACACCGATCTGACTCAGGAGCTTTTTGTCCAACTGCTGAGCAAGAACCGTTTTGAGCACTATCTCGAAACGGAGATGACCGACTACGAAATCGAATGCGAGATCGGCCAGATCGAGCTGACAAACCTGCTGACGGCGGAATTGCGCAAACGTCATCCCGAGAGCTATCGCCTCGCCCGCCGCATTTCGACTCTAATCCAATCCAGTTCGAAACTTCCGCCGCTTTGACTCGCAGCGGGTGGTGACGAACCCCATCGACGACTGGCGGATCGGTTTATGGCCTTAGCGAATGGGCGGACGGAAAACGTCGCCGCGATTCTCACGAATGTTGAACAGCGAGTTCACATTATCCCGGTACGCGCGCGATACGCAGCATGGTTGGTTGCACGCGGCGACTCCCAAGTCGTGATTAGCAATTCAGACCTTGAGGATCTCATCGTTTCTGTACTGGACGCGGTCGACTCGCCAGTTGACGTGCGAGCTCTGCGCAGCCTTGGTCGATGTCGCGACTTCCTGTGATGGATATTTACCCGGTGCCGCTAGACGGTGACGATAACGACGGCGAGGGCAATCATTTCCAGCCAGGTATACAGGGTGAAGATCCTGAGCAGGGACTGTTGCGGCGCGAGTCAGGAAGATGAAGCCGCCGGGTCCGTCGATCACTTTCTGGCCACCTCCACGAAACGGTTCGTGGAAAGGTCAAACAATACAACCGCATCCTTGGAGTTTTGTGGCACTGCTATTTGAGCCCTCAGCATTCCACGCAACTCTGGAAGTCGCGGCTGTTTTAGGAGTTTCCGATTCGCTAGTGTCGGACTATCGGCGGCGAATCGAGCAGGAGTTACGTGCGCTTTCGTTCTCTGAGGTCGAGGAGGCCAGGAGATTCGAAGGCGCATTACGCGACCGCGTTAGAGAGCTTGTTCTATTCGGCGAGCAAAGCGAGGGTAGCAGTTTAGATATTCCGTGGGTGCTCCGGAAAAGTCTGCTATTCAGACTGCAAGTCGAGGCTGCGGCGCAGTTGAGCGTAGCAGCTTCTTTTGATTTTCGGGCCACACAACTCGACCAACTGCCGGCAGACTCGTTTTTGCAGAAACAAGTTCGAATCGCGGTGACCATGCTAGGCGGTAACGCCGTCGCCCGGCCGGGAGACACTTCAGTTCTCGCCCGCGACTGAAAGCTGACTCGGCGCGATTCGGATGTCGCGCCTTCAGCGCTCAACAAGATTTGGCGTTGCTTCTCCTGGGGCGTTGCCCCAGGCTATTACATTTCGCGCCGTTGGCGCTTCGGAAACTCAAGCTACTCTTCTTCGCTCCTGCCCGGTTCACCCTCTCCCGCTTTTCGCTCCGGCCGCATGTGCGGAAACAAGAATCACGTCGCGGAATCGGATTGCTTGTTCGTTGAGGAGCATCACGAAGCGGTCGATGCCGATGCCGATGCCGGCGGCGGGTGGCATGCCATAAGCGAGTGCGCGAATGTAGTCTTCGTCCATCACCATCGCTTCTTCATCGCCACGTTCACGCTGCGACATCTGATCGAGAAACCGTTGATACTGCTCGGCCGGATCGTTCAGCTCCGAGAAGCCGTTGGCGCATTCCATGCCGATCGATGAAGAGTTCGAAACGTTCCGCAACCGACGGATCTGCCGGCGAGGCTTTCTGATAGCGGCGAAACAGCCTTTGGGAAATCGAAAATCAACGTTGGCTGAGTAAGCATCCGTTCCGCAATCGTTTCGAACAGATTGGTCAGCGAGCTGAGCTATGGCAGATTCTGCTTAACTCTGTTGCCATCTCTACGCAAACGTTTTTCCATTCTATCGGCAACATTCCAAATGGAGTCCTTGGTTTCTATGAACCTCTTCTATGAGTTTCTCTTCCTGTTCTATATACAGCCTCAAAAGAGATGCCCCAATACTCTTGCGCTTGAAGAGACAATGAAGTTTCTTTTGTTAATTCTCCAAAGTGAAGATCCATAGAGCTCGCAACCAGATGCGGGTCGTCTGAGCCAAACTCCTCCTCCAGAGTTTCGTCACCTAGTGCGTCCATTCGCGCGGCCAGTATTTTGCAATGTGCCTCCTCATCGTCAGCCGCTCGAACGGTTGCGAGAAGTCGATCTCCTGTCCACGATACTTCACCTTCGTGTGCCCTAACGCCGTAAACGCGGTCGGACGCGGATCATCTCCTCACAGAAATCCATCATCTGGTTCACATCAGCATACGCCCAGTAAAACTCCAGCATCGTAAACTCAGGATTGTGGGTGCGGTCGATCCCTTCATTGCGGAAGTTGCGATTGAGTTCATAGACCTTCTCAAAACCACCGACCAGCAGACGCTTCAAGTACAACTCCGGCGCGATACGCGCGTAGAGATCTATGTCGAGCGCGTTGTGGTGTGTCTTGAAAGGCCGTGCGGCGGCGCCAGTTGCCTTAGAAGTCAGCATCGGAGTCTCGACTTCCACGTAGCCATGCTCTTCGAGAATGCGGCGCATCTCGCTAATGATTCTTGAGACGGCGTTCGAAAGTCTCCCTTGGTGTTAGGTCCCCTTCGTCGCGCTCCAACTGCAGGCTGCCGGCAATCAAGTCGGCATAGCGCTGCCGCTGACGAATCTCCGGATCATTTATGCCATGCATCTTGTCCGGGAAGCGGCAGCAGCGCCTTCGCCAAAAGCTGCAACTGCTGTACGTGAATTGAAAGCTCACCGGTTTTTGTAATGAAGAGATAACCTTCAACGCCGATGAAATCTCCGTGGTCCAGCAGACTAAACAACTCCCAGCCATCAACCTCACCCCTGGGCTGCGTCGTTGCCTACGCCCTTTACGTCCGCCCGCTTCACATAAATCTGTAGACGCGTTACGCCGTCAGATAAATGCACAAACGCAGCCTTGCCCATCACGCGGGGCGGTGAAGCAATCCGTCCAGCCACGCGAACCGTAATGCTGTTCAGTTGTTGGTTGGCGAGCTCGATTGGTTCCGGCGCCGGACGTTCACCCTCAAGCACTTCCGGTTGAAACGAGCGATACTTTCGACCACGCTCGTGATCGTGTCGTCTCGCGTTGCGGGTCGACTACGTGGCTGCGTTCAAACTTATTGGGATAGGCATTCCTACAAGCTTGCGCAAAGCCTCCAGATGTTCCTGTCGCGCTCGCGTTTGATCGTTCTCTTCGATGAGATGGGACGGACATGCGATGCATCGTATAAAGCCAAAGCAAGAGCGGGGCAAGCCCGCCTTCCTGACCTCGAGCTAGATCTATTTTGACGCTGATTGAGCTGCTTCAAGGCGCTTCCTGCCTGAAAACACTTGTCAACCTCAAAAGTCTCTCAGGTCAGGAAGGCGGGTTTCGCCCCCTTCCTGCCATGGCATTTCGCCCCATCGGCATCTTCATGCTAGATTGTTATTCATAGATGATCGAAAAGATTCTGAGCCAGGATGAACTGCTCGGTTTGCGCCAAAGTCTCGCGCGCCGCCGGCAAAACTCTTGTCTTTACTGCAACGGAGTTTTTGACCTACTGCACGTTGGCCACGTGCGCTATCTCGCCGCCGCCCGTGCGCTCGGTGATGCGTTGGTCGTCGCCGTTAACAGCGATCGAACGGTGCGTGACTTGAAGGGTGACGGACGACCGGTGATAAACGAGAACGAGCGCGCAGAAATACTGGCGGCATTGCGACAAGTTGACTACGTCACCATCTTCGATGATGTCTCGCCCCGCTCATTAATCGCCACGCTGTTACCCGACGTACTCGTAAAAGGTGGAGACTACGGGCCTGACGAGATTCATGGACGCGAAGAAGTAGAAGCGGCGGGCGGAATGGTCATCAGCTTGCCATTTGTTGAAGGCCTGTCAACCAGCAATATCATTGACAGAATGAAGGAAGCCGGTAAGCGATAGTGATAAAGAATGAGCAGTAGCACTCAAACGATTAATACATTGCAAAGCGCGTTACAGAGCGTGACGGAAACGGCTGAGTTCAAACGTTTGGCCGATGAGGTCCGCAGGGGCGCGCGAGTCGTTTCAATCAGCGGTCTGGTAGCCGGCTCCGCACGGGCGTTAGTTCTGGCTGCGTTGCAACGCGAAACGGAAAACCTTTTGCTATCGTCACACAAGCGAATCGCGACCTTGAACCGTGGGAAGCCGACTTGCGCTTCTGGTATTGCGCGTTGGCCGGCAAACAGAATTGCGAAAATGAAGTGCTCGTCCTGCCATCGTCGGAAAGTGATCCTTACGCCGGCTCATCGCCTCACCCCGAAACTCTCGAACGCCGCGCGCTGACTCCTTTGGCGACTCGCGCGTCACCAGCAGGATTTCGTCCTGCTTACCGCGCGCGCCTTCATCACGCCGGACGGTGACGCCCGAAGAAATCGCGAGAGGCGGGGGTGTGTGCTTGCCAAAAACGACAATCAGTCGCCGGAAGATTTGGTCTACAAGCTGGTTGCGGCAGGTTATGTGCGCGAGGATCCGGTAGGGGCTGTTGGCGAGTTCTCGATGCGGGGCGGCATTATCGACGTCTGGTCTCCGGGCAGGATGGCACCGGCGCGCATTGAATTCTTCGGCGACGCAGATCGACTCCATCCGCGGGTTCGATCCGGAGACACAACTTTCCACCAGTCAGTTGAGTGAAATAGAGATCGTTCCCATGCGTGAAGTGGTAGTCCGCAGTCAGGACTTCCGGGCCTGGGCCGAGTCCGCGCGACAGCGCTGGAGTGACGAGCGGTATGCGCGGGCGCTTCGCGATCGCACCGTCTTCGCCGACGAGGGAGAAAGCTTTGCTGGCTGGGAATGGCTGATGCCGATTGTCAGGGAGAGAGGCGGAAGCATTTTCGACTATCTGAAGAACGCTGTCGTCGTTATCGATGAGCCGTCGTCAGTTGAGACACATCTCAGCGAAGTGTTTCAAAGCCTTGCCGACCGTTATTCCGAGACAGATGCAGTTGACGACATCGCTGTCGAGCCCAGCGAACTTTATTTGTCAGTTGAAGAGCTCCGAGCGAAGTTAGATTCCAAACAGAGAGTTGAACTTCGTGTGCTGGCGGCGCGCGGCTGCTGAGGTCGATCAATCTGTGGCGCTCGATGCGGAAGCACCGAAGGTTCAGCTTGGTCGCACCCGTGCGGTGCGCGAACCGCTATTTCTTTTCCCGCTGGCCGGTCCCGCGCCCGAAGTCGAATGGAAAACGCAGTCTGCACGCAAGTACCACGGCCGTTTGGCAAACCTCGCCGCCGATTTGGTTAACGCTCGCGATGGGAACACCAAAGCGCTTCTGGTAATGCCCAGTCTCGGAGTTGCGGAACGAGTTACCGAGATTCTCGCGGAGTATGAAATCGCCGCGCAACTCTCGTTAGTTGAGCAGATGAGTGAGTCGGCTGAGGCGACGGAAGCAACTGGATTGGGCGCTGCGCAAACGATTGTGACAGTCGGCCGGCTAAGCAGCGGTTTTGAGATGCCGGGTGCACGTCTCTTAACGCACGTTGAAGCTGACTTGTTTGATGAGGCGGGCGACCAGGCGCCGGAGCGGAGAGGGCCGTGGGCGGAAGGTAGAGGCAGAAGGCAGAGGGCAGGAAAAGGAAATCAAAGACAGCGGCGTTCCTGTCGGACTTCCGCGATCTGAAGGCGGGCGATTTCGTGGTTCACATCGACCACGGCATTGGACGTTTTGGCGGTTTGCAAACGCTCGATCTCGGCACGCGCAGCAGCGAGTTTATGCTGCTCTTCTACGCCGAGGACGCGAAGCTTTATGTTCCGGTCGAGCGACTGGATCTTGTGCAGCGTTATTCCAGCGCCGAAGGTCAGCAACCCGCTCTCGATCGACTCGGCGGTCTGGGCTGGCAGAAAACCAAAGCCAAAGCCAAGCGTGCGATGCGCGATATGGCAGACGAGCTTTTGCGTTTGTAGCGCTGAGCGCAAGCTTGTCGGTGGTTACGCTTTCGCGGTGGACACACCCTGGCAGCGCGAATTTGAAGATGGTTTCGAATACGTGCTAACTCCCGATCAGGAAACCGCTATCGAAGATGTAAAGCAGGATATGGAACAACCGACGCCGATGGACCGGCTGCTTTGCGGAGATGTCGGTTACGGCAAGACCGAAGTGGCAATGCGGGCGGCTTTCAAAGCAGTGATGGAAGGGAAACAGGCTGCCGTGCTGACGCCAACCACGGTGCTTGGCTTATCAGCACTACGACACCTTTCGCAGCCGGTTCGCACCGTTTCCCGTAAAGATTGAATTGCTGTCGCGCTTCCGTTCCGCGAAAGAACAGAAGGAGGTGACCAAACGCGTTGAGTCAGGCGAAGTTGACGTAGTTATTGGAACGCACCGCTTGTTGCTCGAAAGACGTTCGCTTCAAAGAGCTGGGCATCGTTGTGGTCGACGAGGAACAGCGTTTTGGCGTGGCGCACAAAGAGAGACTCAAACATCTGAAGAAGCGCGTCGACGTTTTGACTCTGTCCGCAACGCCGATACCTCGCACGCTTAACATGTCACTGAGTGGCCTCAGGGACATGTCGTTGATTGAAACGCCGCCTCGGGATCGACTCGCAATTCAGACTCAGGTAGTCCAGTTTTCGGAAAACGTAATCAAGTCGGCGATCGAACTCGAATTGGGCGCGCGGCGGGCAGGTGTTCTTCATACACAATCGGGTCGAAACCATTGAAACGATTGCCGCTCTGGTTCACCGCCTGGTGCCTCAGGCGCGCATGGTGGTTGGCCACGGGCAGATGAACGAAAAGGAAATGGAACGCGTGATGCTCGATTTCATTGAGCATAAGTATGATGTTCTGGTTGCGACCACCATCATTGAGAATGGGATAGACATCCCCCGCGCCAACACAATCATCATAAACCGCGCCGATCAGTATGGTCTTTCTCAGCTTTATCAACTGCGAGGGCGTGTGGGCCGTTCAAACCGCCGCGCTTATGCCTATCTTCTGATTCCCGGCGAGCAGGAGCTTTCACCTATAGCCAAACGCCGCTTATCGGCGATTCGAGAGTTTTCAGACCTTTGGGGCAGGCTTTCGCATCGCCGCCCTGGATCTTGAACTGAGGGGTGCAGGCAATCTCCTGGGAGGGCAGCAATCCGGCCACATGGATGCGCTCGGCTTCGACCTTTACACGCAGATGCTCGAGCGAACGGTAGCGGAGCTGCGCGGGAAGCGGTGGAAGATGAAACGAGCGTGACAATCAACCTCGGCGTCGATGTGGCCATCCCGGATGAATACATCAACGACATGGGCCAGCGCCTGCGAACTTATAAACGCGTCTCTTCCGCGCGAGATGAAGAGACGCTCTCAAGTATTCGCAATGAGACACGGGATCGTTATGGACGGCTTCCTGAGTCTGTCGAACAGCTTTTGGCTACGCGCTGCTGCGGCGGTTGGCTGAGAATCTGGCGGTACTTCTCGATTGACAAGACCGCTCGAAGGTGTGGCCCTGAAGTTTAGCGAGAAAGCGCGCATTTCCCCTGAGAAACTAGCTGTATTTATCAATGCAAAAGCACCGGCAGAGCGTTTACTCCCACCGGCGTTTTGAAGCTGAGCCTTGATGATGAAGAGCAGGACAATTTATTGGACACGGTGCGCGGCGTGTTGATGGAACTAAGGTTAGAAGACTAGAATCAATGAACAAGAACACAGAATTAAGAATGCGAGAAGACTGAAACCGGCCCTATGAACGACTTCTGAATTCTGACTCCTGTATTCTGTCTACTGTTTTTAAGGAGCATTTCGTGAAATCCAAATATATTTCCTAGCAATAACCACCTTTGTATTCTTGATCCTGGCTTTAATGCCAACAGCGACGTTCGCGCAGGAAGGCGAGCTTCAAGTCGTTGATGAAGTGATTGCGCAAATCAATGACGATGTGATCACGCTCTCGATGCTTAAGCGGGAGACTAAGGAACGAATGGAGGCACTCAAGCAGGGGAGGCGTGTCAGAACAGGAGGCCAGCGCTGACGTCGTCAAGCGGCAGCCCGAACTAATTGCCACGCTCGTCAACGAAGCGCTCCTGCTGCAAAGGGAAAGGAATTGGATCTTTCAAGCGAAGTTGAGGCGGAGGTCAACCGCCGGATGCTCGACGTAGCCAAGGAGCAGGGCATTACGAGCATTGAAAAGCTGGAAGCAGCAATGCGCGAGGGGGCGTAGACCCGGTAGCAACTCGCCAGACGCTGCGTACGGAGATAATGAAACAAGCCGTCATTCAGCAGGAAGTCGATCGCAAGGTCTTCTTCGGGTGGACGATGGACGAACTGAAAAAATATTTTCAGGAGCATCAGGACAAGTTTCGCAAACCGGAAAGCATTACGATCTCAGAAATATATCTGAGTGCTGCCGGGAAGAACGAAGCCGAGGTAAAAGCCAGGGCCCTGGAATTGGTTAAACAGTTGCGGGCCGGTGCCGACTTCGCGAAGGTCGCGAGCGCAAACTCGGAGCGCGAGCAAAACGGTGTGCGCGTTGCGGCCAGAAACGGGCGGGAAGGTGGGCAGCTTTGAAGTACCAAACTTGCGCGCGGAAATCGCCGAGTCTGTAAAGGCTGTGCCGGTGGGCGGTATAAGCGAGCCGCTGCGAATCAGCGATGGTTTTCAAATCTTCCGCGTTGACGGTCGGACGGCAGCGAGTTCCCTCTGCGACTTTTAATGAGAACCAAGTGCGCGAAGCCATGACGATGGAGCAGGGCACCAAGGCTCGTGAAGATTATTTGCAGAGTTTGCGCAATGAAGCTTACATAAAGATTTCGGATAACTACGCGGCCGCCGTGTATCCCATTCTGAAGATCACACCGGAAAAGACAGCTGAAAACGGTATTCCAAGTGGCGGCGAGCAGCCCGGTGAAAAGAAGAAAAAGGGCAAGCTGCTTGGTATCTTCCCGAAACCGTAAAAACAAGGGCAGGATGCAGGCGCAGGAGGCAGGGGACGCTGAAGGAGAATCATTCCTGCCTCCTGCCCCTGCATCCTGCTCCCTGGTTTCATTTGCGTCTCGATCTCTTTCTTAAAGCAAGCCGCCTTAGTGGCCGACGCACGTTGGCACAAAAACTTTGTGACGCGGGCCGCGTTTCGATCAATGGAACTACAGCGAAATCGTCGCACGCGGTAAAAGTGCGGGATGAGATCTGTATCCGTCGTCACAACACACTAACTACCGTTCGCGTACTAGCCGTTCCAACCACTCGTCAGACCTCGCGCAAGGAAGCAAGCAGCACGTATGAAGTATTGAGAGAAGAATCTTTAGACGACGCCGAGCTGTGATCTACTATTGGTGAGTTATTAGCAAACCAGCGGGGCAAGCCCGCCTTCCTGACTTCGAGCTAATTGCAATTGAACATAAGAACGAAATTGAAAGGCGCTCAAGCAACAGTCTGGGAGCCCGACTGAAGTCTCAGGGTCGGGAAGGCGGGCTTGCCCCGCTCATGCGGCATAACCATAGATCTAAATGAGACAGTTCATTTTCAGCTTTGTTTTTCTGGCATGTTGCAGTGCTCTCGCCTGCCATCAACGAGTGAATGCGGGTCGCGAAATTGTCGCAGCCCGGAACTAACTTCAGCGACAAACAGAAACGGCAACGCACAACCGACGCCACAAAGAGCGTCTCTAAAACTTCCTCTAAAGAATCCTCTCATCGTGGTCACTAAAAGCAAGCGGCGACTCCAGCTGTATTCAGATGGTGCCGTGGTTCGGACTTACAAGATTGGTCTGGGCCTCAATCCCGTTCCGGACAAGATCCGGCGAGGCGACCACGCCACCCCCGAGGGCGAGTTCTACGTTTTCACTAAAAACGACAAGAGCGCTTTCTACCTGTCGCTCGGGATCAGCTATCCAAATATTGAAGACGCAGAACGCGGGCTGCGCGAAAAGATGATTTCACGCGCGGAGCATGACGCAATCGTGAGGGCCAACAAACGAAAGGCCACTCCGCCACAGAACACTGCCCTCGGCGGCGATATCTATATACATGGCAACGGCTCCAGCAACGATTGGACATGGGGCTGCGTCGCGTTGGAGAATGAAGAAGTTAAGGAGTTGTTCGCGGCGGTGCCGGTGGGAACGCCGGTTACCATTAAACCCTGACGCAAGCTGGACCGATTAATGACCTCCGAAGTCAGACCATTCAAGATTCGTAACATCGAGATCAACCCGCCGTTGATTCTTTCGCCGATGGCGGGCGTGACAGACGTTTCGTTTCGCCGCCTGCTGAAGCGACGTGGCGGTGTGGGTCTCAGTGTCTCGGAATTCATTTCAGTTGAAGGCCTGACTCGCAGCAATCCCAAATCAAAACGGCAGATGCGGTTTTACGAAGATGAACGGCCGTTCGCAGTGCAGATCTTTGGCGGCCAACCTGAGCGCATGCGACTGGCAGCGGAAATGGCGGAGGAGATTGGCGCTGACATCCTCGATGTCAACTGTGGCTGTCCGGCGCCGAAAGTAGTGAAGCACGGCGGCGGCTCCGGTTTGCTCAAAGATCACGAGCGTCTCGAGACAATTCTTACGGAGATCAAGAAGGCTATAACCATCCCGCTGACGGTCAAGATTCGCGCCGGCTTCTACGATCACACCATCAACGCTGTCGAGACCGCAAAACTTGCCGAGGCTTGCGGCGTTGAGCACATCGCGTTGCACGGCCGCACCAAGGAGCAGGGTTATCGTGGGCTGGCGAATTGGGATCTCGTCAAGCAGATAAAGGAAACTGTAAGCGTGCCGGTGTCAGGCAGTGGTGACGTGACTACGATCGAACAGGCGTTTGCACGTTTTAGCGAGACCGGTTGCGATGGCGTTTTGATCGGGCGCGGCGCGATGGCGAATCCCTGGATCTTCCGGCAGATAGAAGACGTAATGCACGGTCGCGAAGTTTTCGAGCCAACTCTGGCGGATAAACGCGCAATCCTGCACGAGTATTTCGACTTGCTGCGCGAAGACATGCCCGAGACGCCGGCGATTAACCGCATGAAGCAGCTTGCCGGACAGTTTACGCGCGGACTTCAGGGCGGAGCGCTCTTCCGCACTTCGCTTTACCATTCTCACTCGGTCGACGAAATCCTGAACCGCATTGAGGAATACTTCGAAGCGATCGAGAACGGCAAACCTTACTTTGGTGAAGCCGGCGCGCCGATTGAAGAAGCTCCGGAGCTCGATTCCTGCGAAGCCGCCAGCGCCGCGATATAAATCAAGTCGGCTTCGTCACAATTCTGACTCCACCCCGAATCTTTTCTAACCGGAAGGAACAATATGCGTAAGGTTGTTTTTGGTGGCGCTAATAGTCTCGACAACTATTTCGCTCGCAAAGATGACGCGGTCGATTGGCTCTTGTGGAGTGACGAAGTCAGCAAGATCATGGCTGACTATTTCAAGACCTTCGACACGATTGTAATGGGCCGACGAACCTACGAGGTGGCTGTCGCCAGTGGTCACGGAGGTGGCTCATACGGAGGCATGAAAACCTATGTCTTTTCGCGAACGCTGAAGCCGCGTTCAACCAGGAAGCTTGAAATCACTTCCGAAGATGTAGCTGACGTGGTTGGCCGGCTAAAGCAACAGGAAGGCAAGGACATCTGCATCATGGGTGGCGGTCTACTGGCGAAGTCGCTTTTCGAGGCGGACTTGATTGATGAGATCGGCTTCAACATTCATCCGGTGTTGCTCGGCTCGGGCATTCCGCTCTTTTATGAGATGAACCGCCAGATTGATTTGGAGCTGATCGATTGCAAGACGTTGAAGACTGGCTGCGTGTTGGTGACATATAGAGTGAAGCACGAAGCGGAAAAGAAAACTGGAGCGGCCAGGAAAACTCCGCGCAGAAAGAAGAGTGCCTCATCCTAATCGCGCAGCCTTAGAGCCCTTTTCGCGTTACTATTCGCGCTTCGCGCTCATTGCGGGCGGGACGCCCGCGGTCCCACCAAATCGCTTGAGTGGACGGTTGCCGGCTTTCCACTACCCGTATCCAGATTCACTGCCGCCGGATAACCCTTCCCCTTGAGCGCCGCCAGTTCAATCACTACCTCTTTTTGGTTTTTGCCAATAGGTTTCCTCCCCGATGTGGTCGCAAGCTTCTTGTTTGCGACTTTCGCCTTCTGGTGAAGCAGAAGCTGTTGCCGTTGAGCTGTTATCTGCTGATTTAGTTGCAGTCGGGGCCGGCAGGGTTCCCTTGAGGGATTGCTCGACATCGCGTTCAGGGCTTCCAACACTTGCGTGTGTTCCGCTTCGTCCAGGTCCTCGAGCTTGATGCCGTTGGCTTCCAAAACAGAACGCAAATTTTCTTCGGTGTTGCTGTCCTGGTCATAGACGTCGCGATAGATATGTAGTTTTCCATCCTCCAACAGAATTGTTTCATAACGGAGTTCCACAGGAATGGGCTGGTCCAACTTCACCACCCTGGTTTTGGTTTTGTCTGAGAAATAGCTCTTAAGCGCTGTCTCTGAGATTTCGCTTCCGCCCACCTGGGCCAGCAGCTTTGCAAAATCCTGTACCTGCGCGCTGGTCAGGACCAACGCAACCGTGCGAGGCGAAGGTTCCGAGTTTGGCGGGCGACTTTCCGCCGTGAATGAGCGAGGGCAGTCCAATCGGGATTTTAATTGGGCCCAGCGGATTTAGCTTGCTGCCGGCAGCCACCTTTTCCCCCACGCTGACATTCTTCATGTTAGCCACCCACGGTTCGTCGGGCGGCGTCCAGGTTGGATTGAAAATAATTGTTTGAGCCTTTCTAAGCCCGGTTGGCAAAGGGAACTCAGGATAGCCGATGCCGATTTTGTACGACTTGATGAGTGAACCGTCCTTGAAAACATCCATCCTGAAGGCAGGAATGTTGACGACTACACGCGTGTCTTTTGGTACAGAGTTTGGAACGGTGGGAAGTGTCTCCGCGCTAGCTGCAGTTGTACTGTCTTTATTCTCAGGTCCCTCGATCCAATAATCGTGCGCAAAGGCAAAAAGTTCCTCGGCTTTTTGTTGTCCTATCACGCCTCGGATTGCTTCCGCGGCGTGTTCGCGCTGATTGTTCCGCCTGAGACGACTGCTCGGCGCTTTGTTCTTCAATGTTTGATTGTCGCAGCCGGACAACCTCGTCACCGGCAATTTTCTGCAGCGCGCCCAGTTGATCGTCCGTGAGTTCAAGCTTTGATTTCAATTTGGACTTGAACGAATCGTCAGAAAACAAAGCGTCCAAAACCGGCAAAGGGAGCGGAGCAGCTTTAGTAACCGCCACGGGCGACGTTGAAGCAGATGGCGCAGGACTTCCCGCGGTTATTGAATTGGTGTTGGTCGCGGGCTCTGTTGCACAAGCTACGGCAAGAGTCGAAAGAGCCAGGGTTAGCCCGATTGCAGTGTTTCTAATCGTTCTCATTTTGAAGTACCTCATCAATGATGTTTCCTCTTGCCGTTGCTTTCTTACTGTTTACTTTGTTTTGCTACGGGCTTCACACTGGGCGAAGGCGACGCCGCAGGTGAAGGACTCGCAGCAGGAGTTACCTGCGGGCGCAGTCTCGCCGGCGGGCGACGACGATGTCGCAGGTGTTGTCGTGCTGGCTGGAGAGTTTGTATTGGCGGCCGGTTCACAAGCTGTTACAAACACGATTGCCGGGATTGTTGTAAGAAGAAGCATGATCTGACTGATTCGTTTAGCCTTTGGATTACTCATTAGGTTTGCCTCGTTAGAACAAGATTGAAAAGCGGGATGATGATTGCCCGACCCTCAATTTGTAACAACGGGCGTTCCACACCTGCACCTGCGGCGACTCCGCTCTAGCCAAACCGAGACCCTCGTTCCCACGAGAGTGCCTTGCACGAAGGTTGGCCGCCAAGCTTGCCGCGGTGCCAAGCCCATTACTTCCTCAGTAGCAGGGGAGACCGAAATCGCATGAGCGTTTTGGTATCATCCGCTGATTCGATTTCGAGTGCGGCGTTCTCCAGCCGGGCATTTTCTTCCACCCAAACATGCTCGGGCTTGACGATTGTGTGATTGAGGTGGTCCTCCGGGCTCCGCACGAGACTTATTGCTATTGTTTCCGGCTCGTTACCGCTCGATGCAAGCGAGACACCTTCGAACGGCAAGTCATGGGCTTCTTCTTGTGCTCCAACTTCCGGTCCAAAGACTTCAAGCGTTGCTAACCAGCCCTCATGTTGTTGGTTGAAGACGTCGAAAAGGACGTCCATTCGTTGCGTGGAATTTCTCTTGTTTCCATAACCGTTTTGCCTTTCTGTAAAACTCCAATCAGCTGGAAGCGAGCCGCCACGCCACTGGCATTTCAGCTCGATTCTCAAGTGTCACTGGTTCTCGCCTTCTCACGATCTTTCGAGATAAGCTTTCAAATAAGACGAAAGTCCGATCTTTAGTGATTGGTTACGCTGTTTTTGTTTCCGAATACATGCATTGCAATCGGGACTGTGCTTGCGAGTCCCGATAAGAACAGCGACCAGCCCAATGCCTTCCGCCGTTCGTGCTTGAGTTTGTCCGCAAGCGGCAATCCCGCGCCGAATCCGATGGCCCCACGCGTGACCGCAATCAGCGCGAGTTCCGGAACGGTCACACGCTTACGGTTCTGAAATTCTCACTCCTCCGCTCCTTTCTTAAATCGCGGTTTGCGAAGACTAACGAGCTGTCGCCGATGCTGACTTGCCGGGCTCGGATACTTCCTTAACCACTTGTCCCGCGACGCCGTTTCTTGCCTGAAGCGCAATGTCAGCGAGCGCGACGATTCCGCAGATGGCGCCGTTAGCATCAACGACCGGCACGCGTCTAATCTGCTTTTCTTCCATGATGCGACAGCACTCTTCCACCGGGATCTCGGGGAAACTGTCACGATTGGTTTGCTCATGCAGTCAGCGGCTGTTAAGTCGAGCGGATTCCTGTCCTTTGCAATTGTCCGGCAAACAATATCGCGGTCCGTCACCACGCCTACAGGAATTTTGCTTTCCTTGTTATTAACCACTGGAATCTCTCCGCAATCGTTGTCTACCATCATCCTTGCCACCTCTGGCAAAGGAGTGTCAGGCGTACAGCACGCCGGACTAGCGGTCATCACTTCTTTCACTTGCATCGTTCTACTTACCTCCATGTGAAATTAAGAGCTTTGGATACGCCACAAATCACCCAGCCAGAGATGTCAGGACGTCTCTATTTCTCTGAAGAGGTGATGTGCCGCCTACCTATGAAATTGGCAACTTAAACTTAAGACAACAAGTAGCGTGCCAACAGACTTCGGCTGTTTCCTTGCTGATCTGGCGGAGTACTGCCGCTGTTTTCCCTGACCTGTACGGGATGACTTGGTAAGTCGTACGAGACCTGTCGCAATTCAAGACAGTCTCAAAACGTAAGGGGAAACTGAAATCACGGCTTTAGGATGGCTAATTCTTTCGAGTTCTCTGGTGTGAGTTAGTGGATCCTTGAGCAAGCGCCGGGTTGTCGCGCCACTCACTGTCGCAGCAACGGATAAGGATTAATGTTAGTGCCTTCCCAGTACCGCTTAGGGTCAGGGACGATCGAAATTGAAAAATGGAGATGAAAATTTCCCACGCCCGCATTACCGGTGTCGCCAACATAGGCGATGACGTCCCCTTGTTTCACAACTTTCCCGACTACCAGACTGTCGGCGTAGCCTTGCAAGTGGGCGTAATAGAAAACGAGTTTTCGGTCACTGCTGAGTTGATAGATCGTTGTGCCACCGCGTTCACTCGGAAAGAGTTTTACGATCTCGCCGTCGGCCGCAGCCAGGACCGGAGTTCCGGCAGGAGCTGGAATATCGATGGCATCATGGATCCGTCCCTCCGAGCGCGCATCCGTGAAGGTGTCCACCAACTGATTGGGTTTGACTCCGGCAACTGGAATAATCAGTTTCAGGGTGCCAACAAAACTATTGTTGAGCGGTGGAGGCGAGGAGGACGCCTGATCGTTTTGAGGTGTCGGCGTTTCTTCGAAGGACAGCGCCGCGGGAGACGGAGCAATGACGGGCGCTGCTGGTGTGGGTGATGTGGCGGGAGAATTCGCTAAACTCGGCGTAGCTGCCGATTCATAATTGAAGTTCGTTGCCGGCGGTCCGGAAGCCGCATGTCGCGTTCTCCACCAGATTAGAACAGCGAGGCCCGCAACGACCACCACCACGCGATCAGCAGCACTCGCAAACGCGTCCGTCCTGTTAATCGAAGCGCCACGCAGCTTACCTTTGCAAGCCCAATGGCAACAGCGGCCTGGGCGTCGTGCCATCAAAAACCAACTAGCGCCCACCCGCAGACGGTGCTGCCAAGTAGGCAAGCGCGCGGTGTAAAGGGCGAAGCGCGCCTGGCGTGCCAGTGGCCCTCCAAACGCTTTTCCGCCAGCCAGCACTGCCGCGCGTTCCGTGCCCAGACTGACTGCTTCTCCCAGTTCTTCAAAAATGTTTGGTCTGCAATTCGTCGCCGGCGAGCAGGGCTTTGATGTTGCGAGCCACGAGGCCGGCTTGTTGCAGGGCCAGCTGCGCCGTGCCAGCCAGAGTCGGCGCGGCGTCTTTGAAGAAAGTGATGTCTCCGAGCGCGAAGATGCTTTTGTGAGAGGGTAACTGCAAGGTTGGATTAACAAGAATCAAACCACGGCTGGTTTTTTCAACCGTGAGGTTTTCGATCAGTGGATTCATGCGAACTCCGCCCGCCCAAACCACCGCCGCTGTATCAATCTCGGTTCGCGCTCCGTCATGCTCAAAGACCAGCGTCTTCTCGGTAACGCTCACCACACGAGTCAAGGTGTGGACTTCGACGCGCGATTCGCGCAACGCCTCTTCAACAAACTCGCGGATGTCCCCACCCATACCGGGCACAACCCGGTCACCCATCTCGATGACGAGCACGCGAGGTTCGCCACGAAGTGCCCGTCGCTTAAAAGCATCGCGCAGCAAGTCTGCCATTTTGGTCGACAGTTCTACACCGCTGGCGCCGGCGCCCACTACAGCAAAAGTCAACGCGCGTTGGGTGTCTTGTGGCGGCAGATCCGGTGGCACGCGATCGAGCGCGTCAACCATTACCTGTCGGAGCCTGTCGGCATGAGCAATCTTGCGGAAGGGAATAGCATGTTCCGCCGCGCCCGCAACGCCCGCGAAATTGGTGACACCGCCAACAGCGAGCACCAGTACGTCGTATTCAAGCGGTTCGCTCTGCTCTTTTAGCCTAATTGTTTGCGCCGCAACATCGATATCGGTGACTTCATCGCAGATAAGATTGACGCTTTCGTCGAGCAGCTCTTTGTAGGCCGGCGCAATGTGCCATTCTTCTACCTCGCCACTTAGATACTCATAAAGCATTGGCGTGAATAGAAAGTGATTGGCATCGCTGATGAGCGTGACCTCATAAGCACTTCCTAAATCGAGTGCAGTGAAAAGTCCGCCAAAGCCGCCACCCACAATAACGACTCGCGGTTTCTTGTTGTCCATCTAATCGAGGCCCCCTGTTTCGGAAATGGTAACAGACTAACGGCGTCAGGCGAATGCGGTTGACTAAGTGCCATTAACACCACGGCTTTAGGCGGGAACACAGACTAGCTTGGCTGGTTCACTTCGGTTTATGATGCTGCACGCCTTGGCGAACACCTAACGCGTACCGATCGAATCCCCGACAGACAAGCCGTAATCGAGGAACTCAGCGATGAACCAAAGCACGACCCGCCCCTATAGTGTTTACTTCTACGCTTTCCTGGCTGCTGTCTGTCTGGTGGGATTGATGCAGGTCTCGACCATCAACTCCTCGTCGCGTTCTCTGAATTTGACGGTCGTAAGGTCAGCGAAGCCTCGCATCGGAGTCTCGCAATTGGTGCCTCGTATCAGACCGCGAGCTCACCACTATTAAGCAAAATACAGTTGTTCCTACAGGCCCCGGCGGACAAGGTCGCGTCGCAAGTGCTTCGGGATACTGCCAACGGCGAAAGCTACTCGGTCGTTATCCTGCTTACCGATCAGGCTGACGTTAGTGCTGCAAATTCGATGGCGGACCAGGACGAACGCGGTTGGTATGTCTACAACACGCTCACGCAACATGCTGCGCGCACTCAGGTTGACCTCAAGGACTTTCTGAAATCCGCGGGAGTCAGCTACCAATCGTTCTGGGCGGCAAACATGATCGTCGCCACGGCCGATCGCTCGCTGGTGGATAAACTGGCTGCCCGCGCGGACGTGGCTCGGGTCGACTCAAATGCGCCCACGCGTTGGATCGAGGATCCGATTGTAGCAAAATTCGGTGTCACAACCCGCGAGGTCAACGCCCCCACAGCAGTGGAATCGGGTGTTGCGAATGTTAATGCGCCTGCCGTTTGGGCCCTGGGTTTTACGGGTCAGGGTATTGTGATCGGCAACCAGGATACCGGCATGCGCTGGAGCCATAACGCGCTGAAGCCCAAATATCGTGGTTGGAACGGCGTCACCGCCGATCATAATTACAACTGGCACGATTCGATTCATAGCGGCGGTGGTAGCTGCGGCGCTAACGCGGTCGTCCCCGTGCGACGACCATGGGCATGGTACGCACACCACGGGGACGATAGTTGGTGATGACGGAGCGGGAAACCAGGTTGGTGTGGCTCCCGGCGCGAAGTGGATTGGCTGTCGCAACATGGATCAGGGCAACGGCACGCCGGCCACCTACACCGAGTGTTTTCAGTTTTTCATCGCGCCGACTGATCTGGCCGGCAACAACCCGAACGCCACCTTGCGCCCTCACGTGATTAATAACTCATGGGGCTGCCCGGCCAGCGAAGGCTGCGTCACCCGTGCGGAGTTGGAAACAATTGTGCAGAACACGCAGGCCGCAGGCATTTTCGTCGAAGTTTCGGCGGGTAATGCCGGCCCCGGCTGTTCGACTGTCGCTGACGCTCCGGCAATCTATAGCGATTCGTTTTCGACGGGTGCCATTGACATCAACAACACGCTGGCGAGTTTCAGCAGCCGCGGGCCCAGCACCTTTTACACCCCGAACATCCTGAAGCCGAATATTTCGGCGCCGGGCGTTAACGTCCGATCTACTACGCTCACCAGCGATACCTCCTACGGGAACAATTCGGGAACATCAATGGCTGGGCCCCACGTCGCCGGTGTGGTGGCGTTGCTTTGGTCGTCGCGTCCAGGCTTAGTGCGCAATATCGCGTTGACCAAGACAGTCTTGCAAAACAGTGCAAACGCAGCGGTGGTGCTTACCCCGACGCAAACCTGCGGCGGGACACCGTCCACCGACATACCAAACAATTCCTTCGGGTACGGACGCGTCGACGCCTTAAACGCCTACAACATCTCCGCGCCGACTGCAGCTACGGCTAACGTCAGCGGTCAGGTGACGACGCCCGGCGGCCAGCCGCTGGCTGGTGCGACTGTCCAGATGAGCGGCGGGGCCTCACGAAAAACGATAACGGACAGCAACGGTAATTACCTTTTCGAGAATGTCGCTACAGACAAGTTCTACATCATCACGCCGTTGCGCCTGAATTATCACTTTAGTCCCGCAGATCGTTCCTTCTCGCTGGTTGCAAATACGACTGATGCCACCTTCACCGCTACTCTGGATACTATTTTGAGTGGCAATGTGATCGACAGCGCCGACTACTTTGTCCGCCAGCACTATCTGGATTTTCTGGGACGCGAACCCGACGAAAGCGGGTTCACCTTCTGGAGCGACCAGATATTGTCATGCGGTTCGGATGCTGTCTGCAGAGAACGTCGGACGATAAACGTGTCCGCCGCTTACTTTCTGTCGATAGAGTTCCAGCAGACAGGCGGCCTCGTTGATGCACTCTATCGAGCGAGCTTTAACCGTCGCCCGATGTATGGTGAGTTCATGCCCGACGCGGCGGTCGTCGCGCATGATGTGGTCGTGGGCCGAGCTGATTGGGCGCAAACGTTGGAGGCAAACAAACAGGCCTTTGTCGCAGCCTGGGTCGAGCGTCCTGCTTTCCGGGCAACTTATGATGGTTTGGGCAACGCAGCTTTGTCGACACACTTATTTCGCACACTGGAGCCGGCTTCAACGGCGACCGCGACGCGCTGGTTAATGCGCTGAACGGAGGGACGACGCGTGCTGCCGTATTGCGGCAAGTCGTCGAGAATGAAGGATTCACCCGCGCAAAGGCCAACCAGATGTTCGTGATGATGGAGTATTTCGGGTATCTCAGGCGCGAACCGGACGAGGAGGGTTATCAGTTCTGGCTCAACAAACTGAACCAGTTCGGCGGTAATTTCGAACAGGCCGAGATGGTCAAGGCATTTATCGTTTCTGGGGAATATCGCGACCGCTTCCGGTAAAGTTCCATCACCGGTCAAGAGATTGGCTGGGAACGCGGGCGTCCCGCCCGCAAATGAGCGCGAAGCGCGAAAAGGCAATTGAGATAGCAAGGTCGAGAAGGTGCGCGCCTGCGGCGCGTTTGCGGGCGTCGACGCCCGCGCTCCCAGCCAATCACTTGACCAGCACCCTCGCTGGACAGCCTCACAGTCGCGTGTTAACTTACTTCGACACTTAATTTAGCGGTTGCCGTTGTTAGACGGATTTTCTGCTGTTCTGGAGGATCATTTTAAGCAGTGCCATTAGCCAAAGAAACGAAAGTACAGATTCTAAGCGATTTTCGCAGCCATGAGACCGATACCGGCTCACCACAAGTTCAGGTAGCTTTGCTTAGCAAGCGGATCAACGAGCTCACCGAACATTTCAAAATCCACAAAAGGACAATCACTCGCGGCGCGGCACTGCTCAAGATGGTCTCGCAGCGTCGCAGTTTGCTGGATTATTTGAAGCGTACAGACATCGAGCGCTACCATGAGGTAGTGACTCGCCTCGGCCTTCGTAGATAAGAGAACGTACCGAAAAGTGTAACGAGAGACTTCGAATCTCAGTCTTCCAAAGCCCACGTCTATCGAAGGGCTTGCCCAAGGTGCCGAACGTGACGGCGATACTCCCAAGCAAGCAGACGTGTTCGGCCATAGCGCAACGCACAAAAGGCGGCAGAGCTTCACGGTAAAGAGGCTTTGCCGCCTTTGTTGTTATTGCGGCTTGCAAAGTTTTTCCCTCCTTACGCTTCACGTGGCGTTTGTCGGAGAGGAGTCGAGGAATAGGAAACTCGGGAGAGTACAGCCCGGGGTTGAAAATTCATACCAACCATAGCGAGGCGCACGAGACGCTCGCGAGTCTGAATTAATTCAGGCAATTGTCCGAAGGAGACAAAGAAGATGACAGTTAAGAAATACCTCAAAGAGTCAATAAAACTGGGCGACAAAGAATTGACGGTCGAGACCGGCCGGGTCGCCAAACAAGCAGATGGTTCAATAGTGATCAATATGGTGACACCATGCTGCTCGTCGCCGCAGTAGGCGCACCGCATACCCGGGAAGGAATCGATTTTTCCCGTTGACAGTTGAATATCGTGAAGCAAACTATGCTGCCGGTCGCATCCCCGGAAACTATTTCCGGCGCGAAGGACGGCCAACCGAGAAAGAAACACTAACCAGCCGCTTAATCGATCGGCCTTGTCGACCTCTATTTGCTGAAGGTTATCGTAACGAAACGCAAGTAATCGCCAGCGTAATTTCCGCCGACCCCGACAACAATCCGGACGTTATCGCAATCACCGGCGCTTCATGTGCCCTTTACCTTTCCGACATCCCCTTCATGAACCCGATCGCCGGAGTGCGTATCGGACTCATTGAGGGCCGGTACATCATCAACCCGACCTACGATGAAACGCGCGAGTCGCGTCTGAATCTCATTGTCGCCGGCACCGAAGAAGCCATCGTGATGGTCGAAGCGGGTGCGTCGGAAGTTTCGGAAGAGATTATGGTCGAGGCACTGATGCTTGCTCACAAGGAGATCAATCGCCTCTGTCGCTGGCAGAAGGAATTGTACAAAGCGCTCGACATTCAGAAACGTGAAGTGGCTGCGCCGGTCGTTGATGAAGAAATGCTCGGAGAGGTTCAAAGGAACTACGCCGAGCGTTTACGGGTCGCTATGGACACGACCAACCAGGAGAAGCGTGACAGTTACGCCGCGATTGATGCCCTGAAAAAGGAAGTCGTTGAATCCTATCCGGAAGACATAGCCGAAAAAAGGCAGATGGCCAAGAAGGTCTTCGACACCCTGAAGGAAACCATTTTCCGCGACGATATCCTTAATAGCCGCCGCCGGCCCGATGGTCGCCGGTTCTCTGAAATACGCCCGATCAGTTGCGAAATCGGCTGGCTGCCGCGCGTCCATGGCTCCGCCCTTTTCACACGCGGTGAAACCCAGGCGATCGTGACGACCACGCTCGGTACTAAAGAAGACGAGCAGTTCATGGATGATATCGAGAAGGGCGAGGTCAAGCGCCGCTTCCTGCTCCACTACAATTTCCCGCATTACTCCGTCGGTGAAGTGGGACGGTTTGGTTCTTCGAGTCGACGAGAGATCGGACACGGGGCGCTGGCACGTCGTGCGATCGAACCGGTTCTGCCCGATGAGTCGATCTTCCCGTACACGCTCCGCATAGTTTCGGACATTACCGAGTCGAATGGCTCGTCGTCCATGGCCAGCGTTTGCGGCGGCATCTTGTCGCTGATGGACGCAGGCGTGCCGTTAAAAGCGCCGGTGGCCGGCGTAGCAATGGGATTGGTAATGGAAGGCAATAAATATGCGATCCTAACTGACATCGCCGGCGCCGAAGATCACTACGGTGATATGGACTTCAAAGTCACCGGAACCAAAGAAGGCATCACGGCCCTGCAGATGGACATCAAGATCGGCGGCATCAATGCGCAGATCATGGCAGAAGCACTCGAGCAGGCAAGGAAAGGCCGCCTGTACATTCTGAGTGTGATGGAGCAGGCGATCGCTGAGCCACGCGCAGATATCTCGGCCCACGCACCACGAATCATCCAGATCAAGATTAATCCGGACAAGATTCGCGACGTCATCGGACCAGGCGGCAAAATGATCAGGGCGTTGGTGGAAGAGACAGGCGCGAAAATCGACGTGTCTGACGATGGCACGATTTCCATAGCCACTGCGAGCGGCGAGGCCGCTGAAGCCGCGGTTGCGCGCATTCGTGGAATCACCGCCGAGGCTGAAATCGGTCAGACCTACCTGGGCACGGTTTCGCGTATTGTTGATTTTGGCGCGTTTGTTGAAATCTTTCCCGGCACCGATGGCTTGCTTCACATTTCTGAGATCGCGGACCGACGCGTTAAGGATGTGCGGGATGAGTTAAAGGAAGGCCAACAGATCCTCGTCAAATGCATCGGCAAGGAAGGCAACAAGATCAAGCTTTCGCGAAAGGCTGTCCTGCGTGATGAGGACCGCAAGGCCGAAGCAGCGAGCGCGGGAAGACTCTGTAAGCGCGCACGACGCTGATTAAGTTTTGAAAACCTGAAGTGGCTGCGTCGAAGTAATTCGAACGCAAAACTTAGCCGGAAGGAGGCAGGATACGTTCCTGTCTCCTTTTGTCTTTATGCGTGATCAAGTGATTTGCTGGGACCGCGGGCGTCCCGCCCGCTGGCGGACGGAAAGAAACTTTTAAACAGGAACCGCGTGCCTGCGGCTCGTTTGTGGGGGACGCCCCGCGGTTTCAGTAATTCACTTGAGGGATATCGTTCATTGACCGTTAGTCTGGCCTTGTGATAACAATCTTGCCGGCCCCCTCTAATTCGTTTAATCCAATCCCCCTACAAATAGGAGGAGGTGTTTATGGGGAGACAATGGAGATAGTGGCGGCAGCGCACGGTGTTGTTGCCGTGCTGGTTATTTTCGTGATTGTGGTTTTGGCTGCGGCATATATCTTTAGAGGACGATTGTTTGGCGGCGGCAGCACGACGAAAATTAACGTCAATGTCAGCGCTCCTGCGGCACCGGCGCCATCAAGTAAAGAGCGACACTTGATACTTCGAATGGAGGAGCGCCGCGGTGCTCCTCTTTTTGCGATGAATCATGATGGTGAACGCTAAATAGACGGCCCTCGGTGCGCATCAATTCGCTCCGTTTACGTTTTTGACTCTTAACATTTACTATTCACCATTCAACATTTACCGATATGACAGCTCCAAACATCGAAACAATCGTTTCCCTGGCCAAGCGCCGCGGTTATGTTTTTCCCTCCTCAGAAATCTACGGCGGACTCGGCAGCGCCTGGGACTACGGTCCGCTGGGCGTCGAACTTTGCAATAACGTCAAACAGGCGTGGTGGCGCTGGATGGTCTACGAGCGTGATGACATTGAAGGACTCGACTCGTCGATCATTCTGAACCGCCTGGTTTGGAAGTACAGCGGACACGAAGATACCTTCAGCGATCCGCTTGTCGACTGCCGCGAATGCAAGCACGCGTTTGCGCGCAGACAAATTGACCGACGGCAAATGTCCGAATTGTGGTTCGAAGAACCTGACCGGAACCGCGCCCGTTCAACCTGATGTTTCAAACTCACGTCGGGGCTACCGCCGAAGACGATCCGTCTTCCCTCGTCTATCTCCGTCCGGAAACAGCCCAGGGCATCTTCATTAACTTTGCGAACGTTCTTGACCGACCAGCCGGCGCAAACTTCCCTTCGGCGTGGCGCAGATCGGCAAATCGTTTCGCAACGAAGTGACGCCCGGGCAACTTCATCTTCCGCACTCGCGAGTTTGAGCAGATGGAAATGGAGTACTTCGTGAACGCCCGGCGAAGACGAGCCGGCGCATCAGGGAGTGGATCGATGCCTGCTACAGCTGGTTCACCAGTCTCGGCATCTCCGCCGAACAATCTGCGCCTCTATGAGCAGCCGAAAGAGGAGCTGGCCCACTACGCTAAACGAACTGTCGACATCCAGTATCGCTTCTTCCCGGAACGCGACGAAGACGGAACGACAGTGGGACGAGTTGATGGGCATCGCCAATCGCACCGATTTCGATCTGCAAACGCATTCGAAGAAACCGGAGGACGCGGAAGGGAAGCGGCTGAATCCGGATTCGACCGACGGACCTGTCTTACTTCGACGAGGCAACCAAAGAGCGTTTTTATCCTTACGTGATCGAGCCGGCCGCCGGCGTTAATCGCACCGTGCTTTCCGTTCTGATGGACGCCTATTCGGAAAAGACGAACGACAAAGGCGAGACGCGCGTCATCTTGAAACTTCATCCGTCGCTGGCGCCGATCAAAGGCAGCGATTCTCGCCGCTCGCGAAAAACAAGCCGGAGATCGTTGGGGATGGCGAAAGCGATCAAGCGTTCGCTGCAGCCTTCGTTGCGTGCGGTCTATGACGACACGGGCGGTATCGGAAAGCTGTACGCACGCCAGGACGAGATCGGCACGCCGTCTTGCGTTACGGTCGACCACCAGTCACTCGAGGACGAGGCCGTGACCGTGCGCGACCGCGACACGTGGGAACAGGACGCGCGTGAAGGTTGCGGATCTTGCAAGAGCATCTGTTGAAACGATTGAAGGAGTAGTTCCAAGTTCCAAGTTTCAAGTTTCAAGTTCAGAGTTTTGCGCGGAGCGAGACTTGAAACGAAACTCGAAGCTGATTATCATGCCTGTAGTCAAGAAACGAAATCTAGCAAACTGAAACGCGCTTGCTGCTTGAATCCAGCGAGCCGGTTGAGTTGCCGCCTGCCGAAATAGCTGACCGCGATGTGCTGGTGCAGTTTGATGAGGACAAGCCGTTCGTACCCGAACTCCTCGAAGAACTGCGTGATGGTACTACTGCCGAGCCGGTTGCAGTGATGAATGACGGATCCACGTTTGCTATTCACGGCGATACGCGTACCTTCTGGGTGAAGCTTTGGCACGCTGCCGGCAGCGATCTGACTAAGATTGATCGCGCGCAAATAATCAGCTGCCTACCTTCAACGCGCGGCGTTCAGGTCGTCGTCGAATCCCCCGAACAACTAAGCCCACACTCAAGTGATTTGCTGGGACCGCGAGGCGGGCGGGTCCCCAACGAGATGTGTTTATCTGTTGGGGTGCTCGACCCCGCCCGCAAACGCGCCGAGGCGCGCAGTCTTCAAGAAGTAGCTCCCATCCATTTTCGCGCTTCGCGCTCATTTTGCAGGCAGGACGCCCGCGGTCCCAGCAAACCACTTGATCGGATACCCGCATCGCCTCTGTTGACATTGGACATTGGACGTTGGACATTGGACTCGAATGTCCTCAATTCCCGAAAAAGGTTATCAATCTCGCGCAGGCTGTCAAGTGTTGAAGGCGGTCGCGCATTGCTCGTGGGCGGCTGTGTTCGCGATCTGCTCATGGGCCAGGAGCCGAAAGATTGGGATGTCGAAGTCTACGGAATAGAGCCCAGCAAACTGCGCGCGTTGCTCGATCAGATTGGCCCGGTAAACGTCGTCGGCGAAGCGTTCACGGTTTATAAGTTGGGAGGAGACCTGGATGTTTCTTTGCCGCGCCGCGGCAAAGTCCGGTCGCGGCCATCGTGCCTTTGTCGTTGAAGGTGATCCCTCAATGACAATCGAAGATGCGGCACGCCGGCGCGATTTCACCATCAACGCGATTCTGGAGGATCCGTTAACCGGAGAGGTGATTGATGCTTTTCAGGGCCGCGAAGACATTGAGAGCGGTGTCCTGCGCGCGGTGTCAGTCGATACGTTTGCAGAAGACAGCCTGCGAGTTTTGCGGGCCGCGCCAGTTTTGCCGCGCGTTTTGAGTTTCGCGTACCCCGGACACTGTTGAGCTTATGCCGCTCGATGGACCTTTCAGATCTTCCGGCAGAACGAGTTTGGGGAGAGATGGAAAAACTGCTGTTGCGGGCGCGCCGTCCCTCGATCGGACTGGGCTGGCTGCATGCGCTCAACGGCCATCGATCAATTGTTTCCTGAGCTCAAGATGCTGATCGATGTGCCTCAGGATCCTGAATGGCATCCGGAGGGCGACGTTTTTGTTACATACGCGACTGGTACTTGATCGCGCGCGCGAGTTGATAGATGACTTGATTTACGCGAAGCAGGTAACGGTAATGCTGGCCGCGCTCGCACACGATTTCGGCAAGCCGGCTACTACCGAGTTTACCGATGGACGCCTACGGTCCCGGGGACACGAGGAGGCTGGTGTCGCGCCAACAGAGGAGTTTTGAGATCGCCTTAACATTCACACGCTCGATGGCTATCGACGTGCGCGCGCAGGTGATCGCACTGGTGCGCGATCATCTTGAAGCCAGGTGAGTTTTTAAGAAACGAGATGAGGTTGGCGACGGCGCGTTCGGCGTCTGGCGCGAAAGTGTGAACTCGATCTGCTTTATCCGAGTAGCAAAAGCCGATTCGCTCGGACGCAACGCTGATTGGGTGCCGCGCCAGAAGTGGTTCACCTCCGGAAGCGCAGGAATGGTTTATTCAGCGGGCGAGGAACTGGAAGTTGACCAGCAGCCACCAGCGCCAATCCTTCTAGGGCGTCACTTGCTGGAGATAGGCTTGCAACCAGGTCCGCGAAATAGGCGAGATCACCAAGGCGGTTTGCGAGCTGCAACTGGACGGCAAGTGTCTGCACGCTCGATGATGCAAAAACTCTTGTTAAGCAGATGCTATCCGCAGATTCCGCAGATTACACAGATTAGAAGGAAAGACTGCTAACATTTAGCTAGTGCTTGAAACCTTACCGAAACAGACCCAGAACTTACGCAATCATTGGAGCGGCGATGGAGGTTCCATCGGCAGCTGGGCTGTGGATTCCTTGAGCCGGTTTTACCAGGAGGCTCTAGCGATCGAGTTCGTTGGACGCAACATTCCGTTTGTTCAAGAAATAAAACTTCCACTTGAATACTAAGGGTCAAGTGCTAGAGACAAATACTGCGCAGATTTCGTCTGCTTCAGTCAGTGTAGTCGTTGAGTTAAAGGCACTCGCTCGAATGAGCGGAACCGAAGAGGCGCAGGTGGTAAACTATCTCAAAGCAACTAGTCACGAAGTTGGTCTGCTCATTAATTTCGGAACTCGCAGCCTTGAACAGCGCCGATTTGTTCTTACAAAATCTGTGAAATCTGCGAAATCTGTGGATTAAGATTTGGGTTGTTGTTGCGGTTGACGCAGTGGATCGTCCCATGCCCCAGACCAAAGGCTCGCAGTTGATTCCTACCACCCGGCGATCGGGAAACGGTTTTGCTGCAACGTTTCAAGTGCCCGTGAATCATTCGCATTTTCGAACACTGGAGCAGAGATACAACCCCATTTGCGATGTAGAAGTTTGGCGTAAGAGGCGGGCGGTCGATCAAGGTTGCGATTGTCACCTACTCGTGCCGCCTACTGCTACGCCGGGCATCGGCAAGGTCACAATATCAAAAAGGCCGCCCATCAGCATTTGTCATTGTGCGCAGGCGCTGCAGTTATTCTGTAGTAGTTTGTAGTTAGCGTCTTCCGGGATCGTCTTCGACTGCGCATGTGATTCATTCCGGCGCGACAAAACGTGCGATGTCGTCGATGTGTCCATCAGTGTCGTCGCCTGATGCAATTCCTTCGCCCAGCCATAAAACCTTTTCGACGCCGAGATAGTCATCCAGGTATTGCTCGATCTCTCGCCGAGTTAAGTGCGGGTTGCGATTTGGATTCAACAGGCATTGTTCAGTCGTCAACACCACAGCCGGCGCCGTTCACCTCAATCGAGCCGCCTTCCATCACGATCCCAGGTTCGAACCGCGGCACTTCTAATAGACTCTCCAGACGCGCCGGGATTGAATCGTCCTGCTTCAATTCTTCGTACTTGTTACCCGGGCGTTGAAGGGTCAATCGTTGTAGGCAACTGAAAGTTCGGTGAACTTTGAGTTTGTCGTCTTCGGCAAGTGCCTGCCTTACGGAGTCCACGACAATATGAAGTTTGCCCGCTGACTGTTTTGGTGAGAAGAAAGTTTGGACCGTAATCGCGAATCCAGGAGTCGACAGTTGGGGATTTGGTGGAAGCGGACGTTTTCAGCGCCGGGAAAAACGGAACGTGCTCGGCGCAGCCAACTTCCGGCCTTCGTCGTCATCCACCAGGAGAGTTCACGATCGATCTCATTTCGGCGCCAGCGCAGCCATCATCTTCTGAAGGAGAAATTTCCTCAACTTGCACGGAACGCGATCCGGCCAGGTTTCGGGATCTTTCGGCCAGGTCAGCCACGTCGCGGCGTGACGATGCCATTCGGCAGGCATGCGGTAACCGAGTTCAGCGGGGAGTCGGCATGAACTTATTTGCCTGAGGCCGGGTTCCAGAAACCGTGATTAGAGAGCGGCGTGTAGAAATCGATGCTGCGATCGGTCACGCAAAGGGCCAGTTCTGCCTTGAGTCTCCTCCGATCTTGCTCAGGTCGCAAGCGACGACCAGCACTTCTTCTTTGTCGGCGGAAGCTTTGGCGATAATACGTCAAACGGATCGGCGACAAACGATTCGATCCCCCAGAAGTTGAGCTTGCCTTCGCGGCCCACACGATTCACGACCACAACATAAACGCCATTCGCGATAGCTGCGCACGCTGAATTGTTTCCCAGGCCGAGTGCTGGGCTTCGTTCATCTCTTCGTTCTTCGTCCGGCAGCCAGCCGATGGCCGTCGGATAAAGGATAAACTGCGGCGCCGCTCAGGGCGGTTAGGCGTGCAGCCTCGGGAAACCACTGGTCCCAGCAAACCAGCGCTCCGACCTTCACCGTACTTGCGTGTCGTGAGTCTGGAAGCCGAGGTCGCCCGGCGTGAAATAAAACTTCTCGTAGTAAAGCGGATCGTCGGGGATGTGCATCTTCCGATACTTGCCGGCAATCTTACCATCAGCGTCAATGACCACAGCCGTGTTGTGGTAAACACCGGCGGCGCGCCTTTCAAATAGCGAAGCCAGAATGACAACCTTGTTTTGGCGCGCAACTTTACCCAGTGCTTCGGTCGTTGGACCTGGAATTGTTTCCGCTAGTTTGAAGAGTTCGATGTCTTCAGTCTGACAAAAGTATTGCGAACGAAAGAGCTCCTGCAGACAAACGATCTGCGCACCCCGTTTGACAGCGTCGCCAATTCTCGCGATTGCTTTCTTGAGGTTGGCCTCCGGCTTTGAGTCGCAGCTCATCTGGACCAGGCCGACCTTAACGATATTCGACTTCGCCTTTTTCGCCATGCGCGAAAGTATAGCGTCCAAAAGGAGATGTCCAAAGCGCGCCGCAATTAACCGCCAAGAGGCCGAGAGCGCCAGGGAAACCACCTGATACCCTTCACTTTTGGCCTTTCATATTGGCGACCTTGGCGCCTTGGCGGTTAATCCAGGACTTTGGACATTGGACTTTGGACTGAGTTAAGATGTCCGTTCATTTTCACTCCAAATTTCAAAGAGAGACCCCAATGATTGAATTAGAGCTGACGGAAGATCGCAAAAGCGCTGGTGCAAACTGTGCGCGAGTTTGCTACAAAAGAAGTTGCGCCTTACATCAAGGAGTGGGACGAGAAACAGGAATATCATCCCGAAATCTTAAGAAAAATGGGCGAGATTGAATCTGCTCGGCGTATGCATCCCGGAAGAATATGGCGGCGCCGGCTTTGATTACATTTCGCTCGGACTGGTCTGCGAGGAACTGGAAGCGGTCGACACTTTCCTGCGCGTTGTCATGTCCAGTTCACACCGGTCTGAACTCGTTGACGCTCCTCACCTGGGGCAGCGAAGAGCAAAAGCAAAAGTATCTGGTGCCTCAGGCGAAGGGTGAGAAACTCGCGACCTATGGCTTAACGGAGCCGGAGCGGGATCGGACAGCAGTCAAAGGAGCAATACGTAACTTG
>ERZ1370068.2015-contig-11980_pt1 | contig 36119 bp, 41 predicted proteins | sample MGYA00561227_ERZ1370068 | MGnify/ENA primary metagenome ERZ1370068 (study PRJEB38410, sample SAMEA6850437) | metagenome | study: Metagenomic assessment of the ecological functions of the soil: analysis of the soil microbiota associated with the... | reverse complement strand
TCGTTCGTCCGGCCTGGCGGCCGAGATCGATCACGTGCGCGAGACGCTCGTCGCGGCCGGCATCGACGCGACCATCGAGGCGCGGATCCGTGCCGCTCGCGCCGGCACAGGAAACGCGCGTTGTCGCTGGCGCTGCGGAGGCCACCACCAACGTGATCCGGCACGCCGGCGCCACGCGCTGCCACATCCGGTTCTACGCGCAGGACGGCTCAGTGCTGATGGAGGTGGAAGACAACGGGCGCGGCGGCGAGGCGCCGTTCGGCAACGGCCTCACCGGCATGCGCGAGCGCATCCAGGCGCTCGGCGGCGTGCTGCGCCGCGAAAGCGATCGCGGCACGCGGCTCCTGATCGGGCTGCCGATATGACGCCGATCCGCGTGCTGATCGCGGAAGACCAGGGGATGGTGCTCGGCGCGCTGGCGGCGCTGCTCGAGATCGAGCCCGACATCGAGGTCGTGGCCCGCGCGCGCGACGGACGCGGAGGCGCTGGCGCTGGCGGCGCGCACCGATCCGGACGTGGTCCTCACCGACATCGAGATGCCGCACATGACGGGTCTCGAACTGGCGGCGGAGCTGCATCGCACGCGGAAGGCGGGACGCCCGCGCGTCATCATCCTGACCACGTTCGCGCGGCCCGGCTACCTGCGGCGGGCGCTCGACGCCGGCGCCTCGGGCTACCTGCTCAAGGACGCGCCCGCCGAAAAGCTGGCGGACGCGATCCGCGGCGTCCACCAGGGCCTGCGCGTCGTCGATCCGCAACTGGCCCAGGACGCGTGGAGCGAGGCCGACCCGCTGACCGATCGCGAACGCCAGGTGCTGCGCGCGCTCGGAAGAAGGACTGGCCGAGCGCCGAGATCGCCAGGCGCCTGAACCTGTCCGAGGGCACGGTCCGCAACTACCTCTCCGAATCCATCGCCAAGCTCGGCGCCGGCAAGCCGGATCAGCCGCGCGCCTCGCCCGCCAGCGCGGCTGGCTGTGGCGGCGGCTATACTGGCCGGCCATGACGCTGACCCACCATCGACTGGCTGTTGATGTTCGTCTACTTCGGCTTCGTGCTCGGGGTCGGCTTCGCGCTGAAGCGCTACACGCCGGACCAGCGCGGACTTCTTCCAGGCCGGCCGAACGATCCCGCGCGTGGGTCTGCGGGCTCGCGTTCCTGTCGGCCAACCTCGGCGCGCAGGAAATCATCGGCATGGCGGCATCGGGCGCGAAAGTACGGCATCTCGACCAGCCACTTCTACTGGGTCGGCGCGATCCCGGCGATGGTCTTCCTCGGCGTCTTCATGATGCCGTTCTACTACGGCTCGCGCGCGCGCTCGGTGCCCGAGTACCTGCGGCTGCGCTTCGACGAGAAGACGCGCGGCGTTCAACGCGCGTCTCGTTCGCGCTGATGACGGTCGTTCTCGTCCGGCATCTCGATGTACGCGATGGCCAGCTGCTGCGTGCTGCACATCCTCGACGCGCCGTTCAGGCGCTCGGACTCGGACCGGAATACATCTTCCACGCGTCTGTCATCGCTCTCGGCGATCGTCGTCCTCGGCTACATCCTGCTCGGCGGCCTGTCGAGCGCGATCTACAACGAGGTCCTGCAGTTCTTCCTGATCGTCGTCCGGCTTCCTGCCGCTCGTGTATCTCGGGCATGCGCGACGTCGGCGGCTGGGACGGGCTCGCGCGCGACGCGTGCCCGCCGGCGTTGACGCACGCGTGGCGCGGCATGGGCTGCGCTGGACACCAACCCGATGGGCGTCGAAGTGCTTCGGCCTGGCGATGGGGCTCGGCTTCGTGCTGTCGTTCGGCTACTGGTGCACCGACTTCCTCGTCGTGCAGCGCGCGATGGCCGCCGACTCGATGGCGCGCGGCGCGGCGGACGCCGCTCATCGCGGCGTTTCCGAAGATGCTGTTCCCGTTCCTCGTGATCCTGCCCGGCACTGATCGCGCTCGTCGTGGCGGCGCTGATCCGGCGCTCCGAGCCCGGGACGACGGAAGCGTCGGCCGACTACGACCTCGCGATCCCGGTGATGCTGCTGCACTACTTCCCGACCGGGCATGCTCGGGCTCGGCCTGACGCGCGCTGCTCGCGAGCTTCATGTCCGGCATGGCCGGCAACGTCACCGCGTTCAACACCGTCTGGACCTACGACATCTACCAGGCCTACATCCAGCCGGACGCGAGCGACGCGCACTACCTGTGGATCGGGCCGCATGGCGACGGTGCTTCGGCATCGCTGCCTCGGTCGCGCACCGCGTACGTGGCGGCGCAGTTCAACAACATCATGGACGTCCTGCAGCTCGTGTTCGCGTTCGTGAACGCGCCGCTGCTCGCGACGTTCCTGCTGGGCATGTTCTGGAAGCGCGACGACGGGGCACGGCGCGTTCGCCGGCCTGCTCACCGGCACCATGCGCGGCCGCGCTGCATCACGGGCTGACGCTGCCGGCCGGCGCGGTGGCCGGCGTCAAGGGCGGCTGGCTCGGCGTCACCCACACCTACCCGAGCGAGATGGCGCAGAACTTCTGGACGGCCATCGACGCCTTGACGGTCTGCTTCGTCGTCACCATCGTCGTCAGTCTTGTCACGCGCCAGCGCCCGACGCCGAGCTGACCGGGCTGGTCTACTACTCGCTCACGCCGCGGCAGAACGACGGCGAAACGCGGTGGTACATGCGCGCCGGCGATCCTCGGCGTGATTGTCCTGGCCGGCGTCACCGCTGCTCAACATCATCTTCTACTGAGGATCACATGGGACTCGACATCCGGCTTCCCGATCGGGATGATGTTCACGGTGATCGGCGCGCTGCTCACCGGCTACGGCCTGATCGCCGACCAGGCGATCTTCGCGCGGTCGCTGGGGATCAACGTCGGATCTGATCTGGGGCGGCGTCCTCCTGGTGTTCGGCCTCGCGTTCGTAATCGCCGGCGCGCCGCGCGCCAAAGCCGCAGGCCGGGATCCGACTCGATACGCGGAGCCGATGCGGCACAACTCGTCGAGCGTCTCGGCGAAGAGCTCGTAGAGATGCTTGAGCCGCTCGACGTCCTTGATCCACGCCGACGACGAGGAAGGCGCAGCTCGTCGACGCCCTCCGGAAACGTCGGCCCGAACCAGCCCTCGTCGTCTTTGACCGAGAAAGTCGATGTCCTTCTGCCCGGAGATCAGCGCGCGGATCTTGGGGTTAGCGAACAGCTGCCGCAGCTTGCCCTCGTCGTTGCCCTGATGATGAAGTCGCGGTCGAACTCCGGATGCGCCGACTCCTCGACGTCCCGCATGCCGAGCATCTTGCCGAGATCGCTGAAGACGACCATGCCGGTAGACCCTGAACTGGAAGCCGTCCGGATTGACGTAAGGCCCGCATGCGCTGTAGCACGACGGTGACCTTGCCGGTGGAGACGACGCATTTGTCGAGGTGACCGATCCACTGGCCGTGCGTCGCCTGACCTTGTCACTCTTTCAGGAAACCGCCTTCCACGAACTTCGCCTGCGTCTCGGCGCTGAGCTGACGCCAGATTTCCTCTGACTCGGTCCGGAACATCTCCACGAAGCATGCATTGTTATAGCACCAGACTAATCGTCTTCGCTGTGATGCTCGCTCGCCTGGTAGGCCAGGAATTCGTGAATCGCCTTCAGCGCCTCCGGATTCGAGGTGCTGATGCGCACCACCCCTCCGCCCGGCGTTTCCTCGCTTGTACTACCGGATCGCCGCCTTGAGACCGCTCCATCGAGGGCACGCCCGGGGGCACCTCGGCGTGGGTCTGGAACGGGTTCGTGAAGTCCCCCTTCCCGAAGTCGGCGCGCGATCTCTTTGCAGATGGTTCCGTAATCTGATCGCGCGCGACCCGAGTCGGCCGGGATCCGTGCACCTCGACCTCGATCGAGCCCTCCGGCGGCGCTCGTCCGGAAATGGTGCGCCGTCTTGTCCTGGTCGAAGCCCATCGCGATGCGTCCCGCGCTTCTTCAGCTCGGCATCCTTCGCCATCTGCTTGAGATGCTCCTTCGTGCGACATGCCGGCGGGCATGGTCGGGTGCTGCAACGCGAACGCCAGAGATGGCGGCGAGTAATGCTTCATCATGTCAGTTCTCTCCTGCCGACCATCTTGAACCCTGGAGTCGACTTCAAGGTCAAGCGGCATCTATCATGGACGCCATGGCGCGCCTTCCTGACCGATTGGTCAAGTCTCGGCGAGCACACGGCGAAAGCCCGCGACACGATCCGGCATTACGAGCGCATCGGACTCGTCGCCGAAACCCATGCAGGACCCCGGCGCGGGCACCGGCAACGTACCGCGAGGGGCGTCGTCAACCGGCTCGCGCTCGATTCGCAAACGCGCAGCGGTTTGATTCTCGCTGCGCGAGATCTGCCGGCGTTCCTCGGCGTCCGCGACGGCGGCGGCAAGCCGTGCCACGACGTCCAGTGGCCGCTGGCGCGCGATGCTCGAGGCGATCGATCGCCAGATTGCCGACCTGGTCGCGACGCGCAAGCGGATGAAGACGACGCTGAAGGCGTGGGACGCGACGCTCGCCGCGACGCCGGCGGATCGCCCGGCGTTCCTGCTCGACTCGCTCAAAAGCGAAGTCCGGGATCCCGCCGTTCGAGCCGTTCCGTCCTTCGAGCGGCGCCCACGCGTCGACCGCGTCCACCGGCCATCCACGGCGCGCGCCGGGCGAATGAGCGGATCGAACGGCGTCCGCCGCACGCCGGTGAGATTCTCGCCGTTGATGAACAGGCGGAGTCGCCGAACCTGGCGCTCGGCCAGCCGCACCGAGGATCACGTAGGGCTCGCTGACCTGCGCGGTGAGGGATTGCTCTTCGAGGCGCTGCTCGCCGGTGAGTACCACTCGATGCCCACAGCGCCCGGCATGCCCTCGCGCTCCCACATTCCGACGATGCCCGCGCTGTGCCGCGGCGTGAGCGCCGCCCGTCTGCCAGCACACTGCGCCCTCCGGTCTCCCGCGACCTCACGTAGGTATAGGTCGCCGTCAGCGCAAACGGGCGCGCGCCGCAAGCGTGCCGACGAGATCGGCGCCGGCGTTCGTCGTCGGTGTCGACGGCATTGGTGAGGACGCAGCCCCTCCGAGCGCTCGACGTCGATCGCATGGCGTCGACGCGCGACCGAAGAACGTGACCGAATACGTTCCGGGCCGGCGGTCGCGGCTGATATCGATCGACGCGCTGCGGCCGCGCCCGCCTGCAGCGGGCGTCGGATGATCGACATGGCGTCAGACCCGCGGCTTCCGTTTCCTCCGTCAGGCGGCGACGGGCCGAAGAAGCCGGTTCCGAACGGAGAGCCGGCTCGTCCATCCGCCGCCGCGCACGAGCGCCGACGACGCGCGGACTGAAGAACGTGCCGTACTCGCTGTGGATGATCCAGTCGTCCGCTCGCCGTGAGCGACAACCACCGGTGTCACGTCCACGATCGTCCTGGGCGAAGACGCCCGGCATCGGTGAACGCGTAGTCGAACTGCGGCAGATCGCGATCGCGGTATGCGCGTCGCATCTCGACTGCCGCGCCCGGCGACCCACGTCTGGCGGCCGCCGTTCCACGGATCGCCACTTCGGCAAACGCGGTGTCGTGACGATCGCGCTCGACGGACTTCGCCGAACTGATGATCGGTGGCGCTGCCGCGCGACGGCCGCGCGGGCGGTCAGCACATAGCGTCCGCTGCAGCAGACATCTGGCCCGACGACGCCGCCGTCGATACCGCCGTGTTTCCGAGCGCTTCGACGTAGGGCTGCGCCTGTCGCGGCGAGGACGCCGCCCGGCATCGTGCCGCCGTTCGCGATCCTCGATCGTCATGCCCATCGGTGGCGAAGAACGTCCGGCCGTCGCCGGCGTCCCAGAACACGCGGGGTCTGACCACGCCGCGCGCGTAGCCGGGCAGATCGGCCCAGCGCGTCGTCGTTCGACGTCCGTCCGTCTGCTGACCGTTGACCGCCGCCGAGCAGCGTGAAGCCCCACGTCTCGCGAGAGCGGTCCGGCAACCAGATCACGGCGTCCGTCGCTCCACGGCTCGAGCGGTTGACGACAGGAACTCGCGCTCGCGGTCTTGGCCCGGCCGCCGCGACACCAGGTTGACGACCCCACCCATCGCGCCGGCGCCATAGAGCGACGACGCGACGCCCTTGATCACTTCGACCTGCCCGAGATCCATCGGCGGGATCTGCAGCAGCCCGAGGCCGCCGACCTGCTCGCCGAACAGCGGCAGGCCGTCCGACAGAAACGCGCGTGTACCGCCCGCGCATGCCCTGAATCCGGACGCTCGCCGCGCCCGAGCGACGGCGACGTCGCCTGCACGCGCATGCCGCCCATTTCGTTCAGCATCATGACGATGTCGCCGGGCGTCATGAGCATCTTCTCTTCGATCTCTTCGCGCGCCGAGCACCTCGACGCGCATCGGCTGATCGTCGATGCGCTTGTCGGTGCGCGTCGCGGCGACGGTCACCTCTCCTTCGAGGGTCGGCTCCGGCTGGAGCTCGATCACGACAACCTGCCGCTGACCGGCCCTCAACTTCCTGCACGGCCGACGCGGGAACAAAGCCCCTTCTCACGACGTTGATCCTTGAACCGTCCCGGCGGGCCACGGCAATGGACACCGATCCCTTTCGCGTCGGTCGCGTGAGTGGAACCGTTGACTGACGACGTCGGCGCTGGCCACGGGGCCGGACGCCGTTCGGACTTCGACCACCACCGGTTGCCTGTTGAGTCTCGCGCGAAGGCGGACATCGCGGGCAGCGAGACAAACGCACAGACACAGACCACAGACACGGAAACTCATTGAGAGCACACCTGACCGCCAGCCACTGAATCCGAACGCCTGAGGAGTGGGATCCGTGCTACTTCGCGAGTTGATCCAGCGCCGCCTGAAGCCGGCGGCGAGCTTCGCCGCGGGGCCGGTTCCCCAGTAATGGAGGAAGAAGATCGTCGGCTGGGTGCCGGTCATGTGGTGATGGATGGCGACGACCTGCAGGCCGTTCGCGCGAAGCGCCTTCAGCACCGGCGTCACTTCGCTCGCCAGCATCGCGACGTCGCCCGCAATCGCGGCGCTCGTCATTGGTCCCGACGAACGCGGCCCACGTGTTGAGCCCCATCCGGGCGTTGATGACCGCGCCCATCTCGGTGATCTTGAGATCGTCGCGGCCGACCGTGATCTTGTAGACGGCCCCCGGTGCGCTCGCCGGCGTGCCCGGCGATTTGCGCGAAGCCTGGCGTCGTCGAGCGTCGGCGACGGCCGCCGGAGGCGCCGGAGCGCGCCGGAGCGGTGGCGCCGATCAGATCGAGCGCGGGCTTGACCCTCTTCAGCGAGGTCCATCGGCGCGCCGTGCCCAGTGAACGTGCATGTAATACGATCCGCGGCTCGTCCCAGAAGAAGTGGTTGTGCAACGCGGTCACCTCGAGGCCGTTATCGAGCAACGCCGACATGCACCGGGTTGACCTGATCCTGCGTCAGGACCAGATCGCCCATCATGACGTCCATCCCCTCCCCTCGGTGAGGGCGAGCCATCCGCCGAAACCGAATGGCGTCGGCGTCTTCACACCCGCGACGGTCACGCTGAGATCGTTCCTCGGGATGTTCACCTTGAGAACGTTCGCTTTGTAGTCGCCGGTGCGGCCGAGGTAGGTGAGCACCTGCTGATAGTCAGCCGGCACGTCCTGGGCCCGATGCCGCGGTCGCGATCCCGAGGAGTCCGGAGAGAAGAGCCACGGTGATAACGAGTCATTCCGCAAGTATCCCACGGACAACGCCTCGAACATCTCGGCGCCATGCTGCAGCAGCGCGTGGTCGTCGGCATGAAGCTGCCGGAGGCTCTCTCCACCATGCGGCTGACCGCAGGCGCCTCGGGGCTGCCGTATCGCGTGTCGTGCATGTCGAGGTCGTGGACGATGCGGCCGATGCGCTCGACCGCGGGCGATGCCGTGAGGCCGAAGCGCTGCGACAGTACCTCGTAGGTGCACAGCGGGCCCTGGTGACTGAACTCGCCGGCGCATATGTCCGAACGGCACATCCGTGACGTCGGGATTGTCGACGAAACCGAAGGTCGCGTTCGAATCGATGAAGCGGCGAATCAGCCAGGCCGACGCCATCCGATCCACGCCGGGACGCGGTCGCGTGACCCAGGCGCCGATCGCGGAAGTCTGACGCAGACAGCGTGGGCGCCACGCTCGGCGCCGGACGCGGGCGTCCCGACGTGAGCCGTTCAAGAGCCGCGATTGACGAGGCCTGCATCCTCACGGGCCGCCGCCTTTGAAGAAGTCGCTGCGCTCGATCGCCGTGAAACGCTCGCGCAGCGAACGGACGGTGCGCGGTCCAGCGCGGACGCGCCTCGGCCTCGCCGCGGCGCTTGCCGCGGGCGGACTTCACCACCTTGTCCGCCTCCCGTTTCAGGTCGCGATAGTCCGCGCTCACGTGTCCGCTGGAACGTCGCCACGATGTCCTCCCCCTCCCGGCTGACCGCGTCCGCCGAAAAGACGGTCGCTTCGCCGCCCACGGCGATGATCTCGGTGCGCAGCCCACCTGCAGTCCTCCCGGCACTGGTCGGTGTTCGGCAGGACGTGCACGGAGTTCCGGGTCGGCACCGCGCCGATCTGCTGGAGGCGGCGCCACGTCTTCACCACACGCGTTGGACGGCCGCGTCGGGAGCTGGTGAGCGAGCAGCAGCCAGCGCGCCGTCATCGGAAGTCGAGGAGCCATGCGGTCATTTTTTGACTGTAACATATGCTGGCATTTGCTATTGGTATATGTTTCACATGTCATCGCGGCCGGAGCGGAACGTGGCCATCCTTGCCGCGAGCGTGTTCTGGACTGGCGCTTGGCGAGGAGCTGTGGCAGGCCTATCTGCCCGTGTATCTGTCGGCTCTCGGCGCGACCGGACTCGTCGTCGGCGCATCTCGGCTCCGCCAGGGACCTCCTCGACAGCGTCTACTCAATACCCGGGCGGATGGCTCGCCGATCGCTTTGGGCCGGCGGCAGGCGCGCTGCCAGGTCTTCACGGCGCTGGCGATCGCGGGCTACGCCACCTATGCGCTCCGCGTCGAGCTGGCCGTTGATGTTCGCCGGACTGCTGGGCGTGATGGCATGGAAGCTGGTGCGTTTCCCACGACCTTCGCCGTCATTGGAGACTCGCTCCCGCCCGCGCGCCGCGCGACGGCGTTCGGCGTGCAGTCGGTCCTGGCGTGCGCGTGCCCCGGGTGATCAGCGCGCCGGTCGGAGGCGTGCTGATCGGGAGCCTGGGCGTAATCGTGGAGTCCGCATTGCGCTGCTGGCTGCGCTCGACGCTCGCGGTTGAGCGTCCTGGCACTCCAGCGGTGCGGGTTCCGCGAGAACGCGCCCGCCGTCAGCGCGATCCGGCCCCGATGGTTTTCGCGCCATCGCCGCGGCCCTGCCGACTCGGCCTCAAGCGTCTGCTCCTCGCCGACTGTCTCGTCCGCATCGGTGAAGGCGTCGCCACATCCTTCATCGTGCTAGTTCGTCCTGGAGGTCCGTCACCTGTCGGCGGCGGAATACGGGTGTGCTTTACGCCGTGCAGCAGGCGGTCTCGATCGCCTCATATCTGCCCGGAGGCGCGCTCGCCGATCGGACCGGCCGCGGTCCGCTCGTGGCGCCTCACGTTCGTGTTCTTCGCCGTCTTCCCTCTTGCGGTGCGCCTCGCGACGACGTACCCGGCGCTCCTGGCCGCCTTCTGCCTCGGCGGCCTCAAGGAAATCGGCGAGCCGGCGCGCAAAGTCGCTGATCGTCGATCTGGCGCCGGACCATCACCGTGCGCGCGGTCGGCGGCATTACCGCGGCATCCGCAACCTGGTCGTCGTCCCCGCCGGGATCGCGGGCGGTCGCGCTGTGGCAGACGCGCCCACGCTGCCACTCGACGTCGCGTTCGCGGTGGACTCGTCGGCGCCGCGCTGTTTCTCCGTGATCACCTATCGCTTCGCCGGCGGCCGGAGTAATCGCCGGGACGATCCGCACCTGCTTCGCCGTCAGGTCCGAATCGTCGTCACCGAGCGCATCGACCACGACGCTGAGGCCCGGCTTCAACTCGGTCGCCGGCACCTTGGTCTTGTCGCGCAGGACGATCGTCGTCTTCTTCAGCTCGACATAGACCGTCCGGCCCTCCTTGGTCTTCACGCCGAGCTGCTGTCGCCCTGCGCGCTTCGTGATGGTCCCGACGAAGCGGAAGGCTTCGTGCGCCCGGGCGGGAACAGCACCGAGCACCAGGACGATCAGAGTGGCGAGAGTGATGATGCGTCGCGTCATGGGTTCATCTCAATTCGTGGGCTCTTGCGCGTGCGGTCTGAACGGATCTCGATGGCGGACGAATAGAATCCCGCCGTCGTGAGTGTGACCGTGATCGGTCTCGGCGCCAGGGATTCTCCCAATACCAGCCGTGGATGCCCGAAAACGGCGCGGTGAACGTCCCGTTGCCGTCGCGCCGCGTCTTCTTTCTCGTAACTGACCGGCGGCGTTGCTCGTCCGGCGGTCTGGGGCTCGCCGTGGAAATCGTGGATCACCGCGGCGGTGCCGGTCCACGAAGTACAGCATCGCCGCGCCCTTCTCGAGACGGTATCTGTACTCCACGAACTCGTAGGGACCGAGCGACGAACTGCGTCGTGTCGGTCTTGAACCGCGCCTGGATAGTGGGCGATCGGGCCGTCGAGGTCGGCGCCAGCGCCGACGCCGGCGCGGCGGCGCCACGACGTCCGGCGTGGCCGGCGGCGCCGACAAGCCGCGGTCAGGCCCAGCGCCCTGCCCGGTGCTGAGCGGATCGATCGCCGTACTCCGCCGGGCAGCACCACCGTCACGAGCAGCGCCGCGGCCGACGGCCAGCGCCCACACGCGTGGTCGCTGGCGAGCTGCCGCCTCGAGGGCAGCGGCTGCGCCGGCGCATCGCGGACGGACGGCGTCATCGCGCCGCCACGAAGTAGCCGGTCAGCTGATAGCCCATCGAACACGAAACCGGCCGTCATCAGCGCCGCGTTGGTCGATACGCATGCCGCAGGTAGCCGGTCGCGCGTCCGCCAGTAGCCCAACGCGATCGAGGACGGCGGTCAGCGCCAGCATCTGCCCGATCTCCACGCCGACATTGAAGCTCACGATGTTGGCGACCAGCCCGTTCCTCGACAGCGCGCGAAGTCCTGAAGCTTGGTCGCCAGGCCGAAGCCGTGACAGAGGCCGAACACGAGAACGGCGACCGCGCGTGTCGGGCTGCCAGCCGAGAAACCGCGTGAAGCCGTCCCATGTTCTCGAAGCGCCTTGTAGACGATGGACAGTCCGATGATGGCGTCGACGAGATGCGGATTGCGCGCGCACGCCGCCGAGCGCGCCGGCGAGCAGCGTGATGCTGTGCCCGATCGGTGAACAGGCTGACGTACAGGACGATGTCCTTCGTGCCGGTAGAGGAAGAAGACGACGCCGACGAGGAACAGCAGGATGATCGTAGCCCGTGACTTCATGTGCTTTTGGCCCCGAGATACATGGGCGGGCCCACGGCCGCCCCGCCGAGCGATTGAAGGAACCGTCCGTCTCGCGTGGATGCGCCCGTGCGCCTCGACAACGGCGGGCACGAGCACGGCGATCGCGGCGAGGACCGCCGCAACTGTCGGCCCTGGACCGGTTGGTTGAACCATTCTCCCGGTAGTGTAGTGCGAGGTTCGCGGCATGCGTTCGTCATTCGCGTCGGCTTGCGTGCGATCCGGTGTCCTTCGGAACAGCGGCGCGCGATGGGCGCTGCCAGACTGGCGACATGGAAGTGCAACTCGGCCACTCGCAGCGACCCACGTCATCCGCCGTGCCGGGACGCGCAGATTGACCGCCATCGACTGCGGCGCGCGGCAGGGGATGTTGCTGAGAGATCAGGTTCAGACGGCCGAGGGCAGCCGGCTGATCTACGTCTGCGAACACTGCGGCGCGGAAGTCGAGGTCGCCCGATGATCCCGAACCACGAGAGTCGACCGAGAGGGAGGATGCGCCTTGACCACAGCCCCGCCGAGATTCAGCACCGTGATCACCGGTCGAGATGGCCAGATCATCGCGTTGGATGAGCCGGCGAGCCGGCTCCTGAGCGTTACTCCGCCCGGCTGCGAGCACACCGGACGGATGCTGGCCGTCTTTGTTGGCGGCGGGCGCGGTGGTCGCCGCGCAGCACTCCGCAGGGCCCGCAGCCCGGAACGGCGGGCATCAGCAGCAGGGGTATCATTCGTTGCATGTTCTAGAACCGTCCTGCTGGCGTTCATCCTGGCGGCGGGGACGCAAGCCATACCGCAGGCGGACGCTCGCGTCGACATCGTCGCCACGCCGAATGGCGGCATTCAGCCGCAGGCCCTCGTCGATCAGCGCCGGCACGATCCATCTGCTCTACTTCAAGGGCGAGCCGGGCGGCGGCGATCTGTTCTACGTCCGGCGAGAGGCAGCGGAAGCGGAGTTTTCGGCGCCGCTGCGCGTCAACGAGCGACGCGGGGCACCGCCGATCGCCACCGGCTCGGTGCGAGGCGGCCAGATCGCGCCTCGGCAGGAACGGCTGGATTCACGTCGCGCTGGAACGGGTCGACGGCCGTCGAGCGCGACGGCGTGAAGCGAGACACCGATGTGAGTACGCAGGCTGCTCGCCTGGCGGCAGCGCCTTCGAGCCTCAGCGCCCCCTCGGCAAACAGACAAGACATCTCGACGGCGGCGGCTCGGTGGCGGCCGACCGGAACGGCCGGGTGCATGTCGTGTGGCATGCCGCGGGACTCGAAGACGGCGAGCCCCAGCGCCGCATCTACGTCGCGACGTCGACTGACGATGGCGGACGGTTCTGCGCCGGAGAAGGCCTTCACGATGGAAGGCGGCGCGTGCGGCTGCTGCGGACTGGAGACGCTCGTCGACTCGAAAGCCCGGCTGCAGATTCTCTACCGCGCCGCCGGTGCCATGATTCACCGCGATGCGATGTGGATGACGATCGGGTCGCAGGGCGCGCCGGCGCCGGTACGGCTGCAGTCGTGGGAGCTGCCCGCCTGCCCGATGACGACGTTCCCGCGATGGCCGTCGCGCCGGACGGCATCGTCGCGGCCTCGGGAGACGCGGCAGCAGATCTACTCGGCGGTGTTGAAGCCGGATAGCGGTGAGGTCAGCACCATCACGCCGGTTGAGGGCAGCGCCATCCGCAAGCATCCCAGCGTGGCGATCAACGCGGCGGGCGATCGTCTCATCGCCTGGACCGAAGGGACAGCCTGGGCGCGCGCCGGCACCGTGGCCTGGGAGCTGCGCGATCGATCGGGCGTCACGCTGGCCGCCAAAGCCAACGCCGGCACCGTGCCTGTCTGGGGTCTGGTGTCCGCCCTCGTCCGCAAGGACGGCTCGTTCCTGATCCTGCATTGAAGCAGACCCGGAGTCGACCAGATGGCCGACGAAAGTCGCGCCCTGAAGTAGACTTCGGCCCGTCCGGCCCGGCGCCGGACGGCGCGAGTGTTGCTCTCCCGGTGACTTGCTGCCATCATCGAAAGAGTCGCCCGGCCGAGATACATGTTCGAGTTACTGACCCGCACGGTTTCCCAGGGGCTGCAGGCCTTCCTTCCAATAGCGTTCGCCCTGACGTGGTTCCGCCGCGCCGGAGCGGCGGACCCGATGACGGGCCTGCGTCATGGGGATCGCGGCGGCCGTGCCGGCCACGCTCGCCGTCACCTACGCCTTCCAGCGAAGCAAACCGGCAGTCGGCGTGGGAAGCGGCGCTGGCCGGCGTCACGCTGCTGCTGGCGGTGTGGTTCGTCCGCCGCGTCCGATCGGACGCGCCGCTGTCGAAGGCCGGCGGCGCGGCGCGCCGCAGCGCGGCGCTTCGACTCGCGTTCGCCGCGGGCGCCACCGTCATCATCGTGCGGCAGACGATGGAGATCGGCGCTCGCGCTGGAGTGCGGCGATCGAGCTGCGCGCGCAGGACCCGCTGCTCGCAATCACCGCGGGCCTCGCGCTCTGCGCTCGCGGCGGGCGGCGTCTGGATCGCCCTCGGGAAACGCCTGCCGGATGCCGCGCTCGGAACGGGGACGCGCGTGTTCGCCCTCCTCTTCGCCGCGCAGGCCGCGATGATACTGTTTCACGAATCCGCCGAATCCGGTTCGCTTCCTGGAGCGGCGTTCTGCACGCGGCGACCGAGCCGCATGCGGACCCGACGGAGTCTACGGACGTTACGTCAGCTATGCCGTCTTCGGCCTCTCCTGATTTCAGCGCTCGCCGTGGCCGTCAGCGAAGGATTCCGGCACGCGGTGGAGATCGACGGTCATCGGCGAACGCGATGGTTCCGCGCGGCGTCGTGGTCGTCGCGCTCCTTATCGTCGCCGGCATCGAGTTGATGAGCGTGGTCAGGGGCGAGCAGGCGGAGGGCGGGCGGCGATCCGCCGCCGGAGGCGCCACGCGAGGTCGCGACGATATCCGCCTCGCCGCGTCTGCTGTTCCGGCACACGGCGGTCGATCGGTATTACAGCCGGTTGAGCATGACTCCGCTCGATGCGCGCGAACCCGCCAACCGGGCGCCGGTCGCGCTCAATTGCGAACGCGTGTCGTTCGCCGCCGGCCACGGCTTGTGCCTGACGGCGGACCGTGGCGTGTTCACCACTTACCAGGCGGTGCTGCTCGACGCGAAGCTCCAGGCGGTTCACACAATCAAGCTGGCGGGCAGCCCGAGGCCGCACCCGCATATCACCCGACGGACGGGTCGGCGCCATCACCGTGTTCGCGACCGGAGCGGAGCACCAGTACGAGGACACGTCGTTCTCCACGAAGACGACGATTGTCGACGCATGGCGACCGGCGACGAGATCGGCGATCTCGAGAGCTTCGCGACCTGGCGGGACGGCAAGCGCATTTCGGCGAAGGACTTCAACTTCTGGGGCGTCACGTTCGCGCGCGACAGCAACGTCTTCTACGCCACGCTGAAAACCGCGGGCAAGACCTACCTCGTGCGCGGCGACCTGGGACTCCGGAAGGTGACGGTCCTCAGGAGAACGTCGAGTGTCCCGCGCTGTCACCCCGACAATCGCCTGATCGGCTTCAGAAGCGCGTCGGCACCGGCGCGGGTCCATGGCGCTTTTACGTGCTCGACGTCGCCACCACTGGCCGAACGGCCGGTCGAGGCCGAAACACGATCGATCGACGATCAGCTCGAATGGCTGGACGACGCGCACGTCCTCTACGGCGCGCCGCGCGCCGACCGGCCGTCGAGCCGCGACGTGTGGGTGGCGCCGATCGACGGCAGCGGCCCGCGCGCATATACCTGCCCGACGCCGAGTCTCCCATCGTCGTGCGCTGATCAGCGCAGCAGCCAGCCGAGGATCCCTCCGAGGACGATCAGCCAGACCGAATTGACCCGGAACCGCGCGAGCGCGATCAGGCTCGCGACGGCAAGCCCGATCGTCAACGCATCGACGAGCGCGGCGCGCCCGAGGTGCCATGAGCACCACGGCCATCAGGGCCAGCGACGCGACGTTCACGCCGTCGAGCGCGGCGCCCGCCACGACCGACCGTCGCAGCAGGGGCACGAGAGATCCACTCAGCGCGACGAACACGAACGCGGGCAGGAAAATGCCGAGCGTGGCGACGGCCGCACCAGGAGCCCCGCCGAGCACATAGCCGATGAACGTTGCCGTCGTGAACACGGGCCCGGGCGTTACCTGGCCGATCGCGATCGCGTCGATCAGTTGCGCCTCGGTGAGCCAGTGGAGCCGCTCGACGAGATCAGCCCGCAGCAGCGCGAAGAGCACATAACCGCTTCCAAACAGCACCGCGCCCGCCTTGGCAAACACGGCGAACAGCGGCCACAGCCCGAAGGGGACCGCGGCCGTCGCCGTTGCGGTCGCGGTCCCACCCGGCGCGATACCAGGATCAGCAAAGGCGCGCGGTCCGTTCACCACGCGAGCGGCCAGACGCGCCACGACCATGACCGCCCCGGCGCCGGCCAGCACCAGCAGTTCGTGGACGCCGGACGCCGCCCCCGCGATCGCGGCCACGCCAACATACCGCGAGGGCGGCAGTCTTCACAGCCTGGCGTCCCAGACTCCGCAGCGCCTGGATCACAATCGCCATCACCACCGGCTTGACGCCGTACGGCAATCCCGTCACCGCGAGGGAGCGCCCCGTATTTCACGTAGCCCCACGCCGCGGCGCTCACGATCAGCGTGGCCGGCAGGATGAACGAGATCCCGGCCACGAGAAATCCGCGCCACCCGCGCGCGCGCGACCGATATGGATCGCGAGCTCGGTGGAGTTGGGTCCGGGAATGAGGTTGGTCGCGCCGAGGTAGTCGAGGAACTGATCGGACGTCAACCACCGACGACGCCGGACGACCTCGTCCTCCATCATCGCGATGTGGGCGGCAGGTCCGCCGAAGGTCGTCGTCCCGAGCTTCACGAACGCCAACGCGAGCTCGCGAAGCGGCCGGTCTGGTGGGACGCTCGTCTTCAAGCCATCGGGGATCTTACGGCAGCCAGGCGCGCTGCGGCAGGACCGTTCTTGACGACGATCAGGTCGTCCATTGCTGGCGGCGCAAACCGGCCCGGCCCTGATCGTGCCCATGACGGCCCGGCACCGGAACACTTCGTAGAGCCGGAGCCCGGTCGCCCTGGCCACGCGGTAGTCGCGCCGGCGCATGACGACGTAGACGGGCCGTTCCTGCGCGGCGAACGCCGCGAGCTCCTCCGGCGTCGGAGCGCCGCCAGCGGGCGCGCTGCGCGTAGTAGCGAGGCTCGAGCGCCACTGCTCCATCTGGTAGATTCCCGCCGGCGCATCGGCCGGCGCCCTCCGGTGCAGTGTGTGCGGGCGATGAGCGCGGTGGGTCTCGTGTGTTCCAGCGTGGGAAACCCGATGGTCACCACGATGGCAAACAGCGCCAGCAGCGTGACGGCCGGCACGAGCGGCGTCGCCGGCACGCGCCACCCCGCCTTCGCGACCGCCGTGAGCAGGGCGACGCCGCCGAGCGCGAGCACCACGGGAAGCACGATCGCCGACGCCGGGCAGCTCCAGATCCAGCTCGAACAGTACACGCTCGTGAACGTACCGGCGAGGACGGCCCGCCGCCGAGGACGATCAGCCGCGAGGCGGGTGAAGGACGAGCGAGGCGCCCTCGGCGACCGTCGCGTCCTGCCAGGTCTTCGCGGCGATGAGGCACAGAACCGGCGCCGCCGGGAAGATGTAGTGATCGAGGCTCGAACCGGGCAAGGGAAGAAGAACCCGATCACGACGAACGACCAGAGCCAGAGCAGCTTCCTCGTCGGTGGACATCGGAGGAGCCGAGCGCCGTCGCAGCGTGAGATCGGCCAGCCGTCCGACTGACGACCGCGCTCCACGGGAAGAAACCGCCGGCGAAGGCGCGCGCGTAGAAGCGTATGGCTCACCGCGCGGCCCGAGAAGGACGCCGGCTGCGTCACGTAGTAGGTTGCCGGCCAGCACGTACCACTGAATGAACGCATCGCCGAAGTGGACGTACATCAGACGAACCACGGCGCCGCGGCGATCGCGGCGAGCAACAGGCCGGATTTCCAGCGCAGGCCACCGACGCGCGCGCACTTCACCACCGGCGATCCATGCGGCGCAGCAGAAGAGCCCCACGAGAACGAGGGCGACCGGCCCCTTGGTCATCACCGCCAGCGCGAGCAGCGCGTATCCGGCGACCTCCACTCGCGGACGGGGCTCCCGCGCCGCGACCAGGAGGCATCCGACCGCCCCGAACAGGAACATGGTGTAGATCATGTCCATCATGCCGATGCTGGCCAGGGCGAACGTGGCCGGAATCGTCGCGAACATGACCGCGCCCCACTCCCCGATGGCGGCGCCGAACAGGGCGACGCCGACCCACCGCGTGAGCGCGAACAAACCGATCGCCGCGATCGCGCTGGGCAGGCGCGCGGCGAACTCCGATTCGCCGAGCAGCCACATCGACGCGCCTTGCAGCCAGTGATAGAGGACGGGTTTGTCGATGTAGGGCACGCCGTCGAGCAGGGGGACGAGCCAGCTGCCCGCCCGCAGCATTTCCCGGGTCAGCTGAGCGTAGTGCGCCTCGTCCGGATCCATGAGGCTCTGGATAAGCCGAGCCGCCAGTGAAGACGACGATCCAGGCGATCGCAATCCACCGCAAACGGATGAGCTGTCGTGGCAAGGCGGGAACGATATACCCCGCAGCTATCGCGCGTCCAGCCCTATTTCGAGAAGCAGCCACGGCATGAACGCCAGCGCCTCGAGGAGGAGGAACCCCAAGAGCAGCAGCCAGAGATTGATGCCGCCGTGTCGTTGCTCCAACTCGCGCACGCGACGCTTCGAGCCGCGGAAGCGCTTCGGCATGCGGGCCATCTCCTTAGAACTTGACGCATGTAGACCACCTTGAAGTCGCGGCCGACTTCCGGCGCGAGGTCCTTCAGGTAATTCAGGTGGTTGTGATACAGCGCATCCGTCGCGTTGTCGAGCCGCGCCGTGAACGTGTGGAGCACGCCGCCTGAGGTGATGGAATACGACGCGAACACCTTCATCAGGTTGTAGCCGTCCGTCGGCGTCTCGCCCACCGTCTCGCCGTCGGTGGTCAGATCGAAGATGCGATCCTGCTTCGCGGTGAAGACGCCGTCGACCCCGCCTGGAAGGCGTTCTTCTGGAAGCGCAGGCCGGCGCGGCCGCGCAGCGGCGGCATCCGCGGCAGCGGCTTGTCGAGATCGGTCAGCTGGCCGCGCACGTAGTCGATGCCCCTTCGAGCGAGACGAGCTTCGTGAGACGCACGTCGACGATGCGACTCGATGCCGTTCAGCGTCGCGTTCGCCTGCGTGAAGAACGTCTCCGGCAGGTCGTCCTCGACGCCGCCGGTGAACTGGCGGAAGATGAAGTTGTCGATCTTGTTCGTGAAGAAGGTGATCTCGCCGGTCGCGCGGCTGCTCCTCAGCGGAACGACGCGTCGAAGCCGAGGGCCTTTTCCGACGTCAGGTTCGGATCGCCGTTCTCGAAGGCGTTGTTGCCCCCGTGCGGACCGTGGAAGTAGAGCTCCTCGAGCGCGGGATTGCGCGCGGCGCGAGCGAAGCTGAGCGCAATGCTGGTCGCGTCGGTCGGGTGAACCAGCAGCCCGAGGGAGCCGGAGAAGTTGTTGAAGGTACGATCCGGCTCGTCGACCGCCGGCGTGAACGCCTGATGATCCGCCCGGCCGCCGAACTGGAAATTGACGTGCGGCGACACCGCGATTTCTTCGTACACGTAGAACGCCGCCGCCCTTCTGATCGACGAGCGGCGACAGCGCCTCTTCGCCGGTCGCGTCGAACGTTCGGGTCAGGAACGACGCCCCGATCGATCCTTTCATCCGGTTGACGCGCTTGTGGCTCGCGAGCATCTCGATCTCGGACGTGTCGTTTCGGAACGACGTGGCGATCTCTTCGCCATCGAGCTCGTCGTGCCGGTAGCGGCGCACGCCGACCGACGCTTTGACCGTCTCGAACAGGCCGCCCATGCCGTGGCGCTCGCCGCGGAGGTTGAAGATCTGCCGGCGCGGATCGAGGTTGGTCTCGCCTGCTTCCACGAGCGGGATGCCGTAGTGCGTCCGGTCGTAGGCGTAGCTCGCGCCAAGGAACCCGCTTGTCGCTGACGTAGCCGAGCCCTACCTCGGCGAAGCCGGCCCGGGCGAACGAGTTCGGAACGGTCTCGTCAGGCGCCTTGTAGTCGCCGGCCCGCCGGCCGCTGCCCGAGAGGTGCAGCGCGAATGCCCGGCGCCGACGGTGAAGTCGCCGGCCGCGCCGCCCTCCTTCGCGGCGGATCCGCCGTCGAAGGTCATGCTGCCGGTCGGCTTCAGCACCGGCGCGGTCGGGATCTCGTTGGTCACGACGTTGACGAGACCGCCGATCGCGTTCGCGCCATAGAGCAGCGTGGCCGGACCGCGGACGACCTCGATGCGTGTCGCGCCGGCGGGATTGACGTTGACGCCGTGGTCGCCCGACTGGCTCGACAGGTCGCCCATGCGCAGGCCGTCCTCGAGCACGAGCACGCGATCGCCGTCGAGGCCGCGAATCACAGGACGCGCCGGTCCCGGACCGAAGCTGCGCATCGCGACACCCGGCTCATTCTGCAGCGTCGCGCCAAGCGTCGCCTGCAGCTCTTTGCGTCAGCTCCTGTCCGCCGAGAACGTTGGTCGCCTGGTAGGCGTCGAACTGGTTCCGCGCATCGGGACTGACCGAGGTCACTTCGCTGTAGTGAAGCTCCGGGTCGATGCGCAAGTCGCTGGTCTGCGACGGACCGCTGACCGTGATGTCGGACCGGGACGAGAGATACCCGTCGCCGCGCACCGACAGATGGTAGACGCCGGGCGGGACATTGACGAGGGTGAACTTACCGTCGGCACCGGTCTTGACGGTCTGGGAGAACTTCGGCGAGTCGATCACCACGACGACATTGGGCGCGGCATCGCCCGAGAGACTGTTGGTAATCGTGCCGGTGACGGTGGCCCCCTGCGGGGTCTGGGCCGCGGCCGAGGGGCCGCGTAGAGGGGCATGATCAGGACGAGGGCAACGAGGAGTGTCCGGTTGAATCGCATGACCGCACAATATGGACGGGGCGTCCTACCCGTAACCGGAACTCCATGAATGGTCGTTTTCGACCTATGAGTGGCTCGCCCTTGCAGTGCACCCCCGACTACTGGCTTACTGAGAGCACATGAACGGGCTCCTGAACGGGGTCGGACTGACCATCGGTCTGGCGCTCTACGCGATGCTGCTGGCCATGGTGCTCGGCGCGCGGCGGACGCGCACGGGGCTCGACCACCTCGCGCTGGCCACCGCGCTCCTTGGCCTGGCCTGGAACCTGTCGGCACTCGGCGTATGCGAACTCCCGGCGCTGGCGCCGCGGTGGATCGCCGTTTGCGCGTTTTCCGCGCTCGGCTTCCTCCCCGCTGTCGTGGTGCACAGCGTCCTGCGCGGCGCGGAAACCGCCGCCGGCGTGCGGTTGCTCCTCCGCACGATCGCCTACGGCGCCAGCAGCCTGGCGGCGATGCTGCAAGTGGAAGCCGCGTTCGCGGGCCACACGATTCCATCCGTCTTCGGATTCCAGTTGCTCACCGCCTTCTTCATCGGCGTGCTCGCACCGCTGGCACTCCTGACGCGCGGGCAGCCGGGATCGCGCCGCGCGCTGTGGGGCGTGGCGCTCGCCGCGTTTGCCGTGTCCGCGCTTCATCTCAGTCAGCATGACGAGACAGCGGCCTGGCCGATCGAGCTCATCGGACACAACGCGTCGATCCCGCTCGCTGTGGCCATCCTCTATCAGGACTATCCCTTCGCCTTCGCCGATCTGTTCGTGAAGCGGGCGCTCACGCTGATCGGCCTGGTCGCGGCTGTGTCGGCGTCGCTCTGGGTCACCGGCGTCGGGTTCGGTCCCGGACCGATCCTGTCCTCGTCGCAGATCGGCGCGCTGATGGTGCTGTGCGTGGCGACTGCGCTCGCGTCACCCTGGATCGCGGGGGCGGCGAGCTGGTTCGTCGACACGATTCTCCTGACCCGGCCGGACTACCGCACGGTCGAAGCGCGGCTCGGTCGCCGGCTGCCGCTCCACGACGAGCCGTCCGGCGTGCTCGACGAGGTTTGCGGCGAGCTGTCGGTCGCGCTCAGCGCGGCCTCCGTCCGGTGGTTCGAGGACGAGGAAGACGCACCGCTGAATGTGTCGGAGCTCGTCACCGTCGACGCCGGCCGCCGCGCGAGCGTCCGGATTCCGGTGACCGAGCTGCCCCGCTACGCGATCGAGATCGACGCGCTCACCGGCGGCCGCCGCCTGCTGTCCAGGCGACGTGACGATGCTCTGACGGTCGCGGTGATCGCCGCGCGCCCGCATCGACAGCCTGCGCCTCGGCCGCGAGCGCTACGCGCAGCAGATGCGCGAGCGCGAGATCGCCCAGCTCGTCACCGAGGCCGAGCTGCGCGCTGCTGCGCGCGCAGCTCAACCCGCACTTCCTCTTCAACGCGTTGACGACGATCGGCTACCTGATCCAGGCCGCACCGGCGCGCGCGGTCGATACGCTGTTGCAGCTCACGACGCTGCTGCGCGCCGTCCTCCGGCCGGAGGGAGAGTTCACGACGCTGGGCCGCGAGCTCGAGATGGTCGGACGCCTATCTGGCGATCGAGCGCGCGCGCTTCGAGGATCGGCTGCGCGTGACCGTCGATGTGCCCGACGAGTGCCGGCAGGTCCGCGTCCCGTCGCTGCTGATCCAGCCGCCTCGTCGAGAACGCGATCAAACACGGCATCGCACCCACGCGCGCCGGGGGAAGTGGTGATCGCGCGGCGCGTCTGGCTGGAATCGAGCGGACGCCGTTTGCTGGTCCTGAGCGTCAGGGACTCGACGTCCCCGCGCGGAGACGGGAGTCTCACCGAGCGCAATCCAGGGGCGGCGCCGGTGGACGCAGGGCGTCGGCCTGACGAGCGTCGAGCGCCGGCTGGCCTGTCACTACGGCACGGAGGGGTCACTCCAGATCCACAGCGACACACCGGGCGTCACGGTCGTCGAGGTGACCGTCCCGGCGCTGTCGGGCCCGGCCGATCGCGGCGGTCGAGGAGCGGGCGCGATGACAGCGCCCCTCCGCGTCGTGATCGCCGACGACGAGCGGCCGGCGCGATCGTTCCTCGCCGCGCTCCTCCGCTGGCTTCGACGACGTCCGCGATCGTCGGCGAAGCGGATTCGGGCCGGCAGGCGGTGTCGGCTGATCGTGAAGGAGAAGCCGGACCTGGCGCTGCTCGACCTGCACATGCCTGAGCTCGACGGGCTCGGCGTGATCCGCGCCCTCAAGAAGCACGAAGTGCCGCTGGTCGCGTTCGTCACGGCTCTACGAGGAATAGCGCGGTGAGGGCCTTCGAGCTGAACGCCGTCGACTACCTGCTGAAGCCCGTCGACAAGGCGCGGCTGCGCGACACGCTGAACCGGGCGCACGAACGAATGGAACGCCGCGAGGAAGATGCGGCGAGCGCGGACCAGGCCGCCGCCTGAACGCCGCGGCGGCGGCGTACGAGTCCGATTCGCGTCCCGGACTCCTCGATCGGATTCCCATCCGCCGGCGCGACGAGCTGACCTTCCGTCAGCGTCGAGCAGCATCGCCTCGGTCGTGGCGGAAGGAGAATTGCTCCACGTGTTTACCATGAAGCAGGCGCGGCACACGATCACCTACCGGTTGAAAGATCTGGAAGGACGCGCTCGACCCGGCGCGGTTCGTTCGCCTCAGGCGCGGCACACTGGCCAATCTCGACGCGATCGTGAAGGTGAACGTGATGCCGGGCGGCACGCCACGTCGCGGTCCGCTGGCCAACGGGCAGAAGCTGCAGATCAGCCGGATCCAGTCGCGTCGCCCTCCGCGCGCGCCTGTTCAAGCTTAGCGCTTCGGGGCCGCGCAGCTCGCCCTGATGCCGCTCAGTCCCCGGATATCTCCGCGAGGATCTCGTCGTTGGTGAGGACGCTCGGGACTCGTTTGGCCTCTTGGAGAAGATGCGATCGACGAGCGCCTCCGACGCAGTGTGGCCGTGCCGCTCGAGCCAGAAGACGACGTTCGACTTGCCCGACATCGGGCCGACGTCGATCTGCTGCTCCCGTCCGATCAGGCTGGCCGGCACACCCGAGTAGACCGCATCGATCAAGGCCGTGTCGTTCTTCCGGAAGCGCCTTGATCACGGCGGCGGCGTGGACGCCGGTGGCCGTCCGGAACGCGTCACGTCCCACGACAGGATAATTCGCCGGGATCGGCACGCCGGTCGCCGCCGACACGGCGTCGCAGTAGCTCGCAGAGCGCCGACAGATCGCGCTCGAGGTAACCCATCAACACGAGATTCACCAGCAGCAGCTCCATCGGCGTGTTGCCGACGCGCTCGCCGATGCCGATCGCCGCGCCATGGAGCCGGGTCGCGCCGGCCTCGAGCGCCGCCAGCGTGTTGATGATCGCGAAGTCGCGGTCGCGGTGGCCGTGCCAGTCGATCCGACCCCGCCGCCGCACTCCTCGACCACCGCGGCGACGAACTTCACGACCGCCGCGCGCGCCGTGCGGCGTCGCGTGCCCGACGGTGTCGGCGACGCAGACGCGTTTCGCGCCGGCGCGGATCGCCGTCGAGTAGAGCGCGCGCAGCGTGTCGGGATCGGCGCGCGTCGTGTCCTCGGTCACGTACATCACCGGCAGCCCCTCGCCGACGGCGAACGCGATCGCGTCCTCGGTGAGCTTCAAGCAGCTGATCGAGCGTCCAGCCTTCGGCGATGCTGCCGCAGCGGGCTCGACCCGATGAACGTGCAGCACTCGATCGGCAGGCCGACGCGCTGCGAGATCTCCGCGATCGGCCGGATGTCGGCGACCAGCGGTCCGCGCCGCGCAGTTCGCCGCGACCGTCAGGCGCTGGTCGGCGATCTCGCGCGCGAGGCGCTCGACGTCGCGCACGACGTGCGGCCCCGCGCCCGGCAGGCCGATGTCCGCCGTCTCGATGCCGAGCCGATCGATCAGGTGAAGGATCCGCAGCTTCTCGTCGATGGTCGGGCAGCGGACCGACGGCGACTGCAGCCCGTCGCGCAGCGTCTCGTCGTTGAGAATGACGGTGGGCGGCTTCGGCGCGTCGGTCTGGTTCCAATCGTGGATCAGCGGATGCATTTTGGGTGCTCGGTGCTGGGTGCTTCTGGTAGACGCGCATGGTGACGATGCCGGCGAGGAAGACGCCGAGCGACCAGGCGGTCGAGAAGGCGATGGCGTCGACGAGGCCGCGATGGAGATACGCGCGCAGGTCAACGCCGCCGGGACTCCCTGCGCAGCACCGCCTGCACCAGGTAGCCGCGCACGGTGTCGTGCATGCGCATGTCGTAGACGCCGTTCCAGACGACAAACGCCAGCGCGAACCAGAGGATCAGGAGACGTTTTTCGAGGCGATCAGACGGAAGGACCATAGCGGAGCACCAGCGCCGTGATGTCGTCGCTCTGGGGGCGCCTTCGTGAACGCGCGGACGTCGGCGAAGAGGGCCTTCAGCAGGTCGGCCGGCGCCAGGCTGGTGTCGCTGTCGACGACGGCCAGGATGCGCTCCTCGCCATACTCGTCGCCGTTGGCGGACATCGCCTCCGACACGCCGTCGCTGAACACGATCAGCCAGTCGCCGGGCTCCAGGACGACGGTTTCCTCCTGGAACACCGCGTGCTCGAACAGCTCCCACGATCGGGCCGCCGACCTCGAGCCGGCGCACGCCGCCCTTGCCCACCACCAGCGGCAGGGTTGTGGCCGGCGTTGCAGTAGGTCAGCCGGCCGTCGGGCTCGAGCAGAGCCGTACATCAGCGTGACGAAGCGTGATTCGATCCCGCGCTTGTAGAAGCGCGAGGTTCACGCGCTTGATCGTCTGGCACGGCGTGTCGCTGGCCGCCGGCCTGGGCGGCGAAGATGCCCTGCATCATCGCGCTGAGCGAGCGCCGCGGGCGGGCCCTTGCCGGCGACGTCGCCCGAGCGCGAACCCGAAGCGCGCCGGTCGGCAGGTCGACGTAATCGTAGAAATCTCCGCCGATCGATCGGCACGGAATCGACAGGAGGCCGACGTGCGGAAGAAGGCGCCCGAATGGCCCGCCTTCGGCAGGAGCGCCTGCTGGATCTCCGGCCGCGATCCGCATCTCCTGCTCCATCTTCGCCTTCTCCATCGTTTCGCGATAGAGACGGGCGTTTTCGATCGCGACCGCGGCTTCCGTGGCGAGCGTCTCGAGCGCGCCGCGCGTCGAGCCCGACAGGAAGGACCCCTTCTCGCGGCTGTCGAGATACAGGACGCCGATGCGCCGCTCGCCCGCGACGGCGTCGTCCTGCCGGTCGACGTAGCGCACGAGCTTCAGCGGCACGCATTGGACGTTGCGGATGCCGAGCGCGACGGTGCCCATGTGGACGTTGGCCAGCTCGCCGTCGAGCAGGTCCGCCAGGATCTTCGGCTCGCCCGTGCGGAACACTTCTTCGGGAATCTTGCGGCTCGTCGCGAACGTCGTGCCGGGCAGCGTCTGCTGCCGCCGTCCCGCGCGCGAGCTTGAACTCGAGGTCGTTGCTCCGCGCCGGCGAGGCATGATGAAGCCGCGCTCGGCCCCGTGACTTCGATCGCCGAATCCAGCACGAGCGCGAGCACATCGTCCAGGACGCGGCCGCTGCCGAGCGCGCGCAGGCCGTCGAGCAGCGCCGCGATCTGACGGAGATCGCCGATGGCGGTCGTCGTCGCCTTGTCCTGGGTGGGGCCGGTATCGGCGAGCAGGAAGACCAGCTCGGCGCCGCCCGACTCGCCCCAGACGGATGCGGTCGCCGTGGACCAGCGTCCGATCCGTGGTGATGGGCTCGTCGTTGACGTAAGGTGCCGTAGCGGGACTGCTTGTCCCGGACCAGGAACCCGCCGCCCGCCGTCACGATCTCGGCGTGGTCGCGGGAGACTTCGCTGCCGGCCAGGCGGAGATCGTTGGTTTCGCGGCGGCCGATGCCGAACGCTTCCTTCCCGATCGGGACGATCCGCCGTCCGAGCGCGTCGGTGACCTCAAGGCGTGCGTCTGGCATTTCCGAGGGCAGTCTATCAAATGCCAAATGACAAATGCCAAATGGCGGCGCCGGATGCCGAAGTATCACCGGCGCCGGATCACCCGCACCGCAAGGGCACGATGGACATCACGAGTGCGAAGGTGATGCCAGAGCGCGCCCGTCAGGCTGCTGAGCCGTCCGTCCCGCGTAGCCAGGAACAGCGCCAGGAGCACGAGCAGGACCAGGGCCACCGCGGCAGGGCTCGCCCCCGGCGGGACCGCACGGCGGCGGGCTGACGCACCGGGTCGCTGGTGCCGGCGCCGCACCGGTAGCAGACGATGGCCTTGTCGGCGATTTCCGTGCCGCAGTGGCGACAGTTCATGCGCGCGATTGTCGGCGAAGGGCGCCTTTCTGGGAATGATGACTCTCGCAATCGCCATCAGAATCAGCACCAGCCCGAACGTGCAGACGATGGTCGCGCCGGTCGGCAGGTCGAGCTGCAGCGACAGCCAGACGCCGAGGGCGGAGACGACGGTTCCCATCGTCCAGCCGATCGCCAGGCGCGGGCCCGAGCGTTTCGCGCGAACAGCATCGCGCCCACCGACGGCACGATCAGGTAGCAGAACACGAGCAGCACGCCCGCCATCGAGACCGATCGGGTGACGACGAACCCGAACGGAGGCGTAGAACAGGAAGTCCCACAGCCTGGCCTGGACCCCGGCGGCCTCGGCCGCGTCCGGGTTCATCGTGATGGACAAGGAAGCGCTTGCGGAAGGCGAAGTGGAAGGCGCCGATGAACGCGTAGAGGACGGCCGTCTGCCAGACCTCCGGTCCACGACACCGACAGCAGGTTGCCGACGAGCATGTCCTTCGAGGTGCTCTCCTTCGGAGCTCGACTTGCTCAGCGCCAGGATCGTCGCCGCGGAGGCGACCGCGTACGAGATCCCGATGATCGCTTCCTGCGGAATCCGCGCGCTGGCGGCTGCGGATCGTGGAGAAAATGGCGGCGCCGATGAACGGTGAAGATGAGGCTCGTCCAGTAGACCGCCGGGTCAGTGCGGATCGCCGCTCGACCAGGGAAGAAGAATCGCGATCGTCGCCCCGAACGCGGCGATCTGCGCCAGCGAGAGGTCGACGAAGATGACCCCGCGCTCGACGACATGGACGCCGAGATACGCGTGAATGCCGGCGATGACCAGGCTCGCCACGAACGGCGCGAGCAGGAACTGCAGGATATCCCAGCTCATCATGCCTACTTCACCCCTGCGGCCTTGATGGCCGCGGTCAGCTTGGCGATGTCGTAGTCGAACAGCTTGAAGTAGTCGGTCACTTCCTTCTCACCGCCGACCGACGGGGCCAGCGTCACGACCTGGGCGCCGGTCTGCGATCCGATCGAGTTGGGCGTCTTCGGATCGAATAGCGGCTCGATGACGATCAACTTGACGTTGTCGCGCTTCATCTGCTGAATGAGGTCGAGGGTGTGCGACGGCGACGGAGGGATCCCGGCTTCGGCTCGACGTAGCCGACGACGTCGAGGCCGAACGCGTCGGCAAAATTCGGCCACGACCGGTGATAGGTCACGACCTTGAGGCCCTTATGCAGGGCGCCATGGCCGCCTTCCAGCGCTGCTCGGCTTCGCTCAGTCGCCGCTCGAAGTCCGCCTCGCGCTGCGCGAAGACCGCGGCGTTGGCCGGATCGAGCTGCGACAGCTTGTCCTGCACCGCCTTGCGCGATTCGCCGTCCGTTCCCCGGATCGAGCCAGTAGTGCGGGTTGCCCTGAGGATGGACGTCACCCATCGGCGCGCGTGATCGCGCCCGTCGGGATGTCCAGGATCTTCGCCGTCAGGGACGCGTCGAGGTAGCCGTCGCCGCCCGGCTGGATCTTGGCGTTGCGCGCCTGGTTGATGAGCGCGCGGCAGCCAGCCGATTTCGAGCTCGCGGCCGACGACGATCGAGCAGGTCCGCGCGGTTCAGCCGCAGAATGAAGCTCGGCTTCGCTTCGACGAAGTGTGGATCCTGGTAGCCCTTCGCGAGCGACTCGGTCTCCACCTTGTCGCCGCCGACCTTCCTTGACGAGGGCCTCGAGGTCCTGCGTCGTCGCCACGACTCCGAGGCGCGGCGCTCGCCTGGTGGTGCGCCGCCGGAGCAGGGCCGCCGCCAACGCCACGACGACGGTGTGTGTGATCTCATGCTGGATGTCCTCACTAAAATACATGCGCGCCGTGCGCGCCGATCGAAAACAGGAATTGAAACAGAACCTCGTTCGCGGCCACGCCTTCCGCGTAACTGGTGCGGCGGAGACTGGCCGCGGATCTGGCTGAACTCACTCGGCCAGTGCGTGAGCAGGAGCGACACGCCTTTGTCCTTCATCGTCGGATCGGTGGCGCGCTCGGAGTGGTCAAGCGCGTGCCGGCAGAACCAGCGGCGGCCGAATTGATACTCGCGCGCTGCCGTACGCCCGAACGCGTTCGCGGTGGCCACCGGCTGCTCGCGATCGCTCCAGAAGAGCTCCGTCCGCGCGAGGAAGCGCTTGTAGATCGCCCGGCGCAATGGCCGGTAGCGGACCGTGGCGTCGATGCCGAACAGGCGCGTCGTGAAGTCCGGACCCGCGTCGTTGTGCCCATACGCGATGGACGTGCCGAGGTCCAGGTTGATCCCTTCCGTGATGTCGCGATACCCGCGCAGGCGGCCGACGTAGGTGAGATCGCTGCGCTTGTAGCTCGTGAACAGGTTGTTGTCGCCGTTGTAGATCTCTCCGGTCGCCTCGAGGAACAGCACCGGGTTCAAAATCAGCTTCGACACCGACACACCGGAATCGTTGAGGCCCTCGTCGCCGCCGAGCAGGTTGGTCATCGCAAGCGGCTCGTCCACCCACGGCAGGATGTGGCTGTGCATCGTGTTGACCTTGCCGAACTGCGCCTTCAGCTTGCCGACCTTCGCCAGCAGGCCGCCGGGCAGCGAGGTGAAGGTGATGAATCCCTCCTCCACTTCCAGTCCGTCCGGGGACGCCGACGAGGAAGAAATCCGCCCGCGCATAGGGATCGACAATGGCCTGGAAGCTCATCTCCGCTTCGTTGAGCCGCAGCGCGGAGATCGGCGCGATGGTGTTCTTCCCGGCCGCCCCGACGAAGTTGCCGATCACCGCCATGTCGGGGTTGAAGATCTTCGACAGGGCCGAGGTGTTGCCGTAGACCGGCAGCGCTCCTGTCGGTCCCGCCAGCGCCGGCGGCGCCTGCCGGAACCTCGCCCGCGGCTACCGGGGGCGGAGGGTTGCGGCGGAGGGGCCGCGGCCGCCGGTTCCGCCGGGCGCTGGCCGCTCGCGGTCTCGAGCGCCGCGACTTTCTGCTGCAGCGCCTCCAGTTGCTGCCGCAACAGCTCGATCTGCGCGCGCAGCGCAGCTTGCGGATCCTGCGCGGCGGCATCATTGACTGCCGCGGGTGCTGCCGGCAGCGCCGGGGCCACGCCGGGCCCTGGGCAAATGCGGGCGCGGCGACGCACAATGCAGCCGCGCCAAGAAAACGGCGACCCCTCTCGAACTGACCCTGACCAAATGCAACACGACCACCTCCTCGCCATCCAGGCGGGAATGCGGAACGACCTTCGGGCCCGGCAGCGGCCGGGCGCAATTACTAAAGAAGGAACGTCGCGGTGGGCGGCGAACGACCGGAAGACGGAAGCTGGACGCAGGACGCCGCGAGCGAGACACACGCCTCGCTGGCCTGGCCCGCGTCGGCCAGGTCCGCCTGCCCAAGGCCGGGCTGGACGCTGGTGTCGTCGGCGGACGTGCCGACATGGCAAACGGTGCAGTGGGTGCTGGATTTGAGGTGACAGGCGAGGTCGTGATGCGCGAACGGCAGCGCAGCGAGCGCGGCGATATAGGCCGCGACCACGAACCTGAGAATCACGCCCAGCCGGCGCCGGGAACTGCCCACACAAAGAGTATACGGCCGTTTCCGCCCGGACCGCCGATCGTGCCGGAAAGACCGGTCAATCGTCGTCGTGAGGATCCAGGGAGAGCAGATGGGCGCCCCCTCGATGCGGCCCTCGAGATCCGCCAGCAGTCCCGCGTCCGAGAGATCGAGCGGGTGCGAATGCTCCCAGTCGTGTCGAGCGACTTTGTGCAGCCGCTCCATGACGCCCTCGTCGCGCACCTCGATCGCCAGCTCCCGCCGCCCGTCAAGGCTCCCGGCCGCGAAGTTGATCGAGCCGACGATCGCGGCGGCATCGTCCGCGAGCATCATCTTGCCGTGAAGCTTCAGGTGCCGGAGCTTGTGGATCCTGATCCCCACGTCCTCCATGATGCGGAGGCCGCCGACGCCCTCGACGAGTTTCTCTTTCTTGAGCGTGTGAGCCGGCCGGGCCATCACGTGCACTTTCACGCCGCGCCGCGCCGCCCGAACGAGCCGCTCGATGATCACCGTGTCCTGATAGCGCTCGTTCTGGACGAACAGCCGGTGCTTCGCCTCGTCGATGAATTGGGACAGCCGGTCGCGGCCGGGCCCCGGGCACCAGATTAGATGGCTCTTCTCCCGCGGCGCGAAGGCGTGACGGTGCCAGTCGGCCTCGAAGCACTCGATGATCTCCGCCACGTCATGGCGCGCGCTTCGTCACCACCGCGTAGTCTCGCGTCTCCGTCAGGTTCCGGGTGGCCCAGTTCAGCGACTTGACGAACGCCGTCTCGTCGTCGATGACCATCGACTTCTCGTGCGTGAGAGCGAAGGTGGGATTGGCGTCCTTGACCTCGATGTCCGCCTGTTCGAGCGTCGGTCGCGCGTGGCGTCGTTGTCGTGCTCGCCGCGGCGCCGCGCCGGATTGAGCATCACCCGGACCTTGACGCCGCGCCGCCGGGCCGCGACGACGGCCTTCAGCAGCGAGGGGTCCGAGAAGACGAACATCTTGACGCGGAGCGTCCGCGCGGCGCCCTGGATCGCCGCCAGGATCGGCTGGGCCGAGTCGTCCGGAAGAACAATGAGCGAGCGCGCCATGGTGACGGTCCCATTCTAGACGATGCCCGCCCTTTATACTTCGTCGATGTTCCCCGTCAGCGACGTCATCCCGTCGCGCACGGTCCCGGTCGTCACCATCGGGCTCATCGCCGTCAACGTGCTCGTGTTCCTGCTACGAGATGGTCCTGCCCGACGTGCAGCTTCGAGCAGTTCGTCGGCGCCTACGCGCGTGGTCCCGGCGTGGTTCTGGTGGCCGTCGATCGTCACGAGCCAGTTCCTCCACGGCGGCTGGATGCACATCCTGTGGAACATGATCTACTTGTGGATCTTCGGCGACAACGTCGAGGACCGCCTCGGGCACGCGCCGGTTCCTCGTCTTCTATCTCGGCGCCGGCGCCGTGGCAGCCATGCATGCAGATCCTGTTCAACCCCTACTCCGCGGTGCCGATGCTCGGCGCGAGCGGCGCCATCGCGGCGGTCATGGGCGCCTACTTCGTCCTCTACCCGCAGTCGCGCGTGCTGACGGCGATCTTCCTCGTCTTCTTCTTCGACCTGGTCGAGATCCCCAGCGATCTTCTTCCTCGGTCTCTGGTTCCTGCTGCAGCTCGTCAGCGGCATCGGATCGCTCGGCGTCGCGAATGCCGGCGGCGGCACCGCGTTCTGGGCCCACATCGGCGGCTTCGTCGTGGGGATCGCGGTGGGCGGCGGTGTTGCGGTCGCGAGACCGCCGCTGGCAGGTCTGAAGGCTACGTCTTCTGCTTCCGTCTGATGTCCTGCGACACCGACGCGAGCGCGATCATCAGCCGCTCGAATTCCTTCTGATACTCGTCCGGCGTCATGAGCTGGCGGCGCTGCTTCAGTTCGTCCACGTCGATCTGCAGCGTGGCGCGCTTCTGCAGCAGGCGGAGCAGCTCCTCGTCGGTCGGCGCCGAGCCGGGGACGTCCGGGTCGAGATACATCCGGCTCGACACGGAGCCGTCGGTGCCTTCGCCGCCGGCTTCCCGGCCGACGCCGTCGCCGTTGTCGTCGATGATCGCGTGCTCGGTCGAGAGCTGGCCCCGCTGCGTGTAGTAGCGGCGGACGCCCATGCTCGCCGCGGCAAAGGCCTCCCACATCGACACGCGCCCGTTCTTGTCGAGGTCCGCATTCGCGTCCGTCAGCGCCCTGACGAAGAACTCGGGGAACACCGTGTCGAACCGCTGCGCCACCGAGTCGGTCGCGGTGATCACCACGCGGCGGGGCCCGGAGAGGTGCGCGAGGAACGGGAAGCTGGCCGCCGTCGTGTTGACGACGACGATCTGGCCCGGCACCGGCTTCAGGAGCGCGGCCCATTCCGCTGACGACAGATCGGGCCCGACGAGATTGAACTTCGCCTCGGTCCCGTCGAACGAGCCATGCCCGATCAGGAGCACGAACAGCAGATCGTCGGCCCGCATCTTCGCGCGGATGGCGTCGATCGACCGTCGCACGCCCGCCGCGGTCGCCGCATGAGTTCGCGTCGCCGCCGTCGAACAGCGTGAGGATCTTCGCGTCGTCGAACCCCAGCTTCTCCAGAAGCGCCGTCACCGTCGACTGGCGCCACTGCCCGTACTGCTCCGAGTAGGAGGCTTCGCCGTTGGCGCCCGAGACGATCAACGCATAGCGCTCGGACGCCGCCACCGGCGCGGCGCATCAGCAGCACCATCAGACACTGCCACACCGCAGTCGACTCGCATCTTCGCACCTCGCCGTCAGCCCCCACGCGACGGCGATGGTGCAGCCACTCGGCTGCGAGCAAGCCGGCGAGGATCCCGAACGACCAACCCGTGTGCCAGAGATCCTTGCGCAGCGCGAGCATCGCGGCCGGCCCGGCGCCGTTCAGCCGATCGATCAGCGTGGCGGTATCGCCGGCGGCGAGCACGGCGCCGCCCGACGCCCGCGCGACGCGCTGCAGCGTGTCTTCGTTGAGGCGCGGATCGGTCATCTCCGGATCGACGCCTCCGACGAGCATCGTCCCGATGGACGTCCCGAGCGACGTCGTCGACCCTGCCGCGCGTCGACGGCGACGCGATAGATGCCGGGCTCGATCGCGCGAACGGCGGCGCGGAACTGTCCGCCCTGCGACGGGACCGGGATCCGCATGGACGGCTCTCGACGCGGCCCGACGGGGACGTGACGCGCACGTCGACGACGGCGTCCGCGCGCGGGCCGTAACTCTTGTCGCGCGCCGCGATGGCGACCGGGATGGCATCGCCGGGAGCCGGCGCCGCCGGCAGCGTGAGCGTGACCGGCTCCGGCGCGCTTTGCGCGAGCCAGCGCACCGCCTGCCGCCAGAACCGCTCGTAGGACTGATCCGACGTCGGCAGCAGCATCCGCCAGCGCCACGACGCTTCGCCGGTGAACACCATCGAGCGTCCGTCGCCGAATCGCTGGACCGCGACCAGCGCGCGGGCGGTGCCGCCGGGCCGCCCGTGACCGCCAGCACGCTCGCGCCCGGCTTCGGCGAACCGAGCGGCGAAATCGCCGCCAGCGCCGGCACGGCCGCCCACCGCTTGTCGTTCTCCGCCGCGGTCGGCCCGAGCTGCATGACCGGATGATCCTCGCCCGCCGGCCGTCAGCGCGACGCGGTTGCGTCCAGGCGAGACCGACGCCTGCACGATGCCGCCGTCCTTGTCGGCGACATCCAGCGGCAGCACGTCCTCGAGCGCCGTGTCGCGCAGCCCCTGCCGCTGAAACCCGCGCGCGCCGAGCACCGAGCAGGCCGCCGCCGCGCTCGCCGACGAAGGCGCGCGTCAGCGCTGAGCTGCTGGCTGGTCAGCAGATCCGGTTCGACGTTGGCGAGGACGATGACGTCGTAGGCGAAGAGCGCCTCACGCGTGTTCGGATACCCGCCGAGGAGCGCGTTCGCGCGCGACTGCGCCGCCTGCACGTAGAAGGTTTCGGCGCCGGAGTCGTCCCGCCCTTTCCTGGCGACCGAGTCCACTCGAGCCCGCGATCGGCGGCCCAGCGCGCGGCGGAGAAAACTGTGCTCGAAGCCCGGCGCGCCCTGGACGAGCAGCGACGCGGCGCGGGCGCCCCGCCGCCGGCACCGAGCGCGCTCCGCGCGTTGTTCTCGGCCACGAGCTCGTCGGCGGCCGCGGGGATCTCGACCGTGTAGACCGTCGGCACGTCGCGGTTGGGCGACGACGTGGAACGTCTCGCTGACGGGCGCGCCGTCGACGGCCGGCTTGACGCGCCGCAGATCGATCGGCCGGCCGTTCTCGAGGAGCCGCAGCTCGATCGGCGATCCGCCGTAGCCGTGCGCCACGGCCGACACCGCGACGTCCACCGTCGCGTCGCTCAACACGGACTCGGCCGCGGTCACGCCGACGATCTTCGCGGTCCCGCACCGAGGCTCGCGGACCGATCCCGATCGCATACACGGGCGCGCCGGCCGCGGCGCTGGCCGCGGCGTCCACGCCGCCGTTGTCCCCGCCGTCGGTGATGAGGACGATGCCGGCGATGGCGCGGCCGCGATAGCGATCCCGCACGGCCTGGAGCGCGGCGCCGAGACCCGTGCGCCGATCGGTCGCGGTGAGACTGGCCGCGTCCGCCGCCGTGACCCGATCGCCGAACCGGAGCACCTCGGCGTGAAAGCGCGGCGCGAGGGACGGCAGGAGATCGCGCTCCACGAGCGCGCGCGCGCGATCGATCCGGCGAGACCCGTCGGCGTCCGCCAGGCCCATGCTGCGCGACGTATCGACGAGGATCGGGCACGACCGCATCGCGGGACGGACGCGCCCGTGGCCCGGACCATCGGACGCATCAGGCAGACGAGAGCCACAGGAGCGTCGCGCAGCGCGCATGCGCCGACAGCGTCCGCCGGCGCGCGGCGGCAATCGGCACGTTCCGGTAGCGCCAGCCAGGCCACGACCAGCGCGGCGGCGGCCACGGCGACGAGCGCCCACGGAGGAAGCGGATAGCCGAAGGTCATTGCTTCTTGATGGTGGCAATCGACTCGAAGTATTTCGACACGCGTCGCGCGATAGGCGTCGGGCACGCGCTCGCTGCCGCCCGCGCGCAGCCTGTCCTTGGCGAGCGCGCTCGAGAGACGGCCGGCCACGGACGCCTTCGGCGCGCTCCAGCGCCCTGGCGACGTCAGCCGCGAGCGCCTGCCATGCGGCGTAGTCCTGCTTGAACGCCTCGGTGCCGGGCGCCGAGCGGCTCCACTCGTGCTCTTCCGGAGTCGTCATCCGCGTGCCCGACTCGGGGTGCCGCGCTGCGCGCGGTCCATGACGTCGCGCGTGCGCTGGAGCTCCCTGTTGTATTCCTGCTGCAGCCGGGCCAGGTCGCCGCCGCCCTGCCCGCCGCCCTTGCGACCCGCGCTGCCCCTGCTTGCCCTGGCGGACCGTCCTGCCCGGCGCGCCCGGCTGCGCGGCGTTTTGCTCCGCGCCTTCGGCCGCCTGCTTCGCGTCGGCGATCTGCTTCTCGAGCCGCGCGAGCCGTTCGCGGGCGTCGCGCAAGCTCGTCCAGCTGATCGGCGAGCTTCTGCGTTCCCCTTTCGCGCCGCCGGCGTCGGCGCCGTTCATCCTGCGCGCGACCTTGTCGAGCGCATCGGCGATCTGCTGTTCCGCGGGCGCCGCCTTGCCGGTTTTCGCCGTCGCGCAGCCCCTGCGCGCCCGGCACGCATCTTCTGTCCGAGCTGCTGCGCGGCGATGTCGCGCGCCGCCTTCGCCCGCCGCGGACGGCCGCCTTCGGATCCGCCTTCGGATCGGCCTTTGCTCG
>ERZ1370068.7229-contig-616_pt1 | contig 36122 bp, 63 predicted proteins | sample MGYA00561227_ERZ1370068 | MGnify/ENA primary metagenome ERZ1370068 (study PRJEB38410, sample SAMEA6850437) | metagenome | study: Metagenomic assessment of the ecological functions of the soil: analysis of the soil microbiota associated with the... | reverse complement strand
GCTACGTATTACGGCACGCGATTCGATCACATCGATCGCGTGGCGCGGTAGTCGGCGAGGATATCCGTGACCGCCGACCAGAACCTTTCCCGAAGACGGCGTGACGATGCCGCAGACGATGTTGATCAGCGTCGTCTTGCCGGCGCCGTTCGGCCCCGAGCAGGGCGAAGATCTCTCCTTCCTGATCTCCAGATTGACGCTTTTCAGCGCGTCGTAGCCGGAGGGCATAGGTCTTGGAGAGGTTCTCGACGGAGATGATCGGCTGCATGAAATGACGGTGTTGCAAGGGTGAACTCAGCAGAAAATCGTAAGGGTTAGGCTGGGATCCACGCGGCGATGCGTCGCGCGATCTCGTCGGCGCCGGGCTCCACGGGCAGCATAGTGCCCGTGCCCGGCCTCCTCCCAGAATTGCGCATCGCGATATGGCAAGGCTGCTGGCGCGCGCGGTGGCAAGCGACACAAGATTGTCATCGGTGCCGGAAAAGGCAGAGCACCGGGCAGCGGACCGCATCGGTTTCGACTGCTGCGGCACGCCTTTCGTCGATCATCCAGAAGAACATCTCGAAATAGGCGAAGGCCCGATTCAGGCCCGAATTTGTCGAACACCGCGCGCTGCCGATCCTTCGGCACGCGGTTCAGCGAAATAGAAGCAGGCAAGGTCGAAATCTGGGTTGATCACCGTCTTCCAGAACGAGGGGATGCCCATCAGGCTCTGCGACAGATCCTTCTCGCTGTCGCTCGACGGCAGAGATGCCGGCGCGCGGGGCCGGGCTCACTAGAAATGAGCGCGCGCGCGCGAGCCCGAGGCGGCAAGCTGCTGGGCGAGAAGCGCACCCATGGAATGACCGAGCACCACCGGCTGTGGAGGAAGCGTTTTCAAGACGGCCGCGAAATCGGCGCGATAATCGGCGAGACCCATGCCGACGAGCTTCCGGTCGGCGCCTTCCTTGTCTCTTCCATGCCCGATCAGATCGGGCGTGTGGACTCGTCCAGCCCTTGCCCTCGAACACGTCACCGGAATGTGTCGAAGCACCAGCCTGCCGGCTGACGCGCCCATGCAGCATCACGATGTCCTTGGCCATGCCCTCCTGCCCCATTCCGAGGCTGCGCTTTGGTCGCATCGCCGGCCCGCGAAGCTCCGGCGACACTCGATAGCACGGCAGGGCCGCGCTCCTGCGAAACGCGCGGCGGATCATGCGACGTTCCGCTCTTTGCTTGCCTGCATGAGCATCGCCGAGGCCGGCCCTCGTGCTGGTGCTCGGGGTCCAATCGATTTCGGCGAGCGCCGAGCTGTCGGCGACGAGCAAGCCGGCGAACAGCCGGTAGGTCTCGGCATGACCAAGGGGCCTGAAGTGCGGCTTTCAGCACCGGGCTCGGCACCGGGAACAAGCCTCCGCGCCGGCCAAGACCACTGGCGCATGGCCATGATCATCTCGCCCACGGTCAGCGGCTCCGGATCGGCCACGATGAACGGGCGCTTCAGCTCATTCGGCGCATCGAGCACCTTGGCGACTGCTTCCACGAGATTGTCGAGAGCGAGCAGCGAACGCTTGGCCTTGAGGCTCGCGAGCGGCAGCGGATAGGGAGAGCGGCAGCCGGCTAAGGCGCGCCATATTGCCCTGCACGCCGGGGCCGTAGACGAGCACGAGGCGGAGCGCCACCCAGTCGAGATTGGTCTCGGCCAGACCCCTGCTCGGCAGCGAGCTTTGACCGGCCATAGGCGTCGGTCGGCCGCGGTTCCAAGGTCTCGGTCAGGAACGCCTTCCGCCGTCGATCCTGATTGCGCGCGGATCGAGGACAGGAACACGAAGCGGCGCACGCCGACCCGTTCAGCGGCGCGGGCAAGCTTCATCGTGGCCTCGGTATTGAGCAGGCGATAGTCATCCTCCGGAACGCCAGACATGGTTTGCGCCACGCCGGCGGTGTGAATCACCGCGTCGACCTCGGCAAGCGCCTCCGACATATTGTGCGGGCGGAGCAAGGTCGCCGATCAGCGCGCTCGCGCATTCGATCGGCGCAGTACTTGGCCGGCGCAAGAGCACGCGGAGCCGGTAGCCGCGCTTCGGCAGCTCGCGCAGCAGATGCTGGCCGATGAAGCCGGTGGCGCCGGTCAGCGCAATGAGGGGCTTATGTGACGAAGCTGGACTCGTGGACGCCGTTCCTTCTTGCTCCGGCACGCATGGCGTTGCGACCCCGCGGAGCCTACGGGTTCCGCGGAGGCCAATCTTACGACTGGCGCGTCATTTGGGCGAATTTTCGAGCGTGAGCCGCAGGATCTCGCCGTTGCCCTCGTCGGTCAAGGCGTAGACCGCGCCATCGGGGCCTTGCACCACGTCGCGGATGCGGGTGCCCATAGGAATCCGCTCCTCGTCCACGACCTTCTCGCCGTCAAGGGTGAGGCGCACGATCGCCTGCCCCGACAGGGCCAGCCGATGAGGAGGTTACTCTTCCAGGCTGGAATGGCGTCGGCGGTATAAGAAGGTTGACGCCGGAGGGCGAGATCACCGGGTTCCAGTGATAGATGGCGTCGGCGAATTCGGGGTGGGTCGGCGGATCGGGAATATCCTCGCCAGTGTAGTGGCTCCCCCAGCTCACCACCGGCCAGCCGTAATTTGCACCGGCTTGCGGAATGTTGAGCTCGTCCCCGCCCATGGGACCGAACTCGGTCTCCCACAGCTTGCCGGTCTCAGGATTGAATGGCGGCGCCTTGCGGGTTGCGGTGACCGTAGGACCAGATCTGGGACGGCGCGTCCTTGCGGCCGACGAAGGGATTGTCCTTCGGGCACCGAACCGTCGGGATTGATGCGCACGATCTTGCCGAGGTCGTTGTTGAGATCCTGCGCCGGCGCGAACGGTGAAAGCGCTCGCGCCGAGGGTGACGAACAGCTTGCCGTCAGGCGCGAAGAGGCGAGACGCGAGCCGAAATGGTGGTGCCGCCACCGACCTTCGGCACCTGCCGGAAGATCACCTCGACGTCGTCGAGGCCGCTCTCGCCGAGTTTTCCGCGCGCCACCGCCGGTTCCGAGGCGCCGCCCTCGCCCGGCTCGGAATAGGTGAAGATAAACGAGGCTGTTCGATTTGAGAGTCGGGGTCGATGGCCACGTCGAGCAATCCCCCTGCCCTGCGAGCAACGACCTTAGGCACGCCTGGAGAGTGGCTCGGAGAGCTTAGCCGTCCTTCGACACGAGGGCGCAGCGTCCCCGAGCGCTCCGTCACCAGCATCCTCCCGTCGGGGAGGAAGGCCAATCCCCAGGGATGCGACAATCCCGTGGCGACGGTCTCGACCTGATCGTCCGGCTTTGGTGGTGCGCGGTCCGTCGACGCTCAGCGCCGTAGCGGGAGACAAGCGATCACCGCGGCGGCCCGCTACAAAAACCAGGAGCAGCCACTTACCGCTGAAATGCCGTGCAATGTCCCTGAGCGGCATTATTCGCCTCTAAGTTCCGATCCAGATCGGAACGCAGCTCTAGCGCCGAATTGTCCCGCAGGCCCACGCGACGCATCGGCTTGAAGCGTGATGGTTGAGCGAGTCCCCGCCGGAACGCGCCTTCCCCACTCACCCCGCCATCAGCACGTTGGCGCGGTCTCCATTGATCAGCATGGCGTAGGTCGCAGCCGGCGCCGGGCGGCCGATCAGATATAGCCTTGCAGCTCCTCGCATCCTTCGAGCATCAGGAACGAGTGCTCGCCTGCAGTCTTCCACGCCTTCGGCGATCACCGGAATCTTCAGCGCCCGCCCAAGCCCAATCACGGCGCGCACGATTTCCGCCGACTTGGCATTGGATTCGACGCCGGATACGAAAGTCTTGTCGATCTTGAGCTTGTCGAAGGGGAACGACTGCAAGCCCGACAACGAGGCATAGCCGGTGCCGAAATCGTCCATGGCAATTTTCACGCGGAGCAGCTTCAGCCGGCGCAGCGTAGCAAGCGCGCGAGCTTGATCGTTGATCAGCACGCCCTCGGTGATCTCAAGCTCGAGACGGCCGGGCGCCAAGCCAGTGTCGGCGAGAACCGATTGCACGAGGCTGGCCAAATCACCATGACGGAACTGGACCGGCGACAGATTGACGCCGACTTGCAACGGCCTCGGCCACGAGGCGGCTTCGGTGCAAGCTTGACGCAGCGTCCATTCGCCGACCTCGGCGATCATGCCGCTCTGCTCGCCAAGCGGAATGAACGTGCTCGGCGGCACGAGGCCGCGCGTCGGATGATACCAACGCACCAAGGCTTCAAACCCGAACACCTCTCCGTCGATCTTGGCTTGCGCTGATAATGCAGGGCAAACTCGCCGTGGGCGATCGCCGAGCGCATGTCGCGCTGCAGCTCGTAGCGTTCGCTGCAGGCGCCGGTCCATCTCGGGCTCGAAGAACCGCACCATGTGCCTGCCGTCGGCCTTGGCGCGGAACAGCGCGGCGTCGGCATTGGCTATCAGCGCATTGATGTCGGTCGCGTCTTGGGGATAGATCGTACCGCCGACGCTGAGCCCGATGGGGATTTGCTGGCCGCGCACCTCGAACGGCTTTGCCACGGCATTGAGCAGGCGCGTGGCCAAAGCTTGAGCGGCCCTGGGCTGCTCACCGGTCGCCAGGATGAGGGTGATTCGTCCGCCGCCCATCCGGGCAATGAAGGCGTCGTCGGCGGCATGTTGCAGGCGCCGCGCAATGGCGCAGAGCAGCTCGTCGCCGATGACGTGACCGAACAGGTCGTTGGCCTCCTTGAAGTGATCGAGGTCGACCGTCAAAAACGGCAAAGCTCGTGCCGTTCTTTTGGCCTCGGCGAAAGTCTGGGCTGACCTGCTCGGCAAAGGGCGGTGCGATTGGGCAGATTGGTGAGCGGGTCATGATGGGCGAGATGGGCGTGATGTAGCGATGCCTGGCGAGTAGCCCGGCTCGGGCGCCGCGTAACTTTCGCGCGCCTCGCCGAGGCCGAGCGCCGCTTCCCGCACCTCTTTCTGCAGGACGTTGAAGCTCTCGAGCCTATCTCGCCGAGCTCGTCACGCGAGTTCGGCTTCAGACCGGCACGATGTTGACTCGAAGCGTGGGCTGCCTCGAGATCGCCGCGGCCCAAGGCTCCCATGGCTTGCGAAAACTGCCGCAAGGGTTCCTGAGGTCAAGCGCTTGGCCGCCTTGCTGACCTCGGTCGCCGAATAGGTGATCATGCCGGGCAGAGGACGAGACCCACGCTGATGGTGAGCAAGCGCCACGAGGACGAAAATATCGGCCAGCACCGACACGAGGCTCGTGGCGCCCACTGTGTTGACCGCGAGCAGATAAGGCGACTCCATCCAGCACGAGCACCGCCACCATGGCGCCGGTGAGCTTGACGTGGAGCGTGCTGGGCCACTGGCGGGAAGCGCCGGCCTCCGCCGATCCTCGATGACGCGCCAGGCGATCAGATGAAGGCCGGCCCCGCAGAACCCTGGTAAGCTAGAGACCGAGCCACGAGCCGTCGGGAGAGGCCGAATTGCTGGAAGGCTGACACGAGGCAGAGAAGCAGAGCCACGAGTGCAGGCGGCGACCCAGCGCCAACTCAGCATGGTGGCGGGCCGCGCGGCGCGAGTAGGACGCCTTTCAGCGTCGGGCAGGTCGTCGGGCGGAGCCGCCAAGCTTCGCAGATGTTCGGCATACGTCAAATGCCGATGAGCTAGGGAGGTCAGCGGCGCCGAGCGATCACTCATCCGACAACGGGATCGCGCGCCATGCAGGAAGATACTGGCCGAGCCGGTGAGCAAAGATCGTCGGCAAGGCCTCATGCCGGCTGGCGGAGGCCTCGATCCGGTTTTGCTCAAGCAAATCAATACAGCAAGACAGCCCTCGAGAGGACTCCTGATTTACCGGTTCACCCAGTTTTCCGCTTGGCGCCCTGACGACGCAACGCGGCGCGCGAGGGGATAGTCGCGGCTCCATACAGGCGGCGGATCCCGCTCCATCGAACCTCTCTCCTCCACCTCGAGATAGGCGCCCAAGAGGGACTCAGGAGGAAGCTCTTCGATGGCGAAGCGAATGGCCTCGGAGGCGCGGGTGAAGCGCTTGTAGCCAACTCCACGGGATTTGGCTTTCCAGTTTCTGGCCGGGAAGCAGCTCAGCCTCTGCGGTGTAGTCAAAATTGCTCATGATGCGGAACCTTACGAACGCGGGTTTGCCGAATTGCGATGACGGCAAAACGTCGGGGGAAGCTACATCCAATGCCCCAAACTAAAGGGCAATATCATCTGAATGTTCATCATCCAAACTACACATCGAATGTGGTCCTGAATCGGCGAAAATACAAGGGATTTGGCCAAAAATGACGCGGAACAGCCAAGTTTCATTGGCAATTGCTTCGCCTGGATCCTGGAGTTCTTCGCTGCAGCTTGTAGACTTAGGCGCGACCGGCCTTGACGCGCAATCCCGGCGCCGGGCCGCTCCAGCACCACCTCGCGGCGGAAGCGATAGAGCTTCGCCGGGCGCCCGCCGGTCTCGGTCGAGACGTTGCCGGTGGTCTCCGACCAGCCCGCCTTGCTCGACCAGGCGGCGGAAGTTCTGCTTGTGCAGCAGCGTGCCGGAGATCGCCTCCACCGTCTTCTGCAGCTCGAGCAGGGTGAATTCCGGCGGCAACAGCTCGAACACCACCGGCCGGTATTTGAGCTTGCCGCGCAAGCGGCCCATGGCGGTGGCGAGAATGCGGCGATGGTCGAAGGCCATCGGCCGGCCAAGCTCGGGAAGATCGTCCCATTGACGCGCGGCCGGGCGGCCGTCGCGCGCGGCCTCGGCGACGAGCCCGGCCTCGTAGAGCAGCTCGTAGCGCTCGAGCACCTTCTCCTCGTCGAAACCTCGCCGCCGATGCCGAAGCCAACCTTCAGCCGCTCGGAACGGCGCAGCGGTCTTACCGGCTCATCCGGCAACGGCGGCCGCTCGGCCCATTCCTTCAGCCGCGGCTCGATCTCGCTGGTGAAGATCTCGGGCTCGCCTTGCGCCAATCCTCCCAGGGGAAATAGGCGTACCAGGGCGACCAATGCGGAGCCGTGCAGCTCTTCGCCGGCGCCGCGCGGTCAAGCGCGAGATAGCCGACCGAGAGATATGCGAGGCGGTGTCGCCCGGCTCGGCGTGGCGGCCGCGATCGCCGAAAGTGTAGAGCTGCTCGACATAGCCGAGGTCGAGCCCGGTCTGCTGCTTCGACCCAGGCGCGCAAGCCGATTTCGAGGGTGCGGTGGGCGCGCGGGGCGAACGGGCCGAAGGGAAGCGCGTCCCATTCGCTCGACGCCACTTCGCCGGGGCGCACCACGAGAATTTGAGGCTGCTGCTCGCGCACGCTGACGATGGCGGCATTGAGCCCAAGCTCGATCTGGGTGCCGCCGACTGTCTCTTCTACGGCGCGAAGGGCCTGAGCCATGGCTCAAGCCGCATTCCGGGCAGAAAGTCCGAACACCTGCCCTTCCTCGGCAATCTCGCCGCGGCCGATCCTCTCCACGGCGGCGATCATGCGCCCCTGACGGGAAAGCACCTCATCGCCAAGCGCGACCAAGCCTGCGGTTGGGATAGGCGGTGCGGGAGGCCTCGCGCAACGCTCTGCGCCAAGCCGAGCTCGTCGGCTTCCGGATTGAGCGCGCAGAGCGAGATGAAGGCCGCGGCGGTGGAGCGGCTGATGCCGGCCCAGCAATGGATGAGGAGCGGCGCCCTGCCGGTCCCAATCGAGCGCGAACTGGACGAGATCGGCGACATGCTCCTCGCAAGGCAGCACGAGGCCCGTGATCGGCTCGCAGATGTCGTTCATGTCGAGCCTGAGATGCCGGTCGGGCGTGATCGAAGGCGGCGTCGGCACCATGGTCTCGCCGTTGATCAGCGTGACAAGGTGACTCACCTGGGCGTCTTCGATCGTGGTCTCGACCAGACTCAACGGGCGAAACAAAGATGGTGTCGGGCGACATGATCTGCGGCACGCTAGGGCGTGTCTCTTGGCGAAATCAGGGAGGATGTTTGACCATCCTCGGCTAAGGCTGCTCGGCATCACCTTCATTGAGCAAGCTCGTTGAAACGCTTGAGAAATTTCGCTTCGCTGTCGGCCGCTGGTAGCGGCGTTAACCGTGTCAGCTTGGCCACCAGCCAGGCTTCAGCCCGCGCGGCTGACCGAAATAGCGCCGCCCCTCCTCGACCGAAAATCCGGCAAGTGCGTGTCGCCTCATAATACGCCGCGATTTTGTCAGCACGTTTAATCAGCTTGGCGATTTCGGCGGGAAGCTCGCCGGGAAGGCCGAAGCGGATATGGATGGCGGCGAGCAGCCTCGCCTCGAAGGCCTTGTAGTCGAGAGACAGCGCCGCCTTGAACGGGCTGATCAGATCGCCGATGACGTATTCAGGGGCATCGTGCATCAAGGCTGCGAGCCGGTAGCGGCGGGAAAGGCCCGGCGACAGGGCGCCGGCAATAGTCTCGACGAGAAGGCAGTGCTCGGCCACCGAGAAGGCATGGTCGCCGGTGGTCTGGCCGTTCCAGCGGGCGACCCTGGCGAGCCCATGGGCAATGTCCTCGATCTCGATATCGAGGGGCGACGGGTTCAAGCAGATCGAGCCGGCGCCCGCTCAGCATGCGCTGCCAGGCGCGCGCCCCGGTTTCGGGGGAAGGCTCTTCATGCCCTCATGAATAGCTCTGCGGCCGACCGAGGAAAACATAGACGAAACCGATGCGTAGTGGCATTCATTAGCCGCTTTTTCCCGCGTAAGGACCAATCAGCATTCTCATCTAGGAGATCGGCATGGCAAAGCTGCCCAGATACTACGCTTGCGCACAATGAGACGACCAAGAAGTGGGAACTCAAGAAGGAAGGGTTCCAGTGAGGTCGTGAAGACCTTCCCGACCAAGGCCGCGGCGCTCAAGGGCGGGGTCCTGGAGAAGGCCGTCGGCGGCAGGGGCTCGGTCCGGATCCGCAAGCGGGACGGCAAGATCCAAGAGGAGCGCACCTATCCGCGCAGCGCCGATCCGCGCGGCTCTAAAGGCTGAACCGCGCTGCCAAGCTTCGGCGCATTCTGCATGGCGGAAGCAGCCGGTCAGATGGTCGTTGACCATGCCGACGCCCTGCATGAAGGCGTGCATGCGTCGTCGGCCCGGTGAAGCGGAAGCCGTGGCTCTTTAGAGCTTTGGCAAGATGCCTTGCTCTCCGGAGTCTCGGCCGGAAGGTCGGCCATTTTCTTGTAGGCGTTCTGCTTCGGCGTGCCGTCGACGAAGCTCCACAGGAACTGGCTGAAGCCTGGCCCCGATCTCGAGCTCGAGGAAAGCTCGCGCATTTGAGATCGCGGCTTCGATCTTGCCGCGATGCGCGCACGATGCCTTCGTCCTTGAGCAGGCTTGCGACCTTCTTGGTCCAGTAGCGCGCCATCGCTTGCGCATCGAAATTGTCGAAGGCGGCGCGGAAGGCCTCGCGCTTGCGCAAGATCGTGATCCAGGAAAGTCCGGCCTGAATCCTTCCAGCACGAGCTTCTCGAACAGCGCGCGGGCGTCGGATTTCGGCACGCCCCATTCCTCGTCGTGATAGGCGATGTAGAGCGGGTCCGCGCCTGACCACGGGACAGCGCTTCGCTTCAGCCTCTGCTCATGCGAGGCTGCCGGCAACGGGTGCTGCGAGGCGCGCCCAGGCAGGAATGCGCAAGGCGACGGTCACCTCGCCGGCACGCAACAGGCACGCCGGCGGCTTTCGCCTCCTCGGCGCGGTCGAGACGCAGAAGCGCAAGCCCCGAGCTGCCGCTGACCGAGCCGAGCGTGCCGATCGGTGCGCCGCCGGCCGTGATCTCGGTGCCTGAGGGCGGCAGAGGTCCCTCCCTTCCACGCCGACGATGCGTTTCCGCGCCGTGCCGCGATGCTCCATGCGCGACACGACCTCCTGACCGACGAAGCAGCCTTTGTTGAAATCGACGCCGGCGAGCTGATCGAACATCGCCTCATGCGGAAAGGCATCGCCAAACGCGTAGTCGCGCCCGCCCTCAGGCACGCCAAGCGCGATGCGGTGCGCGTGATATTCGTCCTCGCGCGGCGAGCGTGCAGCCGAGATTGCCGCGCATCGTGCCAGCGGGAAGCAGGATGCGCAAGCCAAGCGCCGGCAGCCGCGGATCGGCATAGGCGATGGCGCCGTCGGGAAGCCGGGGCGGCGCGCCCCAGGCCGCGGCTACGGCGAAGGCCGGATCCTCGGCGATCTCGACCTGGGCCCGGAGACTTGTAGAAGCCGAGCCGCTGCACGAGCTCGGCGGCCTTAGCCTTGGCTATTTCGAGCAGAAAGCCGTCAGCTGCCGGGACAACAAAAAATCGAACAGGATCTTCCCCTGCGGCGTGAGCAGGCCGGCATGGATGGCGCCGCCGGGCTTGCGCCTTGTCGATATCGTTGGTGATCAGCCCTTGCAGAAGCTGCGCGCGGCCGGCCCAGAGACCCGCACGACCGCACGGTCGGAAAGAAGCGCCGCGTTGCATTGGCTCATATCTGGCTCATGCTCTAGAGACTTATTCAGACGGACGTAAGCCCGCAAGCTTCAGCGAAAGCCTCATCTTGCCCAGAAACCTTCGATCTCCTCATCAAGGGCGCGACCCTCGTCAATCATGCCGGCGAAGGCCTTGCCGATATCGGCGTGAAGGACGGCCGCATCGTCGGCGATCGGCAGCTTCGCACGGCACGAGCGCCGGGAGGACCATCGACGCCGCTGGCCTGCACATTCTGCCCGGCGTCATCGACACGCAGGTGCATTTCCGCGAGCCCGGGCTCGAGCACAAGGAAGATCTCCAATCGGGCAGCCGCTCGGCGGTGCTCGGCGGCGTCACCGCCGTGTTCGAGATGCCGAACACGAAGCCGCCGACGCGTGAGCGCCGAGGCGCTTGCCGCACAAGGTCGCGCGCGGCGCGCAGCCGCATGTATTGCGACTTCGCCTTCTTCGTCGGCGCCACGCGCGAGAATGTCGAGGAGCTTGCCACAGCTGGAGAAGCTTCCAGGCGCCGCCGGCATCAAGGTGTTCATGGGCTCTTCCACCGGAGACCTTCTGGTCGACGACGAGGAGACGCTTGCGCGCATCCTCGCTCTCATCGAGCGCCGCGCCGCCTTCCACGCCGAGGACGAGGCGCGGCTTGCGCGAGCGGGCATGCGCTTCGCCGCGACGGCGACCCGGCGAAGCCACAGCGAATGGCGCGATGCCGAGGCCGCGCTCGCCGCGACCGCAGCGCTGTTGCGGCTCGCCACCGCCGCAGGCAAGCGCGTGCATGTGCTGCATGTGTCGACGGCGGCAGGAGATGCACGCTGCTCGCGCTGCATAAGGACGTGGCGAGCGTCGAGGTGACGCCGCAGCATCTGACCCTTGCCGCGCCCGAAGTCTATCGGCAGGCTCGGCACGCAGCGCGCAGATGAACCCGCCGCTCCGCGACGCCGCGCATCAGAACCGTCCTGTGGTGGGGGCTCGACCCAGGGCGTGGTCGACGTGCTCGGCTCGGACCACGCGCCGCATACGCTCGAAGAGAAGGCGCGAAGCCTATCCGGCGTCGCCCTCGGGCATGCCGGGCGTGCAGACGCTCGTGCCGGTGATGCTCGACCACGTCAACGCCGGACGGCTCAGCCTCGCGCGCTTCGTCGATCTCACCAGCGCAGGCCGCAGCGCGCTGCTTCGGCATTGCCGGCAAGGGCCGCATCGCCGTTGGCTACGACGCCGACCTCACCATCGTCGATCTCAAGGCCGAGCGCGTGATCGAAGAAGGACTGGATCGGCAGCAAATGCGGCTGGACGCCCTTCGCCGGCGAGAAGCGTCACAGGCTGGCCGGTCGGCACCATCGTGCGCGGGCAGCCTCGCCATGTGGGAAGGCGAGCTTGGGCGCGGCTTCGCGGCGAGCCCGTCCGCTTCGGCGAAGCGTTGCCGCGCGATCCCCTCGCCTGAACGCTATTGCAGGAAATAGTGCCAGACGCCGTCGGCGCCGATGCCGGCGCGGTAATAGGTGTATTTGCCGCTCTTCTTCATCTCGACGCCTAGCGGCGGCGGCACCACGCGGTAGAAATCGACCTCCTGCGCCGGCGTGAGCTTGGTCAAGATCCATCTCGGCGAAATAGGGCCAGACATACATCACGTCCTTGCCCTCGCCTTTGCGCATGAAGCCCGAGCTGAACACGTTCAGCATGGCGGCGAGAATGTCGTGGCCCTGGCCGTCGGCGGAAGCCTTCTTCCAAAAGGCGATCGGGTCGCTCACCGCGGTCGCGCTCAGCATCGGCGGCAGCTCGTTCTCCTCGAGCACCGGCAGCATCGTCGTCGATATTGCCGCTCTGCGCCGCAACCACGATGCTCTGCAGCGTGTCCCTGATCTCATCAGGCAGCCGGTTGAAATCGTAGATCACTTCCGGAGTTCCTGGCGGAGGCGCCTCAGCGCCAGGCGGCGGGCGGCGTCAGCGCTTTCGGACTTCGGCGCATCGCTTTCCGGCTTTGGCGCCGGGGCGGCTTCAGGCTTCGCTGCCTCGCTCGCAGCCATCGTCTGCGGCTTATCGACCTCGCTTGCTGGCGAGATTTCCTGGCCGCTTTGGACCGCGGCGCGAGAGGCGTCTTCTCCCGACTAGGCATAGACAACGAGAAGCGTGCCAGCTACCAATGCTGCGAAGGCCGCCATGACGATTTTTGTGCGACTCATCCCACCTCCCTCAGGTGCTTCGCCACTTTCGCACAGCGGCGGGCGCCTATCCTGCGCGCAGGGCGCCAAGCTCTCGCGATCATCCTTCCCCATCGGCCAGCAGCGATAGGCACTTGCCGTCCGGCGCGCATATCGTCCTGTCCGGCATCCAACTGGTGCTAGCCGGAATTGGCGTTGGGCTGCTGGTAGCGGCGCCCATCGGACCGGTCAATGTCCTTTGCATCCAGCGGGCCGTAACCAACGGATTCTGGGGCGGCCTCGCCGCCGGTATCGGCGCCATGCTCGGCGACGGGCTGCTCGCGGCCATCGCCGCCTTCAGCGTGACGGCGATCTCTGACGTGATGATCGCCTATTCCGGACCGATCCAGCTCTTTGGCGGCGTGCTGCTGATCGTCTTCGGCATCGGTCTGCTCTTCGCGCCGCCCATGCTGCTGATCGCGCCAGGGCAAAATCCCACCTTTGGGATCATTGGGGCATCATTCCCCAGACCTTCTTTCTCACCATCTCCAATCCAGGCGCCATTCTCGGCATGCTGGCGCTGATCGGCGGCCTCGGCTCGCTGATCGGCGGTCTCGACACCTATCTCGAGGCGCTGTTGCTCGTCGCGTCCGTCATGGGCGGAAGCCTGTTGTGGTGGCTCGGGCTGTCGGAGCTGATCGCCACCATCAGGCACCGGCTGACCGAGGGCCGGCTCGAGCTCATCAACCGCATCGCCGGCATCGCTGCTGATCGCCTTCGGCGTGGTGCTGCTGGTCAATGAGCTCGTGTCTCGGCTGGGGCTAAGCCGGCTATTGCGGGGTCCGGTTCAGCGTGAACTCGCCATGCTGGATGCGGCGGGACAGCCCGCCGGTCATCTTGGCCACGGCGTCCTCGCCGTAAGCCGCGACGAGATCGGCGAGTGCCGCGAACAGCGCGGCGTTGGCGAGCATCTCCGGCTCGATGCCGTCATGCAGCGCCTCTTCCCACGCATCGAGGATGTATCTCAAAGCCTCTTGGCTCCGAGCCTTGTCCTCTGCGGTCTCTCTTGCACGCTCTGCCGGCTGCAACGGGGTATCCCCTGTTCTTCGCGGTCCCTTGTGCTTAAGCCAAAAGCTGGCACGGACGCGCGGCCTACAGGGGAAAAAGGCGAACTAACGGTTAATCAGGGGGATTCGAGCGCACGTCTCGGGGACGTCGCCGAGCTTGCTACCGGCGGCCGAAGAGCGGAACGCTTTGCTCGGTTTCCGCGGGCTGCGCCTTGGCGGCCTTGCGCTTCTTCCGCTTTGGCTTCTCCGCGCCGTCGACCTGACCGGCGTCGGGAGTAAGCGGCCTGGCCCTGGCTGGCTTGGGTCTGGGGCGTCGCCCCGGTTTGATTGGCCGCGGGCTTGGTGGCGTCCGCGGGTTTTGCCTCTGGGGTTGGTGCGGCGCCATCCGTCGCTGCCGGCGCGTTGCCGGTGGCAGGTGCAGGCGCTGCGTCAGTGGCGGTCGTTGTCGAGCCCGAGGTCGCGTCGGTCGAACCGCGGCTTGCGTAATGCGACAGCTTGGCTAGGGCCGCGGCGATTTGCGCGCCTTCGACCGAGAAGCGGGTGATGGCGACCGTGGCCGAGGAGGTGCAGGTGCGATAGGTGCGGCGATAGCCCCGGTAGCCGTCATTGAAGCTGTTCACGAGCTTGGCGCGGCGCACCGCGGTAGAGCCTTCGTTCCTGACGATCTCCTTCATCTGATCGCGCCAGAGCTGGCCTTCCTGGGCGCCGCACAGCTCGCGCAGATAGTGGACGGCGCCGAGGATCTCGGCGAGCCGCAGAAGCTTCGCGTCATAGGGCCGGTCGTCAGGCGGGGGCGGCGTCGAGCTTTCCCGCGGAATGATCGGCGGCAGATCGTCTGCCGGGGCCTTCGGCTTGGCCGGGCGGACCTTCTGGCGCTTCGGCTGCTCTTGCTGGAAGAATGGCGACCAGAAGAATTGCGCCTCGGCCACGGGCGCCCAGGCGAGCATCGCGACAGCGAGCACGCAGACCCCCAATCCAAGCGCGGGCGCCCTTCGTTTCATGCAATCTGAGTAACGCGCTTTGGCGGCGAAAGCTAGGCGCTGGCGCCTCCGGCTTGGCCTGTGGCTGGCGGATAATGCGGCATTTTCCTGGGACTTCCGGCGACAGCCCGCGCGCCCGGCGGCTTGCTCGCCTTTCCGGCAGCCCCATCTATCGGCTGATGTGCTCTCGCTATAGCCTCACCTCTCCGCCGGAAGCGGTGCGCGCCACCTTCGCCTACCGCGACACGCCGAATTTTCCGGTCCGCTACAATATCGCGCCGACGCAAGACATCGGCGTGGTGCTGCGTCGACGCCGACGGTCAGCGGCGCTTCCGCATGATGCGTTGGGGCCTGCTGCCGTCCTTCGTCAGGGATCCCAAGGCCGGTCCTCCCATGATCAATGCGCGCGCCGAAGGCATCTCGACCAAGTCAGCCTTCCGCCGCGCCTTCGCCGAGCGGCGCTGCCTCGTGCCGGCGGACGGTTTCTACGAATGGACGGGGCTTAAGGGCGCGCGGCGCCCGTTCCTGCTCCGCCCGCGCCAAGGCGGGTTGATCGCCTTCGCCGCCATCTGGGAGCGCTGGCTGGATCGAGCCGGCGGCGAGACCGATCTCGGTCGCCATCATCACGTGCGACGCCAACGCCACCGTCGCGCCTCGCTGCATGACCGTATGCCGGTGGTGCTCGGGCCTGAGCATTTCGAAGCCTGGCTCGACTGCAAGACGACGGAGCTGAAGGCCGCCCAAGACATGCTGCAGCCGGCGCCCGACGATCTCTTCGAGGCGATCGAGATGCACCCGCAGATCAACGATCTGCGCCGCGACGAGCCCGGCATCCAGCAGCCGCTGCAGACGCAGCTGCTGTTGTGAACGGCTGATTGCCCTAGAGCAGCTTGCCTGGATTGAGGATGCCGTTCGGATCGAAGGCCTGCTTGATCTTGCGCATCATCTCAAGCTCGAGCGGCTGCTTTGGCGTGACGCAGGAGATCGCGCTTCAGCCGCCCGATACCGTGCTCGGCGCTGATCGAGCCGCCGAGATCGAGCACGATCTCATGCACCGCGGCGTTGAGCGCCTCCCAATTGGCGAGGAACACGGCGCGATCCATCGACAGGCGGCTGGCTTACATTGTAGTGGATGTTGCCGTCGCCGAGATGGCCGAAGGGCACCGGCCGCGCGCCGGGGATCATCAGCTCGACGAGCTGATTGGCGCGGGCGATGAACTCAGGGACCCGCGCGACCGGCACCGCCACGTCGTGCTTGATGGAGCCGCCTTCGTGTCTTTGCACCTCGCTCATCAGCTCGCGCAGGCGCCAAAGCTCGCGTTCTTGCGCAAGCGAAGCGGCGATGACGGCATCGTCGATCTCTCCTGCCTCGACGGCTTCGCCAAGCAGCGCTTCGGCAATGCGGGCGATGTCGTCACCTTCCCGCGGGCTCGAAAGCTCCAGCAGCACATACCAAGCGTGCGGAGAGCGAAGCGGATCGCGGGCGTCGCTCACGTGCCTCAGCACGAAGTCGAGGCCAAGCCGCGGCATCAGCTCGAAAGCGGTGAGCGCAGGTCCCGCCAACGCATAGGCGCGGGAGAAGAAGGCGGTCGCGGACTCAAGATGAGAAAGCCCGGCGAACGCCGTCACCGTCTCGGCAGGCTTCGGGTAGAGGCGCAGCACCGCGGCGGTGATGATGCCGAGCGTGCCCTCGGAGCCGATGAACAAGTCCTTGAGGTCGTAGCCGCTATTGTCCTTGCGCAAGCGCTTGAGCCCGTTCCACACGCGCCCGTCGGCGAGCACGACTTCGAGACCGAGGGTGAGATCGCGCGCGCTGCCGTAGAGCAGCACTGCCATGCCGCCGGCATTGGTGGCGAGCACGCCGCCGATCTGGCAGCTGCCCTCCGAGGCGAGGCTTAAGGGAAACAGCCGCCCGGCGCTCGCCGCCACTGCTTGCGCATTGGCGAGCACAAGTCCTGCTTCGACCGTCATGGTGTTGCCGTCGAGGTCGATATCGCGGACATGGGTCATGCGGCTCAGGCTCACCACCACCTCGTGGCCGCTCTCGAACGGGATCTGGCCGCCGACCAGCCCGGTATTGCCGCCTTGCGGCACGATCGCCGTTCGCGTCTCGTTGGCGCGCTTCATGATCGCCGCAACTTCGGCGGTCGAGCCGGGCTTGAGCACGAGCGCGGCGTTGCCGAAATAGCGATCGCGCCATTCAACGAGATAAGGCGTCATGGCCTCAGGGTCGCGGACCGCGTGGTCCTCGCCGACGATGCGGACGAGCGCGTCGAGCGTCTCATCGCTCGGCCGCCTGCAGGGCTCTTGGTCGGGCGTCATGGAAGATCGGCGCTGGCGGTCAAGGTCGCAGGGATGCGCGCACGCTTGAGCCGGTCGTTGATGGCTTCGCCAAGGCCATGATCGGGGATCGGCATCACCGCGATCGACTCTGCGCCAGCTTCATCGAGCGTCCTGAGCGCGGCGAAGAAATTCGCCGCGGCTTCGACGAGATCACCGCGCCGGCTGAGATTGATCGCAGGCCCGGCGAAGCTTGGCGCGTTCGGGCCGAAGGCGAGAAACGCTTCTCCGCGGCGCGGTCTGCCCGCATCGAGGCGAAGCGGCGTTACCGGCGCATAATGGGTGGCGAGCTGACCCGGCGACGTCACGTGGCTGCCGGCTTCACGCGCCGCGAGCTTGCGCCCAAGGACCGTCTCGATCTCCTGCCGCGGAAGGGCACCCAAGCGAAGCAGAGTGACCTCGTCGCCGTCGATGCCGAGACACCGTGGACTCAAGTCCGAGCGTGCATGGGCCGCCATCGAGGATCATGGCGCGGCAGGCGCCCAAGCTCAGCCTCGACATGGGCGGCGGTGGTCGGGCTCACCCGGCCGGAGCGGTTGGCGCTCGGCGCGGCGATGGGCAGCTTCGCGCAGCTTCGAGCAGACGCGCGGGCGACCTGGATGGCTCGGAGCGCGGAGCGCGACGGTGTCGAGACCGGCGCTGACGAGATCGGCGATGGCGCAACCGGATTTGCGCGGCAGCACCAGAGACAGGGCCCTGGCCAGAAGGCGCGCATCGAGCCTTGCGTGCGGTGTCGTTGACGACGGCGCAGGCTTCAGCCTCCTCTAGCCCAAGCACATGCACGATCAGAGGATTGAAGCGGGGGCGATCCCTGGCGGCAAACACCTTGGCGATCGCCGCCGCGTTGAGCGCATTGGCGCCGAGCCCATACACCGTCTCGGTGGGAAAGGCGACGATCTCGCCCTTCGCCAGCGCCTCGGCGGCGCGGTCGATCGAGTCTTTCGTGGCGGCGACGATCGGCATGGTAAGCGAGCAAGGCCTTGTTCAATTTGCTTATTTATTCCATTTCGCGTGTTAGCATTGGCGGGTCAAGCGACCTGCCCGCCTGTTTGAGTGCTTCTGCTTAATGCCTACCCTCCTCCTCACCCATCCAGACTGCCTGCTGCACGACATGGGTCAAGGCCACCCTGAGCGGCCGGATCGCCTGCGCGCCGTCGAGCATGGCCCTCTCCGCCCCAGCCTTCGCCGCGCTGAAGCGCGAGCAAGCGCCCCTTGCCGACCTTGCCGCGATCGAGCGCCTGCATCCCCGCGCTATGTAGAGGCGATCCGCGCCGCAATTCGCGGCAGGGCCTCGTCTGGCTCGATCCCGACACCGCCATGTGCCCGAAGAGCTACGACGCGGCGCTCCGGGCCACCGGCGCCACCGTCTACGCCATGGACCAGGTGATGACGGGCGCCGCCAGCAATGCCTTCTGCGCCGTGCGCCCGCCCGGACATCACGCCGAGCCGTCGCGTCCCATGGGCTTCTGCCTGTTCAACAACGTGGCCGTCGCCGCGCTGCATGCCCGCGCCGCCCATGGCGCTCGAGCGCGTGGCGGTGGTCGATTTCGACGTGCATCACGGCAACGGCACGCAGGACGCGTTCTGGTCCGACAAGGATCTGTTCTACGGCTCAACCCACCAGATGCCGCTCTTTCCCGGCACCGGCGCACTGGCAGCGAGACCGGCGCCGGCAACATCTTCAACGCGCCGCTCAGCCCGCTCGACGGCAGCGCACGCTTCCGCGAGGCGTTCTTGAGCCGCATCCTGCCGGCGCTGCACAATTTCGGTCCGGACGTGCTGCTGATCTCGGCGGGGTTCGACGCCCATCGCGACGACCCGCTTGCCCAGATCGAGCTCACCGAGGAGGATTTCGCCTGGGTCACCGAGAAGCTCGTGGAGATGGCCGAGAAGCATGCCGGCGGCCGGGTCGTCTCCACGCTCGAGGGCGGCTACAATCTTGAGGCGCTCGCGCGCTCGACTGCCGCCCATGTCGAGGTGCTGATGCAGGCTTCGTCTTGAAGCTGTGCCCGAGGTCAGGGCGCCGCTGCGGCTAGCCCCGACGACCGTCAGGTCTTTCTTTCATCGTTCGCCACAAGCGCCCCGCATGCCACTCCGGCGAGCAGCGCACAAGCGAACATCCCCAAGAGGCCGCCAAAAAATCTCCGATGATCATCGCCAGCGCGAAGATCAACGCGACGCCGACGCCCACGACCACATAGCTTCTGTGCTACCTCTCCATCATTGGAATTATGCCGCACCCTATCAAACCGCGATAGTAGGAACGCAGCGTCGGGACCTTCGTTTACGCTGTAATGTCTCCTCCCGATGCACAGGACCACGAGCCTGGTGGTTCGTCCCCATTCTCTACGCGGGCATTTTTTGGCGGTTGCGGCGATTGTGCTCGCAGACCTTATCGCAGGTTGGCTTTAGCTAGCCGCCTGGCGGGCCGTCGCTATTCGCCACAGCCCTCGGGATATTGCGGGCCAAGCGAGTAGTCGCACGGCGTCCAGTACGGATCGGGTTTGTACGGTCCGTCTGTCGGATTCATGACGCAATTGCCTCCAACGCCGCGGTGATAACCTGCCGGACATCCTTGATTAACTTCCGCTTTTCTAATCATCCTGGCGTCCCGCTGTGGCCCAAATGCCATGGCCTGTGTCGACACTGCCACCGGGAAAGAGGTGATGCCTTCCTCTTGAAACTTGCCGCCCCGAACGGCTAAAGGCTCCGCATGGCCGAAACATCCAGAACACGCCGACATCAAGGATATGAGCTTCGAGCAGGCGCTGAAGGAGCTCGAAGCCATCGTCGACCGCCTGGAGAAGGGCGACGTGGAGCTCGAGGCCTCGATCCTGATCTATGAGCGGGGCGAGGCGCTGAAAGCGCATTGCGACGCGCTTCTGCGCAAAGCTGAAGCCAAGGTCGAGAAGATCTCGCTCAATGCGAACAACCAGCCTACCGGCACCGAGCCTCTCGACGTCGACGATTAGCGCCCAGGCAGTCCGTCATTCCGGCGCAAGCCGAATCCTAGCGCGCCGAAGCGCAAATCAAAACTGGATACCGGCTTTCGCCGGTAGCGACGAGCCAGCGGCAACTTGAGGTTTCTCTCGTAGGCCGTCGGCACAACTCGCAGCTCGCTTTCGCAGCTCGCCTCGCGTGACAAGCTGGCGAAGCCAATCGGCTTCAGCTCCGGGGGATGTCGAGGCTGATCCGATAGGCGAGCGTCACCAGGAACACAGGCGTCATGTCGGCCGCCCAGGCCGGAAAGGCGTGATGCGTGCAGGGCTTTCCACGCCTGATCGCAGCGTCATCCATGCTCGGCAGGTCGTCGAGCACGAGAGACGCCGCGTGCGGCAAGCTCGACGCCGCAGGCCGCAGGCAGAGACGAGCCTGCAGCGATCGTCGCGAAAGATCTTCCCGGCGGCAACGGCAACGAGCGCGCCACCGGTGTCCGCTGCCAAGCACCGCGTAGCCGGCAGCGCGGGCGACGTCAGTGTCTGGAGCCTTGGCAAAAAGCTGGGTTAGGAAATCTTCCACGGCGCGGCGCAATTCCGCCTTGGCGGCATCGAAGTCTACGGCTGCAATTGCCCCCGACAGAACGGCGCCTGCCATGCGCGTCTCCCCAGACCCGAGCCGAGGTTAGGGAAAATGCCGGACGACGCGAAGCGATTTCTTGCCAAAGAGCTAATGCAGCATCGTCACTTGGTGTCCTGCAGCGCCTGCATGGCCGCATCGGTCATATCTTTGCCGATGATTTGAAGCGAGCCCGGCTCTGCTTTGCGCCAGCTGGCCAGCACCGGCTCGCAGGCAGCGGCAAAGGCAGGCGTAAGAGAGGATCGCCTCGGCGCGAAACAGCGGCGCGGCGATGCGCCTTTGCCAGCGCCAATCGTCGCCTTCGGCGATGAGCAGCCCTACCGCCGGCGCGGCCGAGGACATCGTCGTAGAGTGGGCTCTTGGTGAAGGCGTCGCTGTCGTCCAGCAGAATTTGCTGGGCCAGCTCAGGATCGGTGACGAATACCGTCTCGAGGCCAAAGTCGCGGTAGACCACGATCGGCTCGTCGTAGAAATCCTCCCCCAGCTCGCCACCGGGTTGCTCACCAGACGCGCAAGCAGGCGGAGGAATGGCAGCCGCCCGGCGGCGGTTTCGGCACTTCGACTATGGTCGCATCTAACGCCATGGTTCCATGACACAATTCGGCCAGCCTGCTAGGCTAGTTGAAACTGAAGGCCTGGGTCGATAAAGGTCCTGTCACAAAAACGCGAACTTCAAAGCCATTGTTTCTTGTTTTCCGGGGAACTGATGAGCGCCGAACATCCAACGCCGCTGCTTGACCGGGTGCGCACCCCAGAAGATCTGCGCGCCTTGGACGACCACGACCTGCCGCAGCTTGCGGCCGAGCTTCGCCAGGAGACCATCGACGCGGTTTCGGTGACCGGCGGCCATCTCGGCGCAGGTCTCGGCGTGGTCGAGCTCACCATCGCGTCTGCATAAAGTGTTCGACACGCCGCGCGACAAGCTCGATCTGGGACGTGGGCCACCAGACCTATCCGCACAAGATCCTGACCGGCCGGCGCGACCGCATCCGCTCCTTGCGCCAGGGCGGAGGCCTGTCAGGCTTCTGCAAGCGCGAGGAGAGCGAATACGACACCTTCGGCGCCGGCCACTCCTCGACCTCGATCTCGGCAGGCCTCGGCATGGCGGTGGCGCGCGACCTCAGCGGCAGGAAGCAGAACGTGGTCTGCGTCATCGGCGACGGCGCCATGAGCGCCGGCATGGCCTATGAGGCGATGAACAACGCCGGCGCCATGGATTCGCGGCTGATCGTGATCCTCAACGACAACGACATGTCGATCGCCCCTCCGGTCGGCGCCATGAGCGCTTATCTCGCGCGCCTCATCTCAGGCGAGACCTACCGGCAGCTGCGCAATTGGGCGAAGCAGCTCGCCAAGATCCTGCCCAAGGCCTGGGAGCGCGGGCGGCGCGCGCCGAGGAATACACGCGCGGCTTCTGGACCGGCGGCACGCTGTTCGAGGAGCTCGGCTTCTATTATGTCGGCCCCATCGACGGACATAATTTCGATCATCTGCTCCCGGTGTTGCGCAATGTGCGCGACACGCAGAACAGGCCGATCCTGATCCATGTGGTCACGCAGAAGGGCAAGGGCTACGAGCCGGCTGAGATTTCCGCCGACAAGTTCCACGGGGTCAATCGCTTCAACGTCATCACCGGAGCGCAGGAAGCGGCAAGCGGCGGAGCGCCGAGCTATACCAAGGTGTTCGCCAACGCGCTGATCGAGGAGGCGAAGGCCGACGAGAAGATCGTCGCCATCACCGCGGCGATGCCCTCAGGCACCGGGCTCGACCGCTTCGCCGAAGCCTTCCCCGACCGCTGCATTCGACGTAGGCATCGCCGAGCAGCACGCGGTGACTTTTGCCGCGGGGCTCGCCGTCGAGGGCTACAAGCCCTTCGCCGCCATCTATTCGACCTTCCTGCAGCGCGCCTACGACCAGGTCGTGCACGACGTCGCCATCCAGAGTCTGCCGGTCCGCTTCGCCATCGACCGGGCCGGGTTCGTCGGCGCCGACGGCCCGACCCATGCCGGCGCTTTCGATGTCACCTATCTCTCCTGCCTGCCGGGATTCGTGGTGATGGCGGCGAGCGACGAGGCCGAGCTCGTGCATATGGTGGCCACCGCCGCCGCCATCGGCGACCGGCCTTCGGCCTTCCGCTATCCGCGCGGCGAAGGCACCGGCGTGGTCGTTGCCGAAGCGGGGCGAGGTCCTCACCGCTGGGCAAGGGGCGCATCTTGCGCGAGGGCTCTGCCGTCGCCATCCTCTCCTTCGGGGCGAGGCTCGGCGAGGCGCTGAAAGCGAGCGACCAGTTGGCCTCCTTCGGCCTCTCGACCACGGTCGCCGATGCGCGCTTCGCCAAGCCACTCGATGAGGACTTGGTGCGACAGCTCGCGTCGCCACCACGAGGTGCTGATCACCATCGAGGAAGGTGCGACCGGCGGTTTCGGCTCGCAGGTGCTGCATTATCTTGCGCGCGAGGGCCTGCTCGATCAGGGCCTCAAGGTGCGGACGCTTACCCTTCCCGACAGCTTCATCGAGCACGACAAGCCGCAAGCCATGTACGAGAGGGCAGGCCTCAACGCTTCCGGCATCGTCGCCGCAGTGTTCGCGGCGCTTGGCAAGGATCTCGGCGCGGCCGAGGCGGCGCGGCTCGCTTAAGAGCTATTCGAGCTTGCAGTTCTCGACGAATTTGCTGACCGACTCAGCCCTGCCCTGCTCCGACATGGTGGCGCTCGCCCCGCCCATCTTGATGGTGAGCGGGCCTGGATCGCGCAACACCTCGAGCACAGGCTTCACGTTGATGTCGCTCGCTTCGCCGAAGGTCTTGCCGGTCGTCTCGTTCTTTCCCACCTCGCCCTTGACCGGCGATTGAGCCTTGGCAGAGGACAGCTCGATGGTGAGCGGGTCGCCCGGCTTCGCGTCAGGGATCTCCTTGTGCACGTCGAGCACGACGATATTCATGCCGCTGAAGCAGGACAGCACGAACAGAGGATTTTGCGCCGGATCGAGCGGACCATAGGCAAGCATGGTCAATCCGCCGTCCTCTTCTCCGTCCACATCAAGGCTTGCTCGGATCGCTGCCGGCGCTCGCGAGCGCCAGGGTCGACGAGCATGGCGACGATCGCCAGGAATGGGCGCGAGTCAAAGCGCGCCATCGACACAAGATGCTTGGGCATCGGCTTTTCAGTCACCTGAGCAAGAACGCAAGCGAGCGGCACGACGAGGGCTTCGCCCGCGCCTTGCTAGTCGATGCTGCAGGGCTTGGCAAATTTGTCCGGTTTTCAGGGGCGCTTCAGGGCTGCGTCACCGCTCCAGGCCGGAAGTGGCCAGCCTGCATGGCCGAGATCGCCACGTCGATCGCGCTTTCCCGCCGAAACCGCGGAAGTCGGGATCGAACTCGAAATAATTGCAGGTGATCTCCTCGCCTGCGGCAATGTCGACGATGGCGTAGCCTTTGTCGAAAACGCGGAAATCGGTGTTCGGCCGCTCGTTATGATTCATGAACTTGCCGTCATCGCAGTCGACGATGCGCACGCCGTCGATCTCCAGATGCGGGTAGCTGTAGCGCGCGACATAGTCCTGCATGTGCGCGGGCAGCATCGCGATCTCTTCCCGATAGAGGAAGATGTCGAATTTCGGGTTCAGCACCCAGAGGTGGCTCCCGCCGGGATGAATTCGCCGGCAAAGACGCCGAGGCCCTGAATTTCACTCGGCGCGATATAAGTGCGGACGAGCATCATGTCCGTTGTCTCCGCTTGGCTCTCGTCTTGGGTTGATGGTCAGTCATGAAGGATGTGGTTCATGCGAGATTGCCGTTCAGCGCCGTGCACGAGCGCGAGAGCGGACCGCTTGCGCATCCGCCGGCGCGGCGATTGCTCGGCTTGCAGGGCGGCGATGCGGCGCTGCAGATAGGGCGAGAAATGGCCGGCATAGCGCTTCCATAACGAGGGATCGCGCCAATCGTTGCCGGTCACGCGGCCTCGGCAGTGCGACGAGCCGCAGGCGCAGTCGAACTCGTCGTAAGGCGAGCCGTCGCACATGGCATAGTCGATGGTGACCTCGTCGCCAGGCCTGATCGTAACGCATGGCGACGATGGTGATCTGTCCGTCGAGGCCGGCATTCGGCTCGCAACTGTGGTTGATGTAGTCCGGCGCCTCGTCGGGGTTCAGCGAGGCGAGATAAAAGCCCTCCTCGACCTGCGCGGTGTGGCGGCGGATGTCTTCGGGGAGGTCGTCGAGCTCCTCGGCGGAGACCAGGCGCCCACTCCACACAGCAACGACCTCGCCGGGCTCAATCAGCTCCCGAGCGAATACGGCCTTGCCACCGGCCACGTCACGATTTCGGACTTCGCACTTTTCGGTGAGGTAAGCCGTCGTACTTTGGCTCACGAGACCTCCGCGAGGGCGCGCCGAGCGGTGCGCTTCGCAGTATATAGTTGGGCGGTGCCGTCCGCTCCCGGTTCGTCATCCGCGCGCAGGAATCCCCACGCGGGCCGAAGTGTATAAGAGAAGCGCATATGGCGCATCTACAAAAAATGCGCCTCGATCGAATTTTGGTGGACAGGGGTCTGGCCGTCACCCGCTCCGCGCGCCGCCGACCTGATCCGCCTCGGCGCGGTGAGCGTGGACGGCCAGCCGGCGCTGAAGCCTGGGGCGCTGATCGAGCCCGGCGCGCAGCCTCATGGTCGACGCAGCACGCCTCTCCCTTCGTCTCGCGCGGGGGCCTCAAGCTCGCCGCCGCGCTCGATGCCTTCGGCCTCGACCCCAAGGGGCCTCATCGCGCTCGATATCGGCGCCTCGACCGGAGGCTTCACCGAGGTGCTGCTCGAGCGCGGGGCGAACCGCGTGCTTCGCCGTCGATGTCGGCCGCGAGCCAGCTGCACGCGAAGCTTCGCGAGGACCAGCGGGTGGTGGTCGCTGGAGGGAACCGACGCCGCGTGCGCTCGATGCCGCGGTCGTCGGCGGTCCTGTCGGCGCCATCGTCGCCGATGTGAGTTTCATCCAGCCTGACCAAGGCGTTGCCGGCGGCGCTCGAGCCTGGCAGCGCCGGGCGCCTGGCTCGTCGCCTTGGTGAAGCCGCAATTCGAGGCGGGCCGCGAGGCGGTCGGCAAAGGCGGCATCGTCCGTGACGCGCAGGCGCAGGGCGCGAGCCGTGGCGGAGGTGCAGGGCGTTCATCGATGCGACCCCAGGCTGGAAGGTGTTCGCCGAGATGCCCTCGCCGATTGCTGGCGGCAGCGGCAACGAGGAAGTGCTGATCGGCGCCAGCCATGGAGCTTGAGGTCAGGATCGAGCGCCTGGGCGCGCAGGCCGACGGCCTGGCGCAAGGCCCCGACGGGACGCTGTTCGTGCCCTTCACGCTTCCAGGCGAGCTGGTGAAGGTGGCGGCCGAGCCAGGAGAGCCCCGCGCCGAGGCGCTTGCCATTCTCGAGCCGAGCCCCGAGCGTATCGCGCCGGTCTGCCAATATTTCGGCACCTGCGGCGGCTGCGCCCTCCAGCACATGGATGCCGCGCGCCTATCTCGCCTGGAAGCGCGAGCAGGTCGGTCGCGGCGCTTGCCTCGCGCGGGCTCGAGGCGCAGGTCGAAGAGGTGCGCGGCCAGTGCCGCTAGCCGGAAGCCGGCGGCGCGCCGCCTTCACGCTTGGCCGCACGGCTCGCGGCATTGCCTTCGGTTACCGCGGCGCGCGCTCGCACGACATTGTCGACATTGCCGCCTGCCCGGTGCTCAGCTCAAGCATCGCCGGGCGCCTGCCCAAGCTCAAATCCGCGCTCGCGCCGCTGCTTGGCGGAAAGCGTGAAGCGCGCGTCGCCGTGACGGAGGCCGAGCAGGGCCTCGATCTGGTGGTCGAGGGCATACGCCCCTCGGCTGGGCTGCTCGCCAAGCTGGCCGCCGCGGGCGCAGAATCGGAGCCGCCCGCATCACGATAGATGGCGAAAGCGTCATCCTCGCCGGCGAGCCTTCTGTTTCCCTTTCGGGCGCGCAGGTGATGCTGCCGCCAGGCGCCTTCCTGCAGGCCTCGCGCGAGTCGGAGGCCGTCCTGGTGCGGACTGGTCAGAGAGGGCGTGGGGCGCGCCAAGCGCGTGGCAGATTTGTTCGCCGGCATCGGCACCTTCACCTTCGCGCTCGCCGGAAGCGCCGAGGTCGATGCCTTCGAGCAGGATGAGGCGGCAATCGCAGCGCTCGGCCAGGCGGCGCGGGCCACGCCGAAGCTCAGGCCGGTGCGGACATTTTCCCGCGATCTCTTCCGCGCCCCGCTCTCCGCACGCGAGCTTGCCCGCTACGACGCTGTCGTCCTCGATCCGCCGCGGTCCGGCGCCAGGTCGCAGGCCGAGGCGCTGGCCGCTTCGAAGGTGCCGAAGGTCGTCATGGTCTCATGCAATCCGGGCACCTGCGCCCGCGACCTGCGCATCCTCGTCGATGGCGGCTACCGCATCACGCGCGTGGTCCCCGTGGATCAGTTCCTGTTCTCGCCGCATATCGAGCTTGTGGCTGCAGCTCGAGCGAGTAGGGTGGGCAAAGCGAAGCGTGCCCACCTCTCTCGGTGGGCAACGTGCCGTTGCCCACCGCTACGGACTTGCCGCCCGGGCAAGCTGGCCGACCAGTGCGCATGGCCGCAAGCCGGTGCGACATAAGCCGGGCACGATCTCGGTGGCAGGGCCTTCGATCCGCTCAAGGAACAGATCGGCGCCGTCGGAGGGCTCGAGATTGAGCTCGACGGTATGGGCACCTGCGGCGCGGGCTTCCATCACGAAGCCTGCCGCGGGATGAGACGGTGCCGCTCGTGCCGATGGAGATGAACAGGTCGCAGGCGCCGAGCGCCTCGTAGATGCGCTCCATCTCGCGCGGCATCTCGCCGAACCACACCACGTCGGGGCGCATGGCGGCTTCGCCGCACCTCGCGCAGAGCGTCTCGATGGATGAGATCCTCCGTCCACGGCGCGCTTACACCGCAGGCGGCGCACAGCGCGCGTTCAAGCTCGCCATGCATGTGAATGAGGTTCCGCGTGCCGGCCGCCTCGTGCAGCGCGTCGATGTTCTGGGTGACGGTCAGCACAGTTGCCATGCTCGCGCTCGAGCCTGGCAAGGGCGAGATGGGCGGCGTTGGGCCGCGCCTTTTTGTGCCAGGAGCGGCGGAGATTGTAGAAGCTCATGCACGCGGACTGGATCGCGGGCGAAGGCTTCGGGCGTCGCCACGTCCTCGATCCTGAAGTTCTCCCAGAGCCCGCCCGGCCCCCGAAACGTGCCGAGGCCGCTCTCGGCCGACAGCCCCGCGCCGGTCAGGATGACGATGTTCTGGTAGCGTGCCACGGAGGACGGGCGACTAGCCCTTGCCGGTCTGGCCGCGGTGGCGGAGGTAGTGGTCGGCGAGCACGATCGCCATCATCGCCTCGCCGATCGGCACGGCGCGGATGCCGACGCAAGGATCGTGACGGCCCTTGGTCGAGATCTCGGTCTCGTTGCCCGCGGCGTCGATGGTGCGGCGCGGGGTGAGGATCGACGAGGTCGGCTTCACCGCGAAGCGCGCGACGATGGGCTGCCCGGTGGAGATGCCGCCGAGAATGCCGCCGGCATTGTTGGTGAGGAACTCAGGCGCGCCGTCGCGGCCGATGCGCATCTCGTCGGCATTCTCCTCGCCGGACAGCGCAGCCGCGGCGAAGCCGGCGCCGATCTCGACGCCCTTGACCGCGTTGATGCTCATCAGCCCGCTAGCGATATCCTGGTCGAGCTTGCCGTAGACCGGCGCGCCGAGCCCGGCAGGCACGCCTTCGGCCACGATCTCGATGATGGCGCCGCACGGACGAGCCCTCCTTCCGCACCTTGTCGAGGAAGTCGCCCCACTTCTTCACCGCCTTGGCGTCGGGAGAGAAGAACGGGTTGCGCTCGACCTCGGACCAATCCCAGGTGCGGCGGTCGATGGCGTGCGGCCCGACCTGCACCAAGCGCGCCGCGCACGCGCATGCCTGGCACCACTTTGCGGGCGATGGCGCCTGCCGCCACGCGGCTCGCGGTCTCGCGCGCGCTCGCCCGGCCTGAGCCGCGCCAATCGCGCAAGCCGTATTTGACGAGATAGGTGTAGTCGGCGTGGCCGGGACGGAACTTGTCCTTGATCTCGCTGTAATCCTTCGACCGCGCGTCCATGTTCTCGATCTCGAGCGCGATCGGCGTGCCGGTGGTCACCTGCTCGCCGCTCGCCTCGTCGGTGAACACGCCTGAGAGGATGCGCACCTGGTCAGGCTCCTGGCGCTGGGTGGTGTAGCGCGACTGGCCTGGGCTGCCGCTTGTCGAGATAGGTCTGGATGTCGGCCACTTCGAGCTGAATGCCGGGAGGGCAGCCGTCGACCACGCAGCCGATCGCCGGCCCGTGGCTTTCGCCCCAGGTGGTGATGCGGAATAGATGGCCGAAAGCTGTTGTGCGACATGGGTTGAACGTAGCCAGCTTCTAGTTAAGGCCAGGGAAAGGGTCAAACGTCAGACCAAAGACGCCTGACGCCGCCACACGTGTGCATCGGAAATATTCAACCTATGGTAACATAGCGCCTCGCGCTGGTTGTGCATCCGTCGCGCAGGATGCGTGTCCCGGGGAGGTGCAAATGTTGCCAACGACCTTACGCGATGGCGCCTATGCTCCGAAGACCTAGGCCACGCCTGTTAGATCAATGGGTTAGTTGGAAGATGTAACGCAAATGTAACGTTCTAGCGGCGTTTGGCATTGAGTCCAGAATCGAGCCTAAAATGCGGGTCGCGCCGGCTTCAGGGTGTGGACTCCGTTCTCGACAATGCGGTGACAATGCCTGCGTCGGAAGGGTAGCGATGGACACTCTCAAAGGCGTTGCGCTCATTGCCACCTTCATTGGCTTTCTCAGCATCTTCGCCACTTGGGTATTGCTGTGCAGGATAGCGTGTGAAACCTCAGTCAGAGCCACACGCGGGGCAATCTACGATGCTCGGCTAATCGCCCCGGCCCTTCATGCCTGTGACCAGTCATGGTCATGGTGGTGGACGGCGAGGAGTGCAAGCTGACCTAAATCGTGCCTAAAGAATATCGACGGGACTTCCTTCAATCCTTCCCCTTGCGCTTGCTATAGGCCCTCATGCGGCAAGCATCTCGAGCAACACTGTTTTCGTGGGTTCGAGATCCACCCTCTCCGCCGAACATGACAAATTTTCCACTTATCAGTTCCAACAAGACAATAGCCATATGCCCCACACTCTGCCCACGCCAAAGCGATCGCTTATGAGACCCGTCGACCTTGGGGCGTGACGCCACTCTCAGTGCTCTTCGACATCAGCGCGCTCTATGCCGAGGAAGCCTCGGCCCTCTAACATGTGCGGTCAGGGCTTCTGCTATGCGGCCCAACTATCGCCCTCTTTTTAGAGATTTCGGTGTGCCACTGTGGTTGCCCCCAAAGGCAAAACCACCCGTTCCTCCGCAGCCCCGTGTTCCCCTAGCGCGGGGCTTCTTTTTCTGTAGTGCGGCTCGCACAGCGCGGCCCCTGAGGCACCGATCAAAAAACCCGCATCAGACGGCTGCAAGTCAGAATGGATAGTTGACAAGCGGCGCGCGGGCGTTATGCGCCGACATTGCTTCCATCGCGCTCTTTGTTTTTGGCGAACGCAATGAACCTTCGACGCAAAACTAGAGACCGCGCTCGCGCTGGCCTACTTTCGCGAAAACTTGGCACAAGCTCACATTGCGTGAACGATCGGTCACGGCAAAGTCCGCCCGCCTTGGGTTCGCCCGCATGGGAGTACTATGCGGGTCGTAAGGCGGGGGCGTTCGGCGTTGAGTAGGCTGGACGCCCCTTCAATTTAGAGTCAGGGGACCAATGACCTTTCGACTTCACCAAGCACAGTACGATGACCAAAACCGAACGGGCTTACGTCGAGTTCAGAAGGGGCGATGGCGACGGGGGCGAACAGGTTGTCGTGGCTGTCTTCTCGTTTCGCACGAAGGAACGGCTGACCAAGCAACGGATCAAGGAAGAAGTTGTCCGTAAGGCGCGCCATGTATTAAAAGGAGCAGTCCTAGCTGCATAATCCTGTGAGGCGTATCGTGACCCTCGGTGTTGAGATCCTCGGTGACGACGAGACTCGGCGTTCAGGTAATCGGGGGCCGCGATATTGTCGTCAGCGATCCGGAGTCGGGCTTATCAATAACTTACCGCAAGGATGGGTTGGCCCCTATGCTCGTCGCTGTTGACGGCATTGATGGCTCATCTGAGGCCTCAAAAGTGAAATTCTGGGCACAAGCCTGGAAGGCGGCGTACCAGAAAGCGCGCGCAATGGGCTGGTTACGATCCTAATCTCGCGGCGCTAGGTCACAGTCTAAGACGGACCTGCTTATCCTTTCCGCGCCTTCTTTCCGGTCTAGCATACGGAGCATGTCGGAAATTGACATGCGCCTCGTGAGTTGATCGCTACGACATCATAGTCACCCAACCCGGCTCAGATAATGTGGCGGTATATTTTAAGCCACAAGGCCGACCCTATCTCGTTGCGAAGGATACGCCTGTCGGTCCGCAGGAGTTCAGAACGCGGGCATGGGAAATGGCGAATGCGAAGGCCCGCGAGTTGGGCTGGGTGGCGTAGCAATGCGGTTGCTGTCATTGAATTGTAATCGTACCGACATACAAGCACCCTAGTACTTTACTCATCTAGCGACGCACTTCGCCTGGACCTCAGCAATGTCTCTGCCTACCCCGGGTCTCCCAAACGACCCGGGCCTTCTCTCTTTGAGAGACTGTCGCGGCAAAGGACAAGAAGACCAAAACCGCAATCTATCATCCGCCAAAATCGGGCATGCCCTATCTGGTCGTGACCGTTTCGCCAGAGGGCGTGAGCGTCGTTGCCGTGTCTTCAAAGGATGAGGCTAGGATCCTCGCCTCCAAAAAAACGCTCAAGGTAGAAATGCCAGGACCATACGAACGAGAAAGCCCTCCCTGAGTAATGGGTCGCCCGCGTTGCCTAAATCGAAACTCCAAAAACGGAAAACAACAAAAGTCATGGGTCGCTCCTATATGGACTCTTCCGTCGATGTTGAAATGCGTTTGGCCGCCGCCGAAGCTCTTGCCAATTGGGAAGTCTTGAGCGCGACGCGATGGGTGTCCAGCGCATCGGGAACGATGGGCCACGTACCCCGCACGAATTGATCGAATGGTTTCTAAGGGTGAGGAGACACTGAACGTCGCCCCTTTTATTGTGCGCTGATTGGGACCCACCACATGGTGGTGGACCACTGGTACCGCTTCATGGCGTACTCCGCCACTCCACCCTCCTTTCAACTCAATCGTCGCACAGCTAGGGGCAGCCGCTCCGGTGTGGGGTTCGGTCGGTTCCTTTTATTTGGCTAACGAATCTTCCCCTTCGGCCTCGGAAAGATACTTCCATTCTCGCCAAGCTCGATCCCGGCCTTAGCGAGTGCATTCACCACCGCTGTTAAGTGCTGGAATCTAACCGCAGCTAGTTGCAGGGAAACTTCTCCCTGAGCGCATTAACAATCAGCTGAGGCGCCGGCAGATATCGCTTGTCCGGATGATCTTGGATGTAGAGCTTGGCAACGTCGAGCACTTGGCCCGCCTTCGCCCCCGCTCGGCAAACAATAGAGTCCGGCTGGAACGAGCGCGTCTGCCACACCGTTGATGTACCCGAAACACGTTCCCCATTTGTAGGTGCTGTCGCGGGCGTTCGGGTTGTCTCCGTCACGGCAGTCGGCGAACAGCTTGCTCCCGTCAATGACCTCCGCCACCGCCTGACCTCCACCACGAGGCCGGAAAAAACCAACGCGATAAGAAATGCCACAAGAAGAGTGGTTCGGATCATTTGCGCAAATTCCATCGAGACTTGACCGCTCACGTTTTGCCAATTTGCTAGCGACACGGCAAGGGCTGCTGATCACGTAGTTGCGCGGAGGAGCTTTCTTTTCATGCCCGACGGACGTACCTCTTTGAAGTCTAGTTGGAGTATATAAGTTAGGGTTCATGGGGTTTTTGCTAGTAGATATGGTTAGGATCAATGGTATTCGCTGACGAGGTTCTGGAGAGCTATTTCAGCGGTATAGGGCGGCAGCTTCAGCCGAAGATATGGCTCGCGGTTATGCCGTTGAACACCGACTGCACGGCGATAGCTGCAAAGCAGCACGCCGAACACGCGCACGATCACCTTGCGCGCCGTAAGCCCGATCAGAGCGTGGACCTCCTGGGCGAGCAGGAGGAAGATCAGCGTGACCAGCATCACCGCGAGGATGGCGAGATACCACGGCGAGCAGCAGCTTTGGGTCGCCATGAGTGCCTGCGGCAAAAACTTTGATGGCGCTGGTCATAGCGCCAGGGCCCGCAAGCAGCGGGGTCGCGAGCGGAAAAACGGTGATCTCGGCGTGCGCTTCCGCCTTGCTCTCAGCTTCCTCGCTTTCCTTCGGCGTGAGTCGCGCCGGGCGAGGGGCGCTTGGACAACGTCATGTCGAGCGCGATGATGAGCAGGATGACGCCGCCGGCGACCTGGAGCGCCGGCAGCGACACGCCGAGCAGATTGAGCAGCGGCTGGCCGAACAAGGCGAAAGCGAGAACGATCAGCGTAGCGATGGCCACCGCTTTGAGCGAGATCGCGCGGCGCTCAGACTTGGTTGCGTTCGGCGTGAGGGACGCGGCCAGCACCGCCAGATCGATTGGACCGATCACCGCAAAGCAAGGTGGTGAAGGCGGTCAATGCGGTTTCGAGCATGGTGACTACGTTCGGTGCGGTGATGTCTTTTACAATGTGTTAAGGGGCACGGCCAATGGGCTTGGCTCAGTGGCCGAGGTCTGGCACAGCCCGACTACCGGCAATTCGGTGTCATTTCCGACCAGCAAGGGCAGGCAATCCGTATCAGGCTCGCGGCGATGAGGCCCTAGCCTTGGCCAGCCGCGCGCCGGCGGCACGCTTCTGCTCCTCCGAGAGGACTCAGCTTCTCCCGGTATGGATTGGTGCCCATACGGAAAGGCCAGCTTGGGCACGAAACGGAGGTACATTTGCGAACCTCTGAGGGAACACCACAGCAACAGTCTAGGCATCGCTCCCGAAGGGCCTTCAGAGGTGATTTTGCTGCGTGATAGACAGAAGGATCCCAAAGACACCTCCCTCGGGTCTCTGCCTATCAATTCCCTTCATCTGCCTGATACGGTGATATTTCCAGAAGATCGCGCCGGGCATCCTTGGAGGGTGGTCGCTCGAAGGTACTCACTTAGCAATCCCCACCCAGCAATCCCCTGGAGGAGTCGATGTGCCGGCGCTTGGTCGCGTAGCAGTCCACGCCGGCTTCCGTCCGCTTCTGTGTCGCTCAAGCTCACCACGCAGATACCCCTCGCGGGCATCAATCATGGTCTTGTGGTTGGTTGGTCAGCCTCGTGACTCATCGTCACCGTGCAATAGGTGATCCTGGATTGAGGGACGGCGAGGCAACCCGCCGGCAAAATCATCTGGTGGGATGCAAGTATGAACAGAGCGCACTACCCGCATTTGGGAAGGGCATTCAGCAGCGTTGCTGCGGACTTGAAAAATCCCAATAGGCCCGTGTTCGGCCCGCACCTCGACCTTAAACCCCTTGTCCTGCCAATACTCACGAATGATTACGGGCAAGCCGCTCTGCCCCCTTCATGACTGCAGTTGTCGATATACATAACTCAATACTCCGACCGTTTAGCAAGATCAATGATTCAATCATTAACAAGCATACTAATAGATGTCGATAAATATATAATTGATGCACTACTTAACTATATCCGTATTACCGAAATTTTATTTTGTGAATGGGATTGACCTGCATAAAGCTTGAGAGATAGTCTTGCAGTGTCCCGGCAGTCTCCACATACCGGGCGCGCCAGGGGCGTCCGACTAAGCCAGAAAGCGTCGATGCCCGTGCCGGTTGGGCCTCATAGGGGTCAAATCGGCGCAACCCCCGGCACTCGGGTGAACATGACGCAGTTCGAGCGCGTGCAGAAATTGGCGAAGGCGGGAGTGTGAAGGTCAGCCTCGCGGATAAGCGGGGTGGTGCGTGCTGGATATGCCCAGCCGCATTTCACCGACAGAAAGATGCCGCCGCTGACGTTTGCGACTGCGGAACGCATTAACGAGGACCGGAGCAGAGCGCCGAAGATCATAAATGGCCGGCTCATTAAAGATCGACAAACCATGAGCGGCCTCTATCTGCCCCTGGTCGCGCGATATCTACAGAAGCCGAGGGATCAAGACCAAATCGACCGTCACCCTCGGCATTCGGCTGGCGAAACTGAATCAAAAAGGCATCTGCTGCGGTAGGGGAACAGGCCTCTGGGGAGCGCGTTTTTCCGCTGCCCAGTTAGGGCTTAACCCCAAGGAGATGCCACCATGATCAAGACTATCGTGACGTCGGCGCTCGCGGGCGCGTTTGCGCTCGGCCTCGCCACGGCGGCCATCGCCGGTGAGTTCGGCGATATGTGCAGCTGGGGCCTTGCCAACGGCAAAACGGTGAAGACCGATTGCTCGGTCAATGCAGCCATCAAGGGCAAGACCTATTGCTTCAGCAATAAGGAGGCCATGGGCGAGTTCATGAAGAACCCCGACGCCAATCTCGCCAAGGCGGCGACCGTCTACGGCGAAAGCACGGCTAAGCCGCGCGACCCTAACGCGCGCTAGAGGCCGTTTACTGCGCGTGGCCGTTGCGTTGGCTGCTGCAGAGCCTTTGCGGGGCGGTGATCTCTTGCCTATGTGAGGCAGAATGGCCGAGGTTTGCCAGATTAAGCCAGAAAAAACCGATCGACTCCTCATCGTCCTGCGATGTGTTGGCGATGGAAGCCAAGACGGCCGGCAAAGTTCGTGCCAGAATCGAAGGTGAAGTCGGGAGCCTTCGCCAAGAAGCGATCTCATGCCGGGCACCTTCTTTCTCGTCCGCAAGGTTCCCGGCGACTGGGTGCATGTCGGCATCGTGACCGCGCCAGCCACGGAGTCGTTCGACACCGCCGAGGGAAACACTGACAGCGGCGGCAGCTCCGGGCGGATCTGAAGCGGGCGGAGCGGGCGAGAGACTGCCGGAGCAAGGACTGCATCGTCTGGTAGCACTGGACCACCGGCGGGAGCATCGCAACTCGCTCCCTACAGCGAGCCCTACTGCTTGGCTACTGAAATGTCGGTGGCGTCCTCGTTCCCTCCTGCGTTGATCTGTGGCAGGAACCGCACCGTCGCAAATCGGTTAGAGTGAGGCCGAAGGAGACGTCGATGAAATTAACTGGTGCTGCTCGCCTCGCTTGGTCTGGCAAGTGCTCTTTGTTCGTTTCGGCTGACGGCGCTGATGCCGCCTCAAGCCGTCATCAAGCGGCCCACGCCCGGGCCCATGCCCAGCATACGCCCGCACCAATCGCCACGGCCCCCGGCGCTACGCCGCGCGCCGTGGCGGCTATCATGGGAAAATGACGCTAAACGAGATCTTGTATGGGCCGGCCGGAATGCCTCCAGCTCCCCATGATTTCGGCCCGCATTTCGACGTTATCCGCCGGAGCCGCTCAATGGCGGCATCACCAGCTCGCCCTACCTTCACTAGTCGCACTCTTTCGGGATTGGCAACTTGCCCTGCGTGCCGGAAGAAGGAGCAATACGTAACTGG
>ERZ1370068.10966-contig-9619_pt1 | contig 36131 bp, 34 predicted proteins | sample MGYA00561227_ERZ1370068 | MGnify/ENA primary metagenome ERZ1370068 (study PRJEB38410, sample SAMEA6850437) | metagenome | study: Metagenomic assessment of the ecological functions of the soil: analysis of the soil microbiota associated with the... | reverse complement strand
GTAATACTTCGTTCAGTTACGGTGTGCCTAGTAGTTGCGGTTGCGGTAGGTCACACCACCACGCCAGTTCAGATGCGGCAGACATCTCGACTTGCTCATGAACTCGCCGAACTCCTAATAACGTCCAGACCAGCGGTCGAGGAGGAATCTCGATCTCCTCGTCGCCCACCGTGATGGACTTTTCTCGCTTGGGAACTTTTTCTTCATGGCCTCGTGCAGCTCTTCGCTCGTGTGGCCCGTGTCCTTCGCGATCTCGGTGTAGATCGCCCAAAGCTATCGCGTTCTGCCGGAGCGAGCACTTGTTCCGATGCGGCGTCAACTCCACGCGCCAGGGCTTGTCCGGCGCGAGTCCGCAGATCACGTCAACCGTGCGCTGCAACTCGTCGCGTCCGCGACAGACGAGATAATCTCCTCACTTCTTCGCGCTCACATCTTCACCACGCGGCGGACGGGAGGCATCCTCGCGCGCCGGGGCTGGCGCAGTGAGCGCCGGGCGGTATGCCTTTGCCATAGCCGCGGCTTGCCGTCTACCAGCGGGCGCAGGAGAGATTTGCCCTCCTTGCGCAAGCATTCGCCCTCGAAGACTTGGCGAGCTACCATCGCGGCCACGTCGGGATCGTCGATCGTTCCTGGCTTGGAATCCGGTCTGATGCCGCCAGCGAAAAAGCGCGCGCAAATCATCGAGTGTCATTTGGCTTCCTCCTCGTCCTCGGCGTTGGGATCGAAATCGAGGAAGGCCGCGATCGCGCCAACCCGCCGAGGTCACGACGAGAACGGTGGCCTGTAACGATAACGAGCAGAGTCATTGCCGAAGTCCCGGATTATCGCGTGTTACTCGGCCTGGTAGCTGTCCTCGAAGCCCCGAGCACATCCGCCCGCGTGCTTCTCGCCGCACCGCCCGCACACCGTCCGGTGCGATGCCTGATCCTCGATCATCTCTCCGCGCGGTAGCCTTTCTCCATCTCCTGCTGGGGATGTCGCCGAAAAACCCGCCGAGTTTGGTGGCGTCATCCCGTAACCACGATTCGCGGCGTAGGGTTGTAGAAACGCCCCATTCATCCACGTCTACCCGCCAGGTCATCGGGCCGCGATTCGTGGGGATCAATCCTTCGCTCTGCTCGCTCATTTTTCGCGCTCCATGTTGGCGATGCGATGCACGAATGGTCGCGCAATAAACTGCCCGTGTCAAAACAATTTATTGCGCAGCGGGCGCGCTAGAGATCGAATCAGGGAGTTACCGGATTCAGGCTACGGAGGGCGAGGGTCCAGTTGGCGACCTCGATCCTGGTGCCGTCGAGGGCCGTGCCGATGAACTCGGCGAGGGCGGAAATCACGATGGGGCGCGCTGGCGATCATCGGCTCATCCCCTGGGAGGGCGGCGAGCCGTGGGGACGATGATCTCAGTCCTCTAACGTCTTCTTAGGCAGTTGCAATGCTGCGCTTCAGGAACAACTTCACGAGTCGCGGCGCCTTCCGCCCTCCCAAGCTGGAGAACCGCACAATTTTTAGTAACCTTTCAGTCACGGCTAACACTTGCAGGCAAAAGGCAATCCCCGGCACCCCCTACTTCTTCTTTTGGGCGCCGGAGGCGCTCAGCCAGCTTCGGGGAGCTCCTCCGTACGCCCGGCGGATCGCGTCGTACATCTCAATTTCCTGAGCGGTGACCGCCCGCACCGGCATAAGCAGGGTGCAGGATCTGCCACGGCTCCAGGCCGAACACTGCGGACACCTTCGCGATGTTGTCGATGGTCAGATTCCCCGTCGCCGGATCGAGCATGTAGCCGATCGATCCATCCCCACCTTGGCCCTCTTGCCCAGTTTTCGCTGGCTGTCGAAGGCTGGGTACTTCTCCCGATAATTCGCGAAGATTTTCGCCAGGTTTCGCGAGCCTTGGCACCTGGCGCGGGATTCTGTCTTCATGCGTTTAGGGTAATGTATTGCGCGCGCAATATGCTGTTGACTTTCAGGCGGTGTATTGCGCATAATTCAAAGCGTGAACACATTCCAGAAACCTCACGGAAGATTTGGGAAGCGCGCCGCGCGCGCGGCGAGCTGGTCCACCTGGCCGACGAGGCCGGAGTTAGCCGTCGCTGGCTCTCCTCTTCGTCAACGACCAGGCACCGAATCCCACGGTCAGATCCCTCGACCAACTCAGCAACGCGGTCCTCAAACGCGAGGAGAGCATCGCGGTAATGTCCCCCCTGCGTACCCCGGCTTCCCCGTCGAACGTCGGGATCTCTGCTGTCAGGTGCGCCTTTAATGCTTCGGCCTCCACGTTTTCTTCGCCAGTCTCTTTTTTCCATCAGTCGGTTTCGATCAACGTCCACGAAGGCGACGCCGGTCATCACCTGGGCGACGCCGGCGGACATCGTCTACGGCACCGCGCTCGAGCGCGACGCAGCTGAACGCGACGACGACGCGTGCCCGGCACGTTCGTCTACACGCCGCCGGCCACGACGGTGCTCGCGGCCGGCGCGGCGCAGTCGCTCTCGGTGACCTTCACGCCGACCGACGGCGCCAACTACACGACGGCGACCAAGTCGGTCGCGATCAACGTCATCGAAGGCGACGCCGGTCATCACCTGGGCGACGCCCGCGGACATCGTCTACGGCACGCGCTCTGAGCGCGACGCAGTTGAACGCGACGGCCACGCGTCGCCGGCACGTTCGTCTACACGCCGCCGGCCACCGACGGTGCTCACGGCGGGCGCGGCGCAGACGCCTGTCGGTGACCTTCACGCCGACCGACGGCGCGAACTACACGACCGCGACCAGGTCGGTCGCGATCAACGTCATCGAAGGCGACGCCGGTCATCACCTGGGCGACGCCGGCGGACATCGTCTACGGCACGGCGCTGAGCGCGACGCAGCTGAACGCGACGACGCACGCGTGCCCGGCACGTTCGTCTACACGCCGCCGGCCACGACGGTGCTCGCCGGCCGGCGCGGCGCAGAGCGCTGTCGGTGACCTTCACGCCGACCGACGGCGCCAACTACACGACGGCGAGCGAAGTCGGTCGCGATCAACGTCATCGAAGGCGACGCCGGTCATCACCTGGGCGACGCCGGCGGACATCGTCTACGGCACCGCGCTGAGCGCGACCCAGCTCAACGCGACGACGACGGTGCCCGGCACGTTCGTCTACACGCCGCCGGCCACGACGGTCCTCGCGGCCGGCGCGGCGCAGTCGCCTCTCGGTGACCTTCACGCCGACCGATGGCGCGAACTACACGACGGCGACCGAAGTCGGTCGTCGATCAACGTCCTCGAAGGCGACGCCGGTCATCACCTGGGCGACGCCGGCGGACATCGTCTACGGCACCGCGCTCGAGCGCGACGCAGCTGAACGCGACGGCCACGCGTCGCCGGCACGTTCGTCTACACGCCGCCGGCCGCGCACGGTGCTCTCGGCCGGCGCGGCGCAGTCGCTCTCGGTGACCTTCACGCCGACCGACGGCGCCAACTTCACGACGGCGAGCAAGTCGGTCGCGATCAACGTCACCAAGGCGACGCCGGTCATCACCTGGGCGACGCCGGCGGACATCGTCTACGGCACCGCGCTCGAGCGCGACGCAGCTGAACGCGACGACCACGGTGCGCCGGCACGTTCGTCTACACGCCGCCGGCCACGACCGTCCTCGCGGCCGGCGCGGCGCAGATCGCTCTCGGTGACCTTCACGCCGACCGACGGCGCGAACTACACGACCGCGACCAAGGTCGGTCGCGATCAACGTCCTCAAGGCGACGCCGGTCATCACCTGGGCGACGCCCGCGGACATCGTCTACGGCACCGCGCTCGAGCGCGACCGCAGCTGAACGCGTCGGCCAGCGTCGCCGGGCACCTACGTCTACACGCCGCCGCGCCACGACGGTCCTCGCGGCCGGCGCGGCGCAGTCGCTGTCGGTGACCTTCACGCCGACCGACGGCGCGAACTACACGACGGCGAGCAAGTCGGTCTCGATCAACGTCATCGAAGGCGACGCCGGTCATCACCTGGGCGACGCCGGCGGACATCGTCTACGGCACCGCGCTCGAGCGCGACCCAGCTGAACGCGACGACCACGCGTGCCCGGCACGTTCGTCTACACGCCGCCGGCCACGCACGCGTCCTTGCGGCCGGCGCGGCGCAGTCGCTCTCGGTGACCTTCACGCCGACCGACGGCGCCAACTACACGACCGCGACCAGGTCGGTCGCGATCAACGTCCTCAAGGCGACGCCGGTCGATCACCTGGGCGGCGCCCGCGGACATCGTCTACGGCACCGCGCTGAGCGCGACGCAGCTGAACGCGACGACCACGGTGCCCGGCACGTTCGTCTACACGCCGCCGGCCACGACGGTCCTCGCGGCCGGCGCGGCGCAGACGCCTGTCGGTGACCTTCACGCCGACCGACGGCGCGAACTACACGACGGCGACGCAAGTCGGTCGCGATCAACGTCATCGAAGGCGACGCCGGTCATCACCTGGGCGACGCCGGCGGACATCGTCTACGGCACGGCGCTCGAGCGCGACGCAGTTGAACGCGACGACCAGCGTGCCCGGCACGTTCGTCTACACGCCGCCGGCCACGCACGGTCCTCGTCGGCCGGCGCGGCGCAGAGCCTGTCGGTGACCTTCACGCCGACCGACGGCGCCAACTACACGACCGCGACCAAGGTCGGTCGCGATCAACGTCCTCAAGGCGACGCCGGTCGATCACCTGGGCGGCGCCGGCGGACATCGTCTACGGCACCGCGCTCGAGCGCGACGCAGCTGAACGCGACGGCCACGCGTGCGCCGGCACCTTCGTCTACACGCCGCCGGCCACGACGGTCCTCTCGGCGGGCGCGGCGCAGTCGCTCTCGGTGACCTTCACGCCGACCGACGGCGCGAACTACACGACGGCGACCAAGTCGGTCGTCGATCAACGTCACGCAAGGCGACGCCGGTCATCACCTGGGCGACGCCGGCGGACATCGTCTACGGCACCGCGCTGAGCGCGACGCAGCTGAACGCGACGACCACGCGTGCGCCGGCACGTTCGTCTACACGCCGCCGGCCACGACGGTCCTCGCGGCCGGCGCGGCGCAGTCGCTCTCGGTGACCTTCACGCCGACCGACGGCGCCAACTACACGACCGCGACCAAGTCGGTCGCGATCAACGTCCTCAAGGCGACGCCGGTCGATCACCTGGGCGGCGCCGGCGGACATCGTCTACGGCACGGCGCTGAGCGCGACCCAGCTGAACGCGACGGCCACGCGTGCCCGGCACGTTCGTCTATACGCCGCCGGCCACGACCGTCCTCGCCGGCGGGCGCGGCGCAGACGCTCGTCGGTGACCTTCACGCCGACCGATGGCGCCAACTACACGACGGCGAGCAAGTCGGTTGCGATCAACGTCACGCAAGGCGACGCCGGTCATCACCTGGGCGACGCCGGCGGACATCGTCTACGGCACGGCGCTCGAGCGCGACGCAGCTGAACGCGACGGCCACGCGTGCGCCGGCACGTTCGTCTACACGCCGCCGGCCGACGACGGTGCTCTCGGCCGGCGCGGCGCAGAGCCTGTCGGTGACCTTCACGCCGACCGACGGCGCCAACTACACGACCGCGACCAAGTCGGTCGCGATCAACGTCATCAAGGCGACGCCGGTCGATCACCTGGGCGGCGCCGGCGGACATCGTCTACGGCACGGCACTGAGCGCGACGCAGCTGAACGCGACGGCCACGCGTCGCCCGGCACCTTCGTCTACACGCCGCCGGCCACGACGGTCCTCTCGGCCGGCGCGGCGCAGTCGCTCTCGGTGACCTTCACGCCGACCGACGGCGCGAACTACACGACGGCGACCAAGTCGGTCTCGATCAACGTCACGAAGGCGACGCCCGGTCATCACCTGGGCGACGCCCGCGGACATCGTCTACGGCACCGCGCTCGAGCGCGACGCAGCTGAACGCGACGGCCACGCGTCGCCTGGCACGTTCGTCTACACGCCGCCGGCCACGACCGTCCTCGCGGCCGGCGCGGCGCAGTCGCTCTCGGTGACCTTCACGCCGACCGACGGCGCCAACTACACGACCGCGACCAAGTCGGTCGCGATCAACGTCCTCAAGGCGACGCCGGTCGATCACCTGGGCGGCGCCGGCGGACATCGTCTACGGCACCGCGCTCGAGCGCGACCCAGCTGAACGCGACGACCACGGTGCCCGGCACGTTCGTCTACACGCCGCCGGCCACGACGGTCCTCGCCGCCGGCGCGGCGCAGAGCGCTGTCGGTGACGCTTCACGCCGACCGACGGCGCGAACTACACGACGCGCGACCAAGTCGGTCGCGATCAACGTCACTCAAGGCGACGCCGGTCGATCACCTGGGCGGCGCCGGCGGACATCGTCTACGGCACCGCGCTCGAGCGCGACGCAGCTGAACGCGATCGGCCAGCGTCGCCGGCACCTTCGTCTACACGCCGCCGGCCACGACCGTGCTCTCGGCCGGCGCGGCGCAGTCGCTCTCGGTGACCTTCACGCCGACCGACGGCGCCAACTACACGACCGCGACCAGAGTCGGTCGCGATCAACGTCCTCAAGGCGACGCCGGTCATCACCTGGGCGACGCCCGCGGACATCGTCTACGGCACCGCGCTCGGCGCGACCGCAGCTGAACGCGACGACCACGCGTCGCCGGCACGTTCGTCTACACGCCGCCGGCCACGACGGTGCTCTCCGGCCGGCGCGGCGCAGAGCCTGTCGGTGACCTTCACGCCGACCGACGGCGCGAACTACACGACCGCGACCAAGTCGGTCGCGATCAACGTCACGAAGGCGACGCCGGTCATCACCTGGGCGGCGCCGGCGGACATCGTCTACGGCACGGCACTGAGCGCGACCGCAGCTGAACGCGACGACGCACGGTGCCCGGCACGTTCGTCTACACGCCGCCGGCCACGACGGTCCTCGCCGCCGGCGCGGCGCAGACGCTCTCGGTGACGCTTCACGCCGACCGACGGCGCCAACTACACGACGCGCGACGAAGTCGGTCGCGATCAACGTCACTGAAGGCGACGCCGGTCGATCACCTGGGCGGCGCCGGCGGACATCGTCTACGGCACCGCGCTGAGCGCGACCCAGCTGCAACGCGACGACCACGGTGCGCCGGCACCTTCGTCTACACGCCGCCGGCCACGACCGTCCTCGCGGCCGGCGCGGCGCAGTCGCCTCGGTGACCTTCACGCCGACCGATGGCGCGAACTACACGACGGCGACCAAGTCGGTCGCGATCAACGTCCTCAAGGCGACGCCGGTCATCACCTGGGCGACGCCGGCGGACATCGTCTACGGCACCGCGCTCGGCGCGACCCAGCTGAACGCGACGGCCAGCGGTCGCCGGGCACGTTCGTCTACACGCCGCCGGCCACGACGGTCCTCGCGGCCGGCGCCGCGCAGAGCCTGTCGGTGACCGTTCACGCCGACCGATGGCGCGAACTACACGACGGCGACCAAGTCGGTTGCGATCAACGTCACGAAGGCGACGCCGGTCGATCACCTGGGCGACGCCGGCGGACATCGTCTACGGGACGGCGCTCGAGCGCGACGCAGCTGAACGCGACGACCACGGTGCCGGGCACGTTCGTCTACACGCCGCCGGCCACGCACGGTCGCTCGCGGCCGGCGCGGCGCAGACGCCTGTCGGTGACCTTCACGCCGACCGACGGCGCCAACTACACGACGGCGACGCAAGTCGGTCGCGATCAACGTGCTCAAGGCGACGCCGGTCGATCACCTGGGCGGCGCCGGCGGACATCGTCTACGGCACCGCGCTGAGCGCGACGCCAGCTGAACGCGACGACCACGCGTGCCCGGCACGTTCGTCTACACGCCGCCGGCCACGACGGTCCTCGTCGGCCGGCGCGGCGCAGAGCCTGCTCGGTGACCTTCACGCCGACCGATGGCGCCAACTACACGACGGCGAGCAAGTCGGTCGCGATCAACGTCACGAAGGCGACCCCGGTCGATCACCTGGTCGGCGCCCGCGGACATCGTCTACGGCACCGCGCTCGGCGCGACGCAGCTGAACGCGACGACGACGGTGCCCGGCACGTTCGCCTACACGCCGCCGGCCACGCACGGTGCTCTCGGCCGGCGCGGCGCAGACGCTCTCGGTGACCTTCACGCCGACCGACGGCGCCAACTACACGACCGCGACGCAGGTCGGTCGCGATCAACGTCGTCAAGGCGACGCCGACGATCACCTGGACGGCGCCCGCCGACATCGTCTACGGCGACGGCGCTCGGCACGACGCAGCTGAATGCGACGACGCGAGCGTGCCGGGCACGTTCGTCTACACCTCGCCGGCCGCGCACGGTGCTCTCGGCCGGCGCGGCGCAGAGTCTGTCGGTCACCTTCACGCCGACCGACGGCGCCAACTACACGACCGCGACCAGGTCGGTCGCGATCAACGTCCTCAAGGCGCCGTCCACCATCACGCTGGACGACGCCCGCCGACATCGTCCACGGCACCGCGCTCCAGCACGACCGCAGCTGAACGCGACGGCGAGCGTCCCCGGCACCTTCGACTACACGCCGGCGCCGGGATCGGTGCTCGACGCTGGAGCGCGGACCCTGTCGGTCATCTTCACGCCGACCGACGCGGTGAACTACGCCTCCGCGACCAAGTCGGTGACGCTGGCCGTCACCCAGGTCACGCCGGCGATCGAGTGGACCACGCCCTACGCGATCATCTACGGCACGGCGATCAACGGGGCGCAACTGAACGCCACGGCCAGCACGCCGGGAACCTTCGTCTACTCTCCGGCCGCAGGCACCGTGCTCAATGCCGGCGACCGGACGCTGTCGGTGACCTTCACGCCGAGCGACCGGACCAACTACACCGTCACCACCGCGAGGCGTGACGCTCATCGTGCTGCAGGCGCCGCCGATGATCACGTGGGCGGAACCGGCCAGCATCGTGGTCGGCACCCCGCTCGGCGCGACGCAGCTGAACGCGACGTCGTCGACCCCGGTGTCTTCGTCTACACGCCGCCGGCAGGCGCTGGTTGCTGCCGGTCGGCGTGGCACAGCCGCTGACGGTGCTCTTCACGCCGACCGACACGCAGAACTACAGCTCGTCGACGGCCACGGTCGGGATCACCGTGACCCCGACCGCCAGCCTCACACCGCCAACCCGACGACGATCGGCGCGGGCGGCACGGTCACGGCGACGGTCGCGAACGGGCCGGGCGTGCGGACCGACTGGATCGGCCTGTATGCGGCCGGCGGCTCGACGCTGCTCGACTGGAAATACCTGAATGGTTCGTCGACGACCGCGCCGGCGACCGGCCTGACCGGCGCCTCGGTGACCTTCACGATGCCGACGGCGCAGGGCGCCTACGTCTTCCGGCTCACGAGCGGCACGACGGTCGTGACATCGAAGCGCCGACGGTGTCCGTCGTGCCGGCCACGCCGTCGATCTCGGTCAACACGACGACCGCGACCACCGGTGGTACCTGTCGTCGCCACCGCCGCCACCGGGCCGGCCAACACGAAGGACTGGATCGGCCTCTACGCGGTCGGCGGATCGACCCTGCTGGACTGGAAGTACCTGAACGGGTCGCAGACGGCGCCGGCCACCGGCGTGTCGGGCGCGGCGGTGCCGTTCACGATGCCGGCGACGCCGGGCACGTCACAACCTGCGCTTCTTCTCGGCGTCGTCGGCGCTGCTGGCCACGAGCGCGACGGTCACGGTCACGACCGGCGGCGGCGGCACGGTCAGCTTCACCGCCAGCCCGACGACGATCACGCCTGGCGGCACCGTGACCGCGACGATCGCCAACGGTCCCGGAGCGGCCAGGGATTGGGTCGGCCTCTTCTCCTCCGGCGGATCGATGCTCGACTGGAAGTATCTGAACGGGGCGCAGACGGCGCCGGCCACCGGGTTGACGGCGGCCACCGTGCCCTTCATCATGCCCGGCGGCGCCCTGGCACCTACACGCTGCAGTTCTACTCGGCGGCGAACACGCTCCTGGCGACGAGCGCCGCCATCAGCGTCTCGACCGGCGTGCCGGCGGTGACGGTGAACACGACGACGGTCGCGCCCGGCGGCACGGTCAGCGTACTCGGTCAGCAGCGGGCCGGGCGCAGGACCGACTGGGTGGGGATCTTTGCGACCGGCGCGTCGACCTATGTCGATTGGCGGTATCTGAACGGGACGCAGACGGCGCCGGCGACGGGCCTGACGGCCGCCACCTTCGACCTCACGATGCCGACGGCCACGGGCACCTACGTGATCCGCTTCTACACGGGCAGCAGCACGCTGCTGGCGACGAGATCCGACGGTGACGGTCGGCAGCACCGCCGCGTCGGTCACGGTCAACCCGGCCACGGTCGCGCCCGGCGGCACGGTGACGGCGACGGCAGCCGGAGGACCCGGGAACAAGACCGACTGGCTGGCGCTCTATCCGGCCGGCTCGTCGACCTACATCACGTGGAAATACCTGAATGGCTCGCAGACGGCGCCGGCGACCGGGCGTGACCGGCGCCGCGGTGCGCCTTCACCGTCCCGACGACGCCCGGCAGCTACACGATCAAGTTCTGGGCAGGGTCGACGCTCCTCGCGACCAGCGCGTCGTTCACCGTCGGCACCGTGCCGTCGAGCGCCACGATCACGGCGACGCCGACCGCCGTGGGGCCGCTCGGCACGGTCACGGCGACGGTGGCCGGCGGCCGGGCAACGCCACCGATTGGGTCGCGCTGTGCGCAACCGGCGGGTCGACGTATGTCGATTGGAAATATCTCAACGGCGCGACCACGGCGCCCGCCGCCGGCCTGACCGGCGCGACACTGTCCTTCGCGATGCCGGCGACGCCCGGGACCTACGTGCTGAAGTTCTGGGCCGGCAGCACGCTGCTCGCGACCAGCGAGACGATCACGGTCGGCAGCCCGACGATCACCGTCAGCACCGACGACGGCGGCCCCTGGCGAGATCGTCACCGCGACGGTCGCGAACGGGCCGGGCAATCGCACCGACTGGATCGCCATCACGTGACCGGCGCATCGGCCTACCTCGATTGGAAGTATCTGAACGGCACGAAGACGGCGCCGGCCGGCGGTGGAGCGGCGCGGCCGTCACCTTCGCGATGCCGGCGACGCCGGGCAGCTACACGCTGAAGTTCTACGCCGGCAACGCGCTCCTCGCGACGAGCGCCGCCATCGTCGTGCAGTAAGGCGCGGAGCGGACTGACTCCGGCGTATTTTCGCAAACCTCTTGACAGCCGGCGTCCGCCGGTTATTATTTAACCCGTCAGCTAAGATGCGAGCCTGAAACGATTCCGGAACATGCAGCCCGCGTTCCACGAACGTGAGGACGATTGCGACCCATGACGGCAGATCACCTCAGCACGACGTTCGCCGCGCTCGCCGATCCGACCCGGCGCGCGATCCTGGCCCGGCTCACCGCCGGGGAGGCCTCCGTCACCGAGCTCGCCGAACCGTTCGACGATGAGGCATGCCGGCCGTCTCGAAGCACCTCAAGGTGCTCGAGCGCGCGGGGCTGGTGGCGCGCGGGCGCGAAGCGCAGTGGCGCCCGTGCCGGCTCGACCCGGCGCCGCTCAAGGACATCGCGGCGTGGGTCGAGGCCCTATCGGGCGATGTGGGAGCAGCGGCTCGATCGGCTGGACGACTATCTACGACAGTTGCATCGCGAGGAGAAGAAGCATGGCCGCCAGAAACGCAGGAAGTAGCACCGACGGGAACGCCGCGGCGGGCCGTGCCCCGCTCCGGCCGGAGCACGATCATGAGCAGCCTGATGACCGACTTCCGGTTTGCGCTGCGCTCGCTGTCCAGGGTCAAGGGCATGGCGATCACGGTGGTCGTCACCCTGGCGCTCGGGATCGGCGCCAACGCCGCGATCTTCAGCGTCGTCCGCGGCGTGCTGCTGCGGCCGCTCGTCAACCGCGATGAAGATCGCCTGATCTACATCCGCCAGAGCGCGCGCGGCATCGGCGTCGAGAACGCCAACTTCTCGGTCCCGGAGATCCAGGACCTGCGCGGCCGCGTCACCACGCTGACGCGCCTTCGGCGACTTCTCGACGATCCCGTTCACGATGATCGGCCTCGGCGAGCCGCGCGTCGTTCGCGCCGGCGTCGTCGGCGGATCGTATTTCGACGTGATGGGGCTGCGCCCGGTGCGCGGCCGGCTGCTCGACCCGACCGACGACGGGCCGCAGGCGGCCGGCGCGGCGGTGCTGACGCTACCGCTTCTGGACCACGACGCTGCAGAGCGACCCGTCGGTGATCGGCAAGACCGTGCGGCTTGGCGACCGCTCCGCGACGATCGTCGGCGTCCTCGAGCCCTCGGTCCCCTATCCCGTCGGAAACCGAGATCATCGCCAACGTCGTGACCAGCCCGCACCATCTGGACGCGACGATGGTGACCGGCCGCGTGCATCGCATGACCGAGCTCTTCGGCGCGCCTGGCGCCCGGCGCCGACCTCGACGCCGCGCGCGCCGAGCTGCGCGCCGTCCACGGCGCGATCGTCAAGGAACATCCCGAGGCCTATACCGCCAAGGCCGACTTCCAGCATCGACGCCGGTGCGGCTGCGCGATCAGATCATCTCGCCGGCGAGAACCGTGCTGCTCGTGCTCCTCGCGGCGTCGGCGCTGGTCTTCGTCATCGCCTGCTCGAACGTCGCGAACCTGATCCTGGCGCGCTCGGTGCGGCGCGAGGGCGAGCTGGCGATTCGCGCGGCGCTCGGCGCCAGCGCCGGCGCGCTGCGCCGCACGCTGCTCGCCGAAAGCCTGCTGCTCTGCGGCGGCGGCGCGATCCTGCGCGCGTGGCGATCGCGCGGCCGATGGTCGCGATCCTGGCGCGCTATGCGGCGCGCTTCTCGGTGCGCGCGCTCGACCTGACCGTCGACGCCAGCCTGCTGTGGGTCGGCGTCGGCCTGGCGCTGACCGCGGCCGTCCTGCTGGCGTTCGTGCCGCGGCTGCCGTCTGCGGACGGCGTCGAACGGGATCGGCCTGTCGAACGGCAGCGTGCGGATCGACCTCGGGCACGAACCGGCGGTCTGCGTCTCTTCGCCGTGACGCAGATCGCGGCGTCGTTCGTGCTCCTGGCCGGCGCCGGCATGCTGCTGACGACGCTTGTTCGCGCTGCAGGCGGCGCGCGACCGGCTTCGACATGCGCAACGTGCTGGCGCTGAACGTGCCGCGTCGTCTCGTACACGCGCGCGCCGAGCGAGATCGCCGCGTTCTACAAGGAGGTGATGCGGCGCATCACCGAGCTGCCCGGCGTCGAGCGCGTCGCCGTCGGGCACGGTCGTGCCGTGGCGCGACGAAGGCGTTCTTCGCCGCTGCAGTTCTCGGCCGAGGGCTACGTCAAAGCCGAACGGCGAGGACGATCCGCGCGCGCGCTTCCGCACGATCTCGCCCGGGTTCTTCGCCGCGCTCGGCGTGCCGATCGTCGCCGGCCGCGATTTCAACGGAGGCCGACCGCCGCGACGCCGAAAAGGTCGTCATCGTCAGCCAGAGCCTGGCGCAGCGGATGTTCCCGAGCCAGGACGCGGTGAACCGCCGCCTGATGTGGACCGATCCGGTCGATGAAGTTCATCGACGTGAGCACCGTGCCGCGGCGGATCGTCGGCATCGCCGCCGACGTGGACGACGAGAACGTGGTGCCCGAGCCGGCGATGACCGTCTATCACCCGCTCGAGCAGGAATTCGGCGGCGGCCGCCTCTTCGTCCACGCGCGCTCGGATCCCTATGCGCTGGTGCCGCCGATCACGCGGATCATCCGCGAGCTGTCGGCCGAGCAGCCGGTCGAGCAGGCCGGCGACGCTCGAGGACGTGCGCGCCGAGGTCCTCGCGCCCGACCGGCTGAACGCGCTCGTCTTCGGCGGGTTCGCGGCGGTGGCGCTGACCATCGCCGTGGTCGGCGTCGCCGGCGTGCTGGCGTTCTCGGTGAGCGCGCGGACGCGCGAGTTCGGCATCCGCCTCGCCGTCGGATCGGCGCCGCGGCAATCTCCTGACGCGCGTGCTCGGCGAAGGCGCGGTGATCGCCGGCGCCGGCGTGGCCGCCGGAGCGATCGGCGGGCTCGCGCTGGCGCGGCTCGTCGGCGCTTACATCCAGGACGTCCGCGTGCCGGGCGCGCTGCCCATTGCCGGCGCCGCGATGGTGCTGGTCGCCGCGGCGATCCTCGCGTCGCTGATGCCGGCCGCGCGCGCGTCGCGGGTCGACGTGATGCAGGCGCTGCGGTCGGATTAGATCACGTCTGAACGCGGCTTCGCAGAGTCGCGCGAGACGCCATGATCACTCGCGCGCGCTCAGCGATCGGCGGTTAAGCGCTTCAGGCGCGAGGCGCGCACGCAGCCGTACGCCTGAGCAGCTCGCGCCGCGGGCGTTGCGCGTGCAGCGCCGCCGCACGCTGGAACTCCGGACCGGCCTCCTCGAGCGCGGCCGAGTTTGACGAGGAGATCGCCGCGCACGCCCGGCAGCAGGTGATAGCCGCGCAACGCCGGTTCGCCGGCCAGCGCCTCGACGAGATCGAGGCCCGCCTGCGGGTCCGAACGCCATCGCGACCGCGACGGCGCGGTTCAGCTCGACGACCGGCGAGGGCGCGAGCGTGGCGAGCAGCTCGTAGAGCGCCGCGATGCGCGTCCAGTCGGTGTCCTCCGGCGTCAGCGCCCGCGCGTGGCACGCGGCGATCGCCGCCTGGAGCGCGTAGCGGCCGCGCGCCCCGCCGAGCGCTTCCGCGCGCTCGAGCGCCGCCAGGCCGCGCCGGATCAGCAGCCGATCCCACAGCGCCGCGGTTCTGATCGAGGAGCAGGATCGGCTCGCCCGACGGGCCGACCGCGCGCCTTCGCGCGCGACGCCTGGATCTCGAGCAGCGCGACCAGGCCGTGGACCTCGGGCTCCTGCGGCGCGAGCTCGGCCAGGATGCGGCCGAGGCGCAGCGCTTCATCGCAGAGCGTCCGGCCGCATCCAGTCGTCGCCGGCGGTCGCCGTGTAGCCTTCGTTGAAGACGAGGTAGACGACCTCGAGGACCGACGACAGGCGGCGCGGCGAGCGCGGCGCCGCGCGGGACCTCGAACGGGACGCGCTCCTCGGCCAGCGTCCGCTTGGCGCGGACGATGCGCTGGGCGATGGTCGGCTCCGAGACGAGGAACGCCCGCGCGATCTCCTCCGTGGTCAGGCCGCCAGAGCAGGCGCAGCGTGAGCGCGACGCGCGCCTCGGTGGAGAGGACCGGGTGGCACGCGCGTGAACACGAGCCGCAGCAGGTCGTCTCCCACGTCATCGTCGAGCGACGGCGTCGAGATCGGCCACGCGCCGTCTCCTGCCGGGCCTCGAGGTCGTAGCCGAGCTCCTGGTGCTTGCGCTCGAGGCAGCTTCTCCCGGCGCCAGCGATCGATGCGCGCGATGCTTCGCGGCCGCCATCAGCCAGGCGCCCGGATTGTCGGGCACGCCCGACTCCGGCCAGCTGCTCGAGCGGCGGCGACGAGCGCGTCCTGCGCCAGCTCCTCGGCCACGCCGACGTCGCGCACGATGCGCGCGAGGCCGGCGATGAGCCTCGGCGACTCCATCTTCCAGACCGTATCGATGGCGCGATGGGTGTCGGCAGCCGTCACGACTTCCGATCACACCATCTTCAAACCGCCGGTGCAAGACCAGCACGCGATCTGCTCCGCTCATCGACGAACGAGCTGAGGCAAAATCGACAGGCCGGACTATCACGGTCCGGCTAAGGCCGGACACTACTGACGAAAAGCTGGAGGCGGGATGGTGTTCGAAGTCAACGGGATTGAAATGCACTGGGAAGAGACCGGCGAGGGCGAGCCGCTGCTCTGGCTGCACGGCGGCGCTCGGGTGCGGCGCCGACTGGCGGCACATCTTCAGGGAGCCGCCGGCCGGTTACCGCCTCATCGCCCCCGATCTGCGCGGCCACGGCGGTTCCACGAATCCGTCCGGGTCGCTTCACGTTCCGCCAATGCGCGCAGGACGTGCTGGCACTGCTGCGCCATCTGCGGTCGCCGCGCGTCAAGGCGATCGGGTTGAGCGGCGGCGGCCTCGACGCTGCTGCACCTGGCCACCGCCGAGCCCGGCCGCCGATCGAGTCGATGGTCATCGTGAGCGCGCCGCCGTACTTTCCCGCGGAGGCGCGCGCCATCCAGCGGCATTTCTCGGCAGTCGATGCTCGGCGAGGCGGACATGGTCCGCATGCGCGAGCGGCACACGCACGGCGAGGCGCAGGTCCAGCAGCTCTTCTCGATGGTCCGCGGGTTTGCCGACAGCTACGACGATGTCAATTTCACGCCGCCGCACCTCGCGACGATCACCGCCGACACGCTGATCGTGTTCGGCGATCGCGATCCGCTCTACCCGGTCTCGCTGGCGTTCGACCTCCACCGGGCGATTCCGCGCTCGTATCTCTGGGTGGTGCCGAACGGCGGCCACGGCCCGGTGCTTCGGGAGCGTCGGCGGCGCCGTTCTCGAGCACGGCGTTGGCGTTCCTGCGGGGACGGTGGCGGACCGGGCAGCCCTGAAGGGCTGCGCTACGAACCAAGCACGTTGAACGCGGAGACCGCGGAACCCGCAGAGCGCAACATCCTGATGCTCAGGATTCTCTGCGAGCTCTGCGGGCTCTGCGTTCTAACGTCGTCTCGTCCCTCAGCGCTTCAGGGTCGATGGTGACGTCGTTCACCAGCGGCGTCTGCGCCGCCGCGCTCGATGACAGCTGCAACCGGTACTGAGATAGCTCGCGGGCATGTCGAACGGTCCGGTGACGACCGTGAACGCGCGTCCAGGTCGCCGTCCGGCGCCGGCGTGTTGCCGGTGCGGACGCTGAGCACGACCGCCAGGTGCCTGCCGGTGTCGCGCCCGTCCACGCCGCCCCGATCCACGTCGCGGCCCCCGAGGCATCGAACACGGTCGACAGGTAGGTCGACGCCGCCGCGTACGGCGTGAGCCGCATCCAGTCGATTCTCAACGCGTTGCCATCGCCGTTGTAGTCGCTGGCCACCGGCCGCATGCGTGGCGCTGACGGCGATGTTGTGGGTCGCGACGAGCACGCCGTCGATCGTGTAGTCGACGCGCGTGGCGCTCCAGTCGATGCGGAAGCGGTGCGCGGCGCCGAACCAGCTGCCGGGAATCGCCGTGTCGGTGGACGTCGGCGCTGTTGTTGGTGCGCGCGTAGAGCCCGTCGCCGCCGCGCGCTGCTGAACATCGCCCACAGCCCCTCGCCGAAGGTGACCGGCGAAGCCGGCATGCTGATACGGCGCGCCGCTGAAGGTCGCCGTGAATTCGAGCGAGCGGCCCGGGAGGAAGAGCGCGGTCGTCGAAACGAGCGCGCCGTCGACGCTCATGATCCCGCCCGAGCACCGCCGCCGACGAGGTGCCCGCCCACGGCGACATCGACCAGCCGGCGGGCAGCGCCACGCCGTCGAATTCCGCGCCGGCCGCCGGCTTCAGCATGACTTCGCCGTCGCCCGCCGCGCCGACGTAGCTGTTCGCGTCGAGCGTGCCGCCGTTGAAGTCCGCGGCCGACGTGTCGACGAAGGTGGTCGGCAGCGACCGCGTCGTGAAGCGTCCAGGTCAGCGTCCGCCGCCAGGGGATTGCCGGCCGCGTCGCGTGATGTGCGGGTTGCTGAGCCCGCCGGCCAGGCGCACGGTACACCGAGCTCGGGCGCGAGCGCCGCCTTGGGCGTGAAGGTCGCCGTGCCGGGACAGCGACATCGTAGGTGACGGTCCCATTGACCACCGCGTTGGTCGGCGTCCTTCAGCTACGAAGGTGCCGGTGTCGACCGTACGCCGGCGCGAGCGCCTCGCTGAAGGTCGGCGGTCACCGGTGCCGTCGTGCTCACGTTCGTCGCGCCGGCCGCGGGCGTCGTGCTGACCACGGTCGGCGGCGTCGTATCCGCGCCTCCGTGCGTCGTTGAACACGAGGTCGACCCAGTAGTTGGTCGCGTTGAAGCTCGAGCTCGGGAAGCCGCTCGCCCCGTACTGATACACGCCGTTCGGGCTGGTGCCGTTCGGAATCGCGTGCAGCGGCGGCGTAGTCGAGGCCGGCGAGGAAATAGCCCGACGTCGCCGCATAGTGCCCGCTGTCGGTGTGAGTACTGACGCGATATAGGTCGTGTTCGCGGTCACCGCGACCGGCGCGCTGAACAGGACGAGCTGCCACCCTGTCGCCGTCTCGTTGGCGAAGCGTCGCCGTCGCGAGCTTCGCGCCGGCCGTCGACCACAGGTTGCCGATGTGCGTGCCCGTGTTCGCGGCGCTCTTGTAGTAGCGGATGCCGCTGACGAAGCCGTCCACGTCCGCACGGAACTTGACGCCGAGCTCGACGGCGCTCGCGTCGCCCGCGTCGGCGACGCCGACCACCGGCGCTGCCCCACAGGCTGCACGGGCAGCTGCCGGGGCGGCGGTCGTGAAGCTCCAGGACGACGTCGGCGGCCAGCGCGTTGCCGGCCACGTCCTTGATGCGCGGATCGGTCGCGCCGCCGCGCAGCCGCGCCGTGTAGACCGCGTCGGCGGCGAGCACGGCGTTGGGCCGCAGCGTCGCCGTCCGGCTCGCCACGTCGTAGGTCACGGTGGCAGGCCACCAGCGTGTTGGCGGCGTTTGCGCAGCTCGAAGGTTGTCCGTGTTGACCGTCGCGGCGCGCGATCGCTTCGCTGAAGGTGGCCGTCACGGTCGTCGCGGTGGAGACGCCGGTCGCGCCGGCGCGCGGGGCCTTGCTCACCACCGTCGGCGGCCGTCGTATCGACGCCGCCGCGTCGTGTTGAACACGACGTCGACCCAGTAGTTGGTCGCGTTGTAGCTGCCGGTCGGGAAGGCGCTGGCGCCGTGCATCGAACACGCCGTTGGCGCTGGCCGTGCTCGCGAGCGCGTGCAGCGGCGGCGTATCGACGCCGGCGCTGGCGAAGTAGCCGCCGGTGACGGCGTAGTGCCCGGTGTTGGTGTGATACGACGCGATGCTGCGCGTGTTCGCGCTGACCGCGACCGGCGACGCGAAGGTCGCCTCCTGCCAGCCGCTCGCCGTCTCGGCCGATGAACGTCGTCGAGACGCGACGAGCGCGCCGGCCGCCGTCCACAGGTTGCGCGAGATGCGTGCCGGTGTTCGCGGCGCTCTTGTAGTAGCGCAGGCCGGTGATGAACCCGTCGGCGTCGGCGCGGAACTTCACGCCGAGCTCGACGGCGTTGCCGTCGCCGGTATCGGCGATCGCCGGCACCGCGACGGCCGGATCCCAGATGCTGCAGGGACACGTCGACCGGCGCGGCCGTCGTGAACGAGCTGGTGAACGTGCTCGCCAGCCGCGTTGCCGGTCACGTCGGTCACGCGGGCGCGTCGGGCCGCCCTTGACGATGATCGTGTAGGTCGATGACTGGCGCGAGCGCCGCGGTGGCGCCGAAGCTGGCCGTCCGCGTCGCCGGGTCGTAGCTCACCGAGCCGGCGACGCAGCGCGTTGGCGCTGTTGCGCAGCTCGATGGTGCTGGTCGAGATCGTCGCCGGGGCGACCGGTTCGCTGAAGGTGACGGTCGGCGTCAACTCCGGAGCCGACACCCGTCGCGCCGAGGCCGGCGTCACCGCCGTGACCGTAGGCGGCGTCGTGTCGCCTTCGCCGACGAAGGTGGCGAAGATGACGTCGACCCAGTAGTTGGTGGCGTTGAAGCTGGACGTCGGGAACCCGCCCGAGCCGTACGCATAGACGCCGTTCACCGCGGTCGTGTTGGACAGCGCGTGCAGCGGCGGCAGCATCGACGCCGGCGCGTCGCGAAGTATCCGCCGCGTCGCCGAGTAGTGACCGGTGGGCGTGTGATACGACGCGACGTAGGTCGTGTTCGCCGTGACGTTGACCGGGCTGCCGAAGTCGAGCCGCTGCCAGCCGCTGGCGGTTCTCGTTCGCGAACGTCCGCCGATCCGAGCAGCGTGCCCGCGCTGTTGTAGACCTTGCCGACGTGCTGGCCGAGGTTGCCCGCGCTCTTGTAGAAGCGGATGCCGGTGATGTAGCCGCTGACGTCGGTGCGGAATTTCACGCCGAGCTCCACCGAGCTCGGGTCGCCCGCGTCAACCGTCGCGGGCGTGGTCGTCGCCGGATTCCAGAGGCTGCACGGGCAGGTGAGCGTCGACCGACGATCCCGGTCGACGCGACGCCGATGTTGCCGCTGTCGTCGGTCGCGCGGCTCTTGAGGACCACGGCGCCCGTCCCGGCGGTCAGCCAGGAATAGGTCCAGTTCTGCCGGCCCGGTCGCGCGCCGCCAGGTCGCGCCGCCGTCGGTCGACACTTCGACGCCGGCCACGACGCCGTTGGTGTCGGCCGCCGTTCCGCTGATCGTCACCGTCGTTCCCGACGGGATCGGCGCGCCGTTCACCGGCGAGGTGATCGCGGAGGTCGGCGGCACGACGTCGGCCGACGGGGACGCGGGCGTCAGACCGGCCTGCAGCGTCGCCGGCTGCGCGCCCATGTCCCCGAGCAGGTTGACCGTGCCCTGCTGCACCGACTGGTTGGTGTAGTCGGTGACGCCGTCGGGCTGTCGATCGTGGTTGTTGTCGAGGCCCCAGGACCACTGAATCGTGCCGGCGCCGAACACCAGCGCGCCGCTCGCGTGGCGATACAGCGTCAGCGAGTGAGTCGCCGTACCCGGCGCCATAGGTGTTGCCGTAGTCGCGCACCTTCTCGTCGACCGTCGCCGTCGTCGACGACAGCTGCGCCAGGCCTGCCGGGCGGAAGCCGTTGTCGAGGTCTTCGTCGAACTCGTAGCCGAGGATGCCGCCCGACGCGGCGTTGACGCCCGAGGCGATCGGTCCCAGCACGCCGCCCACGCTTGTGGCGATCGGCGAGTTGCGCCAGAACCGGTGGGTCGCGGCCGCCGGCGGGACGACGATGCTCGGGTACTGGCCCTGGCAGCACTGGACGGTGAAGATCGTGCCGGTCAGCGCGTTCTCCGGCCGTCCGCCGTCGGCCGGGCGGGCTGAAGCGCGGGTCGCGCCACGTGCCGGTCCAGGCGCTGGTCGGATCGATCGTCGGCGTTCGCGTGTGTCTCCTTGTAGCGAGACCAGCGTCCGGTACGCGGTGGCGGTGCCGTCGATGCTCGCCTCCCAGCGCGTCTTCCAGAAGACTTCGTTGCCGCTGAAGAACGCCAGGTTCAGCCCGGCGGCGCGCGCCGTCTCGACGTTGGCGCGCTGCGCCGCCGACCAGTACTCGTCGTGGCCGACCGACAGGAACGCCTTGTGTTTGCGTCGCGTTCAGAATCGTCGCGCCGCTGCGGTCCGTGTCGATGCCGCTGATGTAGCTGACGTTGAAGCCGTTCGACTCGAGCCACCGGACCATCGGGTACTCGGCGTTGAACACCGAGTTGGCCGGCGTCGTGCCGCGCGTCGTCGAGCGGCCGGTTGTAGCTCACCTTGTAGGCGCGGTTCGGGTTGGTGCCCGGTCCGCCGGTGTAGAGGCTGTTGCCGCCGTAGCGGTTGTAGGCCTGCCAGGTCGAGTCCGAGGTCTGGAACACGAGGTCGGCCGTGCCCGCATCGTCGCGGACGACGAACACGATGTGGCTGGCGCCGCCGTTACTGGTGCGCGTCAGCTTCGCGAAATAGACGCCCGAGGCCGCCGTCGCCGGGACCGTCCAGGACGCCGACTCGGCCCAGTTGCCGCAATCGACCAGGCCGGTCGCCGTCTCGGTGAGGCAGGGCGGCTGCGTCTGCGGCAGCGCCGCGGTCGGGGCGATCGTCGCAATCCGCCGCGCGCCCAGGCCGCCGTAGTAGCCCATGCGGTAAATCGCGATCTGGTAGGCGGTCGCATCCGTCTTGATCTTGAAGCGCACCGTCGCGCCGCGATTGACGCTCATCTCGGTCGCAAAGCCCTGGATGGTCGCGTCGCCGGATCCGACGACGTCCCACTCGGTGCTGGGGGAGCCGGTGTTCTGGTTCTCGCAGACAATCGCGTTCGACAGGCACCCGCCGCCCTGCGCCGAGGCATTCGGACCGGTCGTCCGAGCCGTGCCGGAGAAGACGAGCAGAGCCGCGACCGCGGCCGCGCGCAGACCGGAGATCCATTGACGACGGCGATTCATTGAAGGAAGCCTTTCGCGGAGGACACACCCCCGCTACGAAGAAGTCGAAGGGCACTTACGCAACGGTCGAGCCATGGCCTCGAGCGCCCGCACGCCAAAGACGGCCACGAATCGCACGCCCGCGCGCCTCGGAGCGGCCCGGGGTGCTCCGGACGAACACATTTGTCTCGCGCCGGCGGCGAGCCTGCGGCCGACGCCTGGTCTCGTGTGTTTCGATGGAGATCGCCGGTTCGTAGGTAGTGTCCGGCTTCAGCCGGACCTGACGGTCCGCCTGAAGGCGGACACTACCTACGTCCGGGCGCGTCGAGGAACGATGGCCGGCAGAATCTCGACGATCGTCAGGTTGTAGCGATGGTCGGGCGGCGCCGTGTCGTTGATCGTCACGGTCGTGCCGGCCGCCGCCACGGCGTTGGTCGTGCGCTGCACCCAGAAGGTGTCGCCGTCGGTGCCGAGGAACTGGCTGACCAAGGTCTGCCCGGCGCCGAGCGTGCGCGCCGTGGCGCCGTCCCAGTCCTGGCCGCCGCCGAGGACGAACGAGTTGTTCCTGGTCGTGACGAGCGACGCGGACGGGGCGCCGGTCAGGGCGTTGGCGCTGCCGGTCGCGCCAATGGCGCCCGACCCGCCGGTGCCGGTCGTATCGGCGCCCTTGAAGGACATCACGGTAATCGACGAGGCCGCAAACTGCGACAGCGTCGCCGTCACCGTCGCGTTGGTCAACACCGCCGGCGCAAACGCGCGCCAGATTTCCGAGGTTCCGCGCTGGGTGTTGGTGCGCCTGACGAGCGTCCAGGTCAGGCTGCCGCCGGTGATCCCGGTCACCGTGGTCGCGCCGGCATCGACGTTCGAGGCTTCGACGAACGCCAGCAGCAGCTCGTTGCCCGCCGTCGTCGTAAAGGCACCCGACGCGATGGTCTGCACGCGCGGCGACTTCCCTGCCGTCTTGTTGACGTCGATGGTGATCGCGCCGGTGCTGGCCGTCGTCGCGGTGAAGTTGATCCCGCTGACGCTCGCGCCCGCGATCACGGTCACCGACTGGCTGGCCGGCGTGAAGGTGAAGCCGCTCTTCGACGGCAGCGTCACCGTATACGTGCCGTTCGGCACGCCGCTGACCGTGAACCCTCCGGCCGCATCGACGGTCGTCGTCAGGCCGGCGTTGAGCATGACCAGCGCGCCGCTCGCGTTCGCCGCCGGCGTGATCGTGCCGCTGACCGTCACCGCCTGCGCCGTGAAGTTGACACCCACGACGCTTGCGTTGCTGATGACGATCGTCTGGTTGACCGGCGTGAAGTTGTAGCCAGGCTTGGTCGGCGTCACGAGGTAGGTGCCGTTCGGCAGCCCGCCGAAGTTGTAGTTCCCGCCGGCGTCGACGGTCACCGCCGATTCACCGACGCCGATCAGGGCGCCGGCGAGGCCCGCCGCCGGGCTGACCGTGCCGGAGATGCTGTAGGTGATGAACACGCTGAAGTCGACGCCGCCGACGCTGACGCCATTGGCGATGGTCACCGACCGGCTCGACGGCGTGAACGTCGTCCCGGCCTTGGACGGCGCGACGGTGTAGGTGCCGTTCGGCAGCCCGCTGAAGCTGAACACCCCAGCCGCATCCGAGGTGACCGTGGTGTTGACCGGGCCGGCCAGCGTCACGGTGGCGCCCGCGCCTCCGCTGCTGCCGGCGTGATCGTGCCGCTGATGGTGACCGGCTGCGCCGTGAAGTCCATCGCCGGGACGTCGCCGTCGCTCACCGTCATCGACCGGCTCGCCGGCGTGAAGGTGAAGCCGAACTTGCTCGGCGTCACCGTGTACGAAGCCGTTGGCGAGGCCGCTGAACGAGTAGCTGCCGGATGCATCAGCCGTGGCGGTCCGGTTCGCGCTGCCGCTGAGGGTGAGCGTCGCCCCGTTGCCGTTGGCACCTGGGCTCACCGTGCCCGAGATGAGGTAAATCGGGACCGCGGTCGCGGTGAAGTCGATCGACGCCGCGCTGGCGCCGGTAATCGTGACCGTCCGACTCGCCGGCGTGAAGGTGAAGCCGATCTTCGACGGCGTCACGGTGTAGACCCCGTCCGGCAGCGCGCCGAACGAATAGGCCCCGCCGGCATCGGCGGTGGTCGAGGCCGAGGTCGCCGAGCCCGCCAGCGCCACGGTCGCGCCGGCGCCGCTCGCGGCCGGCGTGATCGTGCCGCTGATGGTCACCATCTGCGCGGTGAAGTTGACCGCCGACACGTTCGCGCCGTTCACGGTGACCGTCTGGCTGGCCGGCGTGAAGGTGAAGCCGATCTTGCTCGGCGTCACCGTGTAGGTGCCGTTCGGCACCGCGGCGAACGTGTAGTTGCCCGAGCTGTTGGCCGTCGCGGTCGCGCCGCCGGTCATGGTCAGCGTCGTGCCGGTGCCGTTGGCCGCCGAGCTGATCGTGCCCGACACGGTGAGCGTCGACGCCGCCGTGAAGTTCATGCCGCTGGCGCTGACGCCGCCCGCAATGACCACGGTCCGGCTCGCCGGCGTGAAGGCGACTCCGCCGGCGGCCGGCGTCACCGTGTAGGTGCCGTTCGGCAGCCCGCTGAAGGTGAAGGCGCCTGCGCCGTCCGCGGTCGCCGTCGTATCGACCGGGCCAGCCAGCGTCACGATAGCGCCGGTGCCGATGGCCGCCGGCGTGATGGCGCCGCTGATGGTCACCGGCTGCGCCGTGAAGTTCACCGCGGAGACGTTCGCGCCGCTGACCGTCACCGGCAAGCTCGCCGGCGTGAAGGTGTAGCCGGCCAGGCCAGGCGTCACCGTGTAGGAGCCGTTCAGCAGGCCGGAGAACGAGTAGTTCCCGGACCCGTCCGCGGTCAGCGTGGCGCTCGCGGCGCCGCTCAGCGTCAGCGTCGCGCCGCTGCCGCCGGCCGCCGGGCTCACCGTGCCGGAGACGGAGAAGGTCGGGACCGGCGCGACGGTGAAGTCGACGGCGGCGACGTTGGCCCCGCTCACCGTGACCGTCCGGCTCGGCGGCGTGAAGACGAAGCCGCTCTTCGACGGCGTGATGGTATAGCTGCCGTTCAACACGCTGCTGAACTGGTAGTTGCCCGAAGTGTCCGCCGTGAAGGTGGCCGGTGCGGCGCCGCCGGTGAGGTCACCGTCGTTCCGCCGCCCATTGCCGCGGGCGTGATCGCGCCGCTCACCGTGAACGCCGTGGTCGTGAACGTGGAGGCCGTCGGCGGCACCGGTGACGTCGCCGAATTCGCCGCCGCGTCGGCCGAGGTGACGCGATAGAAATACTGCGTGCCGGGCGTCAGGCCGGGCACCGTCAGCGCGTGCGCGGTCACGAGCACCGAGTTGCCGAAGCTCGACCCGAGCGACGCCGCGGTGGTGCCGTAGCTCACCGTCGACGTCGACGGCTCGTTGGTCGTCAGGCCACGGTCGCCGTTGTCGCCGACGGCGTGACCAGACACCGCGGAAATGGTCGGCGGCACGACGTCGCCGCCGTAGGCGACCTGATACGCGCCGGCCCCGGCCGCGAACACCGCGTACGAGACGCCCTTGATCGTCTGCGTCGTGTAGGTGATCGGCGCGCCGTTCAGCGTCATGCCGGTGATCCCGCCGGAGGACGCGGCCGCCGGCACCAGGGCCTGGAGGCCGTTGGCGTTGGCGCCGACCGCGACGGTGAACGACAGGACGTTGCCGCTCCAGGCAATCGACTGGAACGCCGACGCGTTGCGGCCGTCGAGCCAGTCGAGCAACTGCCGCGCGCTGATCACCGGGATGTTGCGCGCCTTCGCGGAGTTGACGATCGCGTTCGACCACGTCTCGCCGTTCGACGGGTTGAAGTCGGTGTGCATGTTCGCCACGAACGCGCCGTAGTAGCCGAGGTTGAGCGCGTTGTCGAGCAGCGCGTCGGGGTTCTTCGGGAAGGTCTGCCCCGACTCGTCGGTCATCTGCGTCGCCGCCTGGTAGACGTCGATCATCGCGCCGGTCGACGACGCGAAGCGCTGCGGCATGCCGGAGCCGGTGAACAAGCCCGGCCGATCGAGGATCCAGGTGTCCGGGTAGTAGTAGTAAGTCGTGTCGAGCCTGATCCCGTTGTTCAGCTGACGACCTGCCACTGCGTCGCGTAGTCGCTGTTCACGACGCAGTGGGTGCGGTTGGTCTTCGGCGCGCCCGCATGCGGAAGATTGGTCGCGAACTGCGACAGCTGCGTGCTGTAGAAGCCGGGCAGCGTCGGCCGGCGTCCAGTCGGCGCAGTTGGTGTTGACGTGCACGCGCGATCTCGAAGCCCTGCGCGACGTAGTTCTGCACCTGGGCATCGGTAATCTGCGTGTTCGGGATAGATGTACGACGTGCCGCGGATGCACTGCCAGTCGGCGACCGAGCAGCCCGGCGTGCTGAACGCCACGTAGTCGTTGAAGCGGCCGACCGTGCCGCCGTTGGCGTGATCGTCGCCGGTCATGACGACGACGGCCTTCAGCATCCGCGGGAAGTACCAGAAGCGCGGCAGCGGCTTCTTCGCCGCGTTCGACGTCAGCACGATGTTCACAGAGCAGCCGCTGCTGCTCGTCGGCCTGCGGAATCGCGATCTTGTTCGAAGTCGACCCAGTCGGGCTGCACGTCGCCGGCCTTCGCGCCGAAGAACAGGTCGTCGGATCGGATCGGCGCGATGCCGTCGCGCTCCTGGCCCGACCCACGCCGGGATTGCCCTGGCGCGTGTAGACGACCGATCGCGCCAGGTCGTAGGTGAACGCCGCCGCCTGCTGCCGCGCGCCGACCGTTGCGCATCGTCACCGCGGGGTTGGCCGTCGCCGTCGTCGCGTTCGAGTAGAGCGTCGCGATCGCGGTCGCGCCGTTGAGCGTGTAGCGGTCGGCGATGCCGTGGAACTGCATCGTCTGGCTGACGATGCCGGCGCCGGGCGCCGTGCGCGGTGTTGACGAGCAGGTAGGCGTTCGACAGCGTCGACGCCGGCGTCGGTCAGGCCGAGCAGGCCGGCCAGCTGCTTGTCGGGCCGCATCGCGATCAGGTTGCCGCCGCCGTTCACCCAGTTGGTGAACATCGTCACCTGCGCGCGCGCGTCAGCGCGCCCTCGCCGAGGATGACGACGTCGTAGGCGCCCAGCGTGGTGCTGGTGACGGTCGAGAGGTCGGCGGTCGCGAACGCGTTCACGCCTTCGCCGCGGAGGATCTCCGCGTAGTAGGTGCTGAACGGGTTCGCCGCCGACGTGACGACGAGCACCGGGCCGCCGGGGCCCTGCGGTCGGCGGCGGCGGCGGCGGCGCCGAGGTCGTGAACGTCCAGGTGAAGTCGGCGCTCATCGGATTGCCGGCGGTGTCCTTGACCGCCGGCCTTTGACGACGCCGGTGTAGGTGCGTCGAATAGGCGAGCGCCGCCGACGGCGTGATCGTCACCGTGTTGGTGGCGCTCGTGTAGGCCAGCGCCGCGGGCACGGCCGTGCCCGCCGGCGTCCGCAGGAAGACGTTCGCCGTCGTGATCGTCGACTGATCGATGAGCTCGTTGAACGTCGCCAGGACGCTGGTCGGTCGTCTGGATGCCCGACGCGCCGGCGAACGGGTTCACCGACACGACCGAAGGCGGCGTGATGTCCGGCCCGTTGGTGAGGCTGAACACGACGTCGGCGAAGTAGCCCTCCGACTGGAACGTGTCGGTCGGGAAGACGCTCGTGCCGCTGTAGCTTATAGACGCCGTTCGGGCCGTCGACCCCGTTCTTCAGGGCGTGCAGCGGCCCGGTTGTCGACGCCCGCGGTGGCGAAGTACGCGTCCTGTCCCGAGTAATGGCCGTTGGGCGCCAGATACGAGATGACGTAGGTCGTGTTGGCGACAATCGCGATCGGCGTCGGGAACGACCACCTGCTGCCAGCCGGACGCCGATTCGCCGGCGAACGTCGCGGTGCCGAGCGAGGCGCCGGTGCTGCTCCACAGCGTGGCGACGTGCGTGCCGGTGTTGAGCGCCGCCTTGTAGAAGCGCGCGCCGGTGATGAAGCCGGGGATATCCGACCTGAACTTCGTGCCGAGCACGGTCGGCGCTCGGATCGGCGTCGTCGACTGGAATCGGCACCGTGCCGTGGCCGGCCAGATCGAGCACGGGCAGGCCGGCGGCGGCGGCGGCGCCGCGGCGGTCGTGAACGTCCAGCGTCGAGGTTGGCAGCCAGCGCGTTGCCCGGCCAGATCCTTCACGCGCGGATCGGTCGCGCCGCCCTTCACGGTCGCCGTATACGTCGTCGACAGGCTGAGGCTGGTCTGCGGGCACCAGCGTCGCGGTCCGGCTGGTCGCGTTGTAGGTGACGGTCGCGTTCACGATGGTGCTCGACGGGCCGCGGAGCTCGAAGGTGCCGGAACGAGGAGCCGCCCTCCGCCGACGGGTGCTCGACGAAATCGTCGCCGGGTCCATCGCTTCGCTGAAGGTCGCCGTCACCGGCGCGGCCGGATCGACGCTGATCGCCGACCGGCCGGGAACCTGACCGTGACCGTCGGCGGCGTCGAATCGGGCGGCGGCGTCGTCGTGAAGACGAGGTCGACCCAGTAGTTCTCGGACGTCGAAGGTGTTGGCGGGGAATGACGTCGGGTGCTGCATGCATACAGGCCGTTCGCGCCGTCGGTGCCGTCCCTCAACGCATGGAGCGGCGGGTTGTCGACCGCCGTCGTGAAGAACGGATCGGTGCCCGTGTAGTGGCCGACCGGCGCGTGATACGACACCACGTAGGTCGTGTTGGCGGTGATCGCGACCGGGTTGGGGAACGTCATCCTGCTGCCAGCCCGACGCCGTCTCACCGCTGAAGGTGACGGTCGCGAGCTGCGTGCCGGTGGCGCTCCACAGCGATCCGGTATGGCTGCCGGTATTGGCGGCGGCCTTGTAGAAGCGGACCGCCGGTGACGTAGCCGTTGGTGTCGGAGCGGAACTTCGTGCCGAGCTCGACCGACGCCGGATCGCCGTCGTCGACCGGCGCCGGCGGCACGGTCGTCGGCGCTCCAGATGCTGCACGGGCAGGTGCGCGACGCCGAGATGGTGATCGTCGACGCCCGGTCGACGGCGTTTCCATGTTGCCGCTGTCGTCGATGCAGCGGCTCTTGATCGACACCGAGCCGGTGCCGCTGACCGCCCAGTTGAACGACCAGCTCGTCGTCCCGGTGGCGCGGGTCCAGGTCGTCCCGCCGTCGGTCGAGACCTCGACGCCGGCGACGAGCCGCCGCCCGATTCGACCGCGGTGCCGGTGATCGTGATCGGCGTGCCCGCGACGAACGACGCGCCGGCGGCCGGCGCGGTGATCGTCGACGTCGGCGCCAGCCGGTGTCGGTCGACGCCGGCGTGGCGACGAGCCCCGCCTGCAGCGATCCCGGCTGGGCGCCCATGTCGGCGAACAGGTTGACGGTCGCCTGCTTCATCCGCACGTCGGCGGCGTGCGATGCCGCGGTCGTGCGACGCAGTCGAGGCCCCACGACCACTGCACGGTGCCGGCGCCGAACACGAGCGCGCCGCTCGGTGTGGCGGTAGAGCGTCAGCGTTGTGCGTGACGGTGCCCGGGCCGAAGGTCGAGCCGTAGTCGAGCAGCATGCCGTTGACCGCCCGTGTCGTCGAGCGAGAGCTCGATGCAGGCCGGTCGGCCGGAAGCCGTTGTCGATGTCCGCGTCCCATTCGTAGCCGAGCGTGCCGACCGGCATGGTCGCGGTGGCGCCGGCGGCCAGCGTGGCGACCGTCGTGTTGCGCCAGAACCGCGTCTTGCCGTTCGCGGCCGGGCACGGTGATCGCGGTCGTGTCGCCGTCGTTGACCGTGAAGAGCGTGCCGGTCAGCGCGTTCTCGGGGCGCCCGCCGTCGGCGGGCGGGCTGAACCGCGGGTCGCGCCACGTGCCGGTCCACATCGCGGTGCCGGCGGGATCGATCTTGGCGTTGGCGTGCGTCTCCTTGTAGCGCGACCAGCGTGCGGTACGGCGTGCCGCGAGCCGTCGATGCTGCGTCTCCCAGCGCGTCTTCCAGAACACCTCGTTGCCGCTGAAGAACGCCAGGTGCGACGCCGGCGCCCGCGCGCCGCTTCGACGTTGGCGCGCTGCGGGCCGGACCAGTACTCGTCGTGGCCGACCGACAGGAAGACCTTGTGGTTGCAGGAGCAGCGGCGCCGTGCCGGTCGGTGTCGACGCCGGTGAAGTAGCTGACGTCGTAGCCGTTGGCCTCGAGCCACCGCACCATCGGGTACTCGGCGTTGAACACCGCAGTCCTGCCGGCGCGGTCGCCGCGGGTCGTGAAGCGGCCGGTTGTAGCTCACCTTGTAGGCGCGCGCCGGGCTGGTGCCCGGGCCGCCGTCGTACAGGCTGTTGCCGCCGTAGTTGTTGTAGGCCTGCCACGTGGTGTCCGAGGTCTGGAACAGGAAGTCCGACGTGCGCCGCGCGTCGCTTCGCGCACGACGAAGACGATGTGGCTCGCGCCGCCGGTGTCGATGCCGCATCGAGCTTGGCGAAGTAGATGCCCGAGACCGCGTCGGCCGGCACCGTCCACGACGCCGACACCGCCCAGTTGCCGCAGTCGATGAGTCCCGAGGCGGCGTTGGTCAGGCAGTTCGGCTGGTTCTGCGGCAGCGAGGCCGACGGCGTGACCGTCGCGACCTTGCGCGCGCCCACTGCCGTTGTAATAGCCCATGCGATAGATGTCGAGGCGATAGTTCGTCGACGGCGTGTCGATCTTGAACTGCACGACCTCGCCGGGCGCGGCGCTGATGTCGGTGGTGAAGCCCTGGATCGAGACCGTCGCCCGATCCGGTCACGTCCCAGGTCGACGCCGGGTCGCCGGTCTTCTGGTTCTCGCAGACGATCGGGTTGATCGTCGCCCCGCAGCTGCTCTGCGCCTGGATGGAGACGCGCGAGCTGTCGGTGGTCGCGAACAAGCACAACGCGGCCGCCGCGGCCAGAATAGCGCAGAACCCGCACAGTCAGACGTCTCGACATCAGCACAGCAACCACCGTGAAGAAAAATTATGAGGAACGCACACGACCGCCGGCGCCAGGAACGCGTGATCGCTGACGCCGCCGCGTGTGCATGGCACTAAAGCAACGGTCGAGCCACTCAATGTTTTCGTGCAGCGGCGCACTGGCCGCGGGGTGAGTGAGGCGCGATCTGTGCGGCGGCGGATTGAAGTGATCCCGCCGGGCGAGTTTTGTCGCCGCCTGCGGCGCATCTGCCGGAAGTCAGCCCAACGCGGGCACGAAGACGGGCGCGGCGCGACCGGACACCAGGACGAGCGCTCGCGGACCCGCCGCCGGCCTGGCGACCGGTTCTCCTTTCCGGATCCCCAAGCCTCAGCAGCGCGAACTTAGTCCGCCCTCAGGGAGACTTTGTCGGACCTGGCGTGGAACACGGTTTTGTCGAAAGCCCAGAACTCGCTGCAATACAAGCGACTTACCTACGGTGATCGGACTTGAACGAACACTGGAAGCCCATTTGCTCCGTTAGCAAGCACCGATGACGATTCTGATGGAAGTAGTTGCCGAGCAGTGGGAGTACGCGAGCTGCTCGTCCGCATGACGGCGCGCGACCTCCTCCTCCGCTACAAGCAGACCGTGATGGGGTTCGGCTGGGCGATCTTCATGCCGCTCGTCAACACCGCCGATCTTCTCGGTGATCTTCACGCGCGTGGCGCACGATCGACGTGGGCACGCCCGTATCCGATGTACGCGTTCTGCGGACTGCGTGGCGTGGAACTTCTTCGCCTCGTCGCTGCGCTTCTCGGTGACGTCGCTGACGAGCAATCCGAGCCTCGTGACCAAGGTCTACTTCCCGCGCGAGATCTTCCCGTTCTCGGCGGTGCTCGTCTCGCTTGTCGACTTCGCGGTCGTCGGCGCTCGGTCCTCGTCGCGCTGATGGCTCTATTACCGCATCGACGTCGGCTGGCCGCTGCTGATGCTGCCGGTCGTCTTCGCTGGCGCATCGTGATCTTCACCGCCGCGGCTGGCGCTGCTGCTCGCGATGGCGAACCTCTTCTACCGCGACGTCAAGTACCTGTTCGAGATCGTCATCGCGGTCTGGATGTTCGCGACCTCGGTCGTCTATCCGATCGGACCGCGTCGGCGGGCGGCTCGGCGCGGCTGCTCGCGCTCAACCCGATGACGCCATCTGATCGACGCGTTCCGGGCGGTCGCTGCTCGATCAGCGCGATGCCCGGGGACGGCCTTCGCGATCACCGTCGCGGCCTCGGTGCGCGCTGCTGGTGATCGCCTGGGTCGCCTTCCACCGCGCCGAGTTCGAGTTCGCGGAGAACCTCTGACATGAGTGCCGTCATCGTCTTCGACGGCGTCTGGAAGAAGTTCCGCCGCGGCGAGCGGCACGACAGCCTCCGCGACCTCGTCCCGGCGCTCGTCAAGCGCGCCGTGCACGGCGCGCGCGGACCGGCGGACGCTCGCCGACCAGGAGTTCTGGGCGGTCCGCGACGTCTCGTTCGAGGTCGGCGCCGGCGAGGCGCTCGGCATCATCGGCCCGAACGGCGCCGGCAAGTCGACGATCGCTCAAGCTGCTGACGCGGATCCTGCGGCCGACGCGCGGCGCGTGCGAGGTCGCACGGCCGCGTCGGCGCGCTGATCGAGGTCGCCGCCGGGTTCCATCCCGACCTGACCGGCCGCGAGAACGTCTACCTGCAGGGCGCGATCATGGGGATGACGCGCGCGCGAGATCGCCCGCAAGTTCGACGCGATCGTCGATTTCTCCGGCGTCAGCGAGTTCATCGACACGCCGGTCAAGCGCTACTCGTCCGGGCATGAACGCGCGGCTCGGCTTCGCGATCGCCGCCCACCTCGATCCCGACGTGCTGCATCATCGACGAGGTGCTGAGCGTCGGCGACGTCGGCTTCCAGGAAAAGTGCGTCGCGCGGATGCGCGAGCTGCTCGGCCCGCGGCATCCCGCTGGTGTTCGTCTCGCACAACCTGTCGGCGATCGTCCAGCTGTGCACCCGCGCCATCCTCATCGACCGCGGCGCCGTGCAGTTCGACGGCGCGGCCGGCTGAGGCGGTGGCCGAGTTCCGGACAGGCGCGCCGCGCAGCTGATCGCGGCCGGCGCGGCGGCGTCCGACAAGCCGATCGCGATCACCGACGTGCAGCTGCTGCAGGCCGACGGCGAGCCGTCGCCGCTCTTCACGACCGGCAAGCCGATGACGATTCGCGTCGGCTACCACGCCCGCGAGCCGATCCGCCAGCCGCACGTGGCCATCGATATCCACGGCGTCGACGGCGTCTACTGCGCCGGCATCAACACGCGCATGGACGACTGCGCGCTCGGCACGCTCGACGGCCGCGGCTTCGTCGATCTCGCGATCGCGAAGCTGTCGCTGCTGCCGGGCTGCTACACCATCTCGGCCGGCATTCTCGACCCGCAGGGACTGCGCGCCGCTCGATCTGCAGGAACGGGCGTTTCCGTTCTCGGTCGCGTCCGACCGGCGCGACTTCGGATTCGTGTATCTCGAACATCAATGGACGCACGCGAACGGCGCGGAGGCTCGACCGGCCAGCCGGCACGACGCCCGGCCCGCGCCGCGGCCGGCCCGCGCGCTGGCCGCCGTCGCCGTGCAGGAGGAGCTTGGATGATCGCCGACAGCGTTGAACTCGGCCTGAACGTCTCGATTCCCCAGCCGGCGCTGGTCAACCTCTACGGCTGCCGCGATCGGCGACGGCACACGCGCATCGGCGCGTTCGTCGAGATGCAGCGCGGCGCGGCGATCGGCGCGCACTGCAAGATCTCGAGCCACACCTTCATCTGCGACGGCGTGACCATCGAGGACGAGGTGTTCGTCGGCCACGGCGTGATGTTCATCAACGACCTGCTGTCCGCGCGCGGTCAGCGACGAGCGGCGGGCTGCAGACCGAGGCCGACTGGCAGCTGGTCCGACCCGTGGTCGCAGCGCGGCGCCTCGATCGGCAGCAACGCGACGATCGTCGCCGGCGTCACCATCGGCGAAGGCGCGCTCGTCGGCGCCGGCGCCGTCGTCACCAGGGACGTCCCGCCCACACCGTCGTCGTCGGCGTGCCGGCGGTTGTCACACGCACGCTGCCGGCCTCGATGCCGGCCGCGGCCGAACCACGCTGAAAGGACCGACATTGTGATTGGCATCGGCATCATCGGCTACGGCTACTGGGGACCGAACCTGGTCCGGAACTTCGTCGAGACGCCCGGACTGCACGGTCGTCTCGGTCAGCGACCTGAGCCGCGACCGGCTGGCGAAGATCGCGCGCGCGCTACCCGACCGTCGAAGACGACGACCGACTATCGAGACCTGCTGCGCGACCCGCGCGTCGACGCCGTGGTCATCGCGACGCCGGTGTCGACCCACTTCGAGCTCGGCGATGGCAGGCGCTGCAGCGCCGGCAAGCACGTCCTGATCGAGAAGCCGATGACCTGCGACGCATCGACCAGGCGCAGCGGCTGGTCGACGAGGCCGAGCGCCGCAAGCTGGTCCTCGCGCGTCGACCACACCTTCGTCTACACCGGCGCGGTCCGCAAGATGCGCGAGCTGGTGACGCAGCGGCGAGCTCGGCGACATCTACTACTACGACTCGGTGCGCGTGAACCTCGGCCTGTTCCAGCACGACGTCAACGTGATCTGGGACCTGGCCGTGCACGACCTGGCGATCATGGACTACGTGCTGCCGGTGCAGCCGGTGCGCCGTGTCGGCGACCGGCATCGGCCACGTGCCGGGCGAGCCCGAGAACATCGCCTACGTGACGCTGCTTCTTCGACAGCAACCTGATCGCGCACGTGCACGTCAACTGGCTCGCGCCGGTCAAGGTGCGCCGGACGCTCATCGGCGGCAGCCGCGAAGATGATCGTCTACGACGACCTCGAGCCGAGCGAGAAGATCAAGGTCTACGACAAGGGCATCACCGCTGAACGCGCCGTCGGCAACGGCGACGGCAACGGCAACGCAGCTACGCGATGCTCGTCGGCTACCGCAGCCGGCGACATGTGGGCGCCGCAGATCGGCGCTGACCGAGGCGCTGAGCGTCGAAGCCCGGCATTTCGTCGACTGCATCGTCGAACAACCAGACGCCGATCGACCGACGGCCACGCCGGCCTGCGCGTCGTCCGCATGCTCGAAGCCGCGACGCCAGTCGATGCGCCGCGCGCGGGCCGTCTCATCGAGCTTTCGACAAGCAGGTGCGCCGCATGATTCCGTTTCGTCGACCTTACGAGCGCAGTATCTCACCATCAAGACCGGACATCGACGCGCGCCATCGGGCGGGTGCTCGACACCGGCCAGTTCGTGCTCGGCCCGGAAGTCGAGGCCTTCGAGCAGGAGTTCGCCGCGCTATCAGGGCGCCGCGCACGGCATCGCGGTCAACACCGGCACCAGCGCGCTGCATCTCGCGCTGCTCGCCGCCGGCGTCGGGCCCGGCGACGAGGTCATCACCGTGCCCGTTCACCTTCGTCGCGACGGTCGCGGCGATCGGCTACGCCGGCGCGCGCGCCGGTCTTCGTCGACATCGATCCGGCGACGCTTCACGATGGACGTGACGCAGCTCGAGGCGGCGATCACCAGCCGCGACCAAGGCGATCGTCCCGGTGCACCTCTACGGCCAGCCGGCCGACATGGATCCGATCCTCGAGATCGCCAAGCGCCACGGCCTGATCGGTGATCGAGGACGCCTGCCAGGCGCACGGCGCCGAGTACAAGGGACGCCGCGTCGGCGCGCATCGGCGACGCTCGGCTGCTTCAGCTTCTACCCGGGCAAGAACCTCGGCGCCTACGGCGAAGGCGGCATGGTCGTCACCAACGACGCGGCGCATCGCCAAGCAGATCCGGATGCTGCGCGACTGGGGCGCGGAGAAGAAGTACCACCACGTGCTGAAGGGCTTCAACTACCGCATGGAAGGCATGCAGGGCGCGCATCCTCGCGCGTCAAGCTGCGTCACCTCGAGCGCTGGACCGAGGCGCGCCGTCAGCACGCGCGGTCGAGTACCGCCGGCTCGCTCGCGGACAGCGGCGTCGAGCATCTCCGGCCGAGGCGCCCTACGCGCGCCACGTCTATCACGTCTACGCCGATCCGCACGCCAGGACCGCGCCGTCGCTGCAGCGGACGCTGCAGGCGAACGGCATCGGCACCGGCATCCACTATCCAGCAATACGTAACTGAACGAAGCATACC
>ERZ1370068.8589-contig-7431_pt1 | contig 36132 bp, 46 predicted proteins | sample MGYA00561227_ERZ1370068 | MGnify/ENA primary metagenome ERZ1370068 (study PRJEB38410, sample SAMEA6850437) | metagenome | study: Metagenomic assessment of the ecological functions of the soil: analysis of the soil microbiota associated with the... | reverse complement strand
CAGCGCTACGTATTGCTGCATGCTCGACGGCCAGTGGGTCGACACCATCATCAACAGCGGAGAAGCTCCTGTGAAATCCTGTACATACACCGCTCTATGATCGTCCCCGCACCTCGATGACACCGATCGCCGGAACATCCTGGAGGCGGCCGGACCGGGCTCCACGCTGATCGAGGCCAGGATCCGGCCGTCCAGCGCAAGGAGATCGGCGACACCGAGGGCGCTGTTCGGCCGGGTGGCCAACGATCTGTTCGTGACGGCCAAGCGTCTGCGCTACTACCGCGCCGATCGGCGCCGGCGTCGACGCCATCCTCACGCCCGAGACTGGTCAACAGCGAGCGTGATCCTGGCCAGCGAGAAGGGCGCGAGGTCGGCATCCACCTGGCCGAGCACGCCTTCGCGCTCCTGCTCACGATCACGCGCGGCATCCACACCGCGCTGCGCAAGCCGGACTACAGCCTGCGCGAGCCGATCCGCAAGGAGCAGTGGGAGCTGCACGACCAGACGCTGGGGATCGTCGGCTTCGGCGGCACCGGCCGCGCCGTCGCGCAGCGAAGCGCACGGCTTCGGTATGAAGGTGCTGGCGGTCGACACGACGACGTGCCGGGCATGGCGGGCGTGACGCTATGGAAGAGCGATCGACTCGGCGACCTGCTGAGCCAGTCCGACGTGGTGGTGATCTGGCCTGCCGCTGACCAAGGCCACGCGCCACATGTTCTCGCGCGATCTCTTCCGCTCGCATGCGGCGCCACGCGATCTCTCGTCAACGTCACGCGCGGAGCGATCGTCTTCGGCGACGATCTCTGGCCGCCCTGGACGAGGGGCTGATCGGCGGCGCCGGCCTCGACGTCACCGACCCCGAGCCGCTCCCCGCCGGCCATCGCCTCTGGACTCACCCGCGAGCCGTCGTCACCCCGCATACCGCCGGTGGCTCCCGCGGCGCGCCGGCCGCGTCATCGCGACCTTCTGCGAGAACCTCCGCCGCATGCGCACCGGCCAGCCTGCTGCTGGCGCTCATCGACAAGCAAAAGGGCTACTAGCGGAGTCGGCAGCCGCGGGTGGGATTGGCCCGCGGGGAGCCCGCTGAACCCACGAGACAGCGGGGTCGCTTCGGACCCGCCTGCAGCTGGGCTCCACCTCGCGGGGGCGCACGGGGATAGGCGGCGGGAACGAGGTCCTGCGGAGCCCCCCTGCGGGCCAATCCCACCCGCGGCGGCGATCGCTGGCGGCGCTTCGGGGTCGAGTGGTTGACGCGGTTAGCGGGCGACGGCGGGCACGAGGGCCAGCGCAGGCGGACGGTGACGACGGCGGACATGCCGGCGCGGAGTGGCTGCGGGTTGCCGACGGTTTTGCCGTCGAGCGCGGATCTTCACGGGCACGCGCTGCACGACCTTGACCCAGTTGCCGGTGGCGTTCTCCGGGGGCAGGAGCGAGAAGCGCGCGAGCCGGTGCCGGCGCTGATCGAGTTCACGCTGCCGACGGAAGACCGCGCCGGAAGCTGTCGATCGCTGATCTCCGCCTTCTGCCCGGGCGGATGCGCTGGAGCTGGGTCTCCTTGAAGTTGGCGATGACCCACACGTCCTGCAGCGGCACCAGGGCCAGCAGCGGCTGACCCGGCCTGGACCACCTGCCCCACTCCACGCTGCGCTTGGAGACGACGCCGTCGGTCGGCGCCCGGACCACGCTGTGCTCGACGTTCACTCGGCGGTGGCGAGGTCCCGCCTGCGCGGCCCGCAATAGTGCTTCCGCCCGTGAGAGCCTCGGCGGTCTTAACCGACACCTGCCCTGGGCCTGGCCCTCGAGCCTTGGCCAGCGTGCCGCGGACCTCGGCCACCTGCTGGCGCGGACTACTCGATCGCGAGCACCCGGGAGCCATCTCCGCCTCGGTCTGCTGGACCTCCTTCTCGGTCTGGGCCAGCCGCCGCTCCCGCGGCTTCCTGGTTGGCGGTGGCGGTCTCGAGGGCGGCTAAGGCGTCATCGTGGTCTCGCCGGGACGCCAGTCGTTCTTCATCAGCAGCTGCATCCGCTCGAGGTCGCGGGCCGCCTTGCGCTGGGCGCTGCGCGAGGCCGCCACATCCGTCATGGCCGCGCCATCGAGGCGACCGCCTGGCGTCCAGCGCCGCGCGCGGGCCTCGTCCACGGCCGACTCGCTCGCCCGCACGCTGACCCGCGAGCCCTCCAGAGCGGCCCCGGACCTCGTCCACCTGCGAGCGCGCGTCGTGTCGCGGGTCAGCGGCAACTCGGCGCGGCGGCCGGCACGTTGCGCCTCGGCCACGCCGCGACGGCGGTGCGCGCGCCTGGTCGCGCCGGGCCTCGAAGTCACTGCGGGTCCACCCCGCAGGAGCACGTCCCCGGCCCGCACTGGCGGTGTTGTCGGGTTCACCGGGAGTCTACCGACGATGTGGCCGGAAACCCTGGCGCCGACCGGCGAGACGATCCCGTCGACGTAGGCGTCGTCGGTGGAGACCCCGATGGTCAGACCGGCGCTAAGCCACGCGCCCACCCGATGGCGGCGAGCGCCGCGACCACGACCACGGCCAGTCCGATGACGACAGCCGGCGGCCCACTAGAGCGCTGGGACCTCCCGGACGGCCGTGGCTGGGGAGCGGGAGTGCGTCCATTGTTGCGGGGAGGTTACCACTACACCCGGAGGATCGAGGGACTCAGGCGCGGTGGACCTCCGGCGAGAAGGCGGCGAGCCGCCCGGTGGCGTCGTCAGCCGAGCGGGTGCCTCCCCGAGCACGGTGGGGTCGCTGCGCCGGGCCACGTCCGCGGCGTAGGCCTCGGACACACTCGATCTCGCCCGAGCATCAGGGTGTTCTTGATGCGGATCACGCGGGCTCGCTCGGGCGGCGTGAGCCCGATGCAGGACAGCGCCGCCTCCACCGCCTCGCGGTCGGTCTCGTAGGTGGCCGGCACCTTGGCCGCGCTCGGCGCGCACGCGGTGATGGCGTTGATCGAGCGTCGGCTTCATGTCGATCTTGTCGACGAGCCGGCGGGTCGTGAAGTCGGCGTTGCCGATGCCGGTGGCGTTGCCGTAGCTCTCGTCGGTGAGATCGAGCGCGACGATCCAGAGGATCTTGGGGTCGGCCGGGAACGGCTCGTGCGGGTTCGAGGGACGCCCGATGACGTTGGTGTCCATCCCCGAGCCGGAGATGTTCTTGCCCATCTCCTCGCACGATCAGCACGTCGATCGGCGAGAACGGCAGGCGCGCCATCCAGTCCCGCGCGTCCTTGAGCAGGCGCGCGCTCGCCCGCCTCGAGATCGGCGCGCGTTGAAGGCTTCGATGCTGCGCCGTCTCGTCGTAGCCGTTCTCGACGATGCCGAGCCCGAAGCCGATCCGCGCCTTGGCCAGCATCTCGCGGCCCGACCGCGGTGATCACCGTCTCGTAGCCGTGCGTGACGTTGGCCCGGTGGTACTGGATGGCGCCCGTCCACTTGCCCAGCCCGATCGTCATCATCTTGAAGAGGCCGGACTCGATCGAGCCCTTGAAGTCGGTGTGGGGCTTGATCCGGTTGACCAGCCCGATCCAGTCGGCCTCCGCCGCGTAGCGATCGAGCCACACCGGCAGGCCCGAGCGCCTCGCCGACCTCGACGACCTCCATGGTGGCCCGGACGGGGCAGCCCATCGTGGCCTCGGTGATGCCGTAGTGCTCGAGCACCGAGAGCTGCCCCTCCGCCGTGCCGCCGCCGTGGCTGCCCATGGCCGGGAAGACGAAGGGCCGGGCGCCCGAGCTCCCGCAGCCAGCGCACGGTGGCGCCGCACGACCACGTCGATGTTGGCGATGCCCCGGCTGCCCGCGCCGACGGCCACCGTATCGCCCGCGTTTGACGGGCAGACGCGCCCGCCAGGGCCTCGGGCCACGGCCCGTCGGGGATGTCGGTCGACACGGGGTCGCTGGAAAGGTCTGTCGGACGCGGACCATCCGGGGCAGCGGCATGCCGGCAATTATGCGTATATGCTATGGAGCCAATGTTTCATGTGCGGACGTTCTGCTCGTCCGCCCTCACGACTACGCGTCATCCTGTCGCCGTTCCTCATCGCGGCGAGCGGCTGCGGCGTCGCTGCGGCCGCAGCCCACGCCGCTCCTGCCGCCCGACGAGCTGTACAGCCACGGGCGAGATCGTATCTCGAGAAGAAGCAGTATCTCGAGGACGCGCGAGTCGTTCCGCAAGAATCGTCGAGCGCCACCCCAACTCGACCTGGCGCCCGCGCGCCCGCTTCCTGATCGGCGAGGCGTTCTACCGCGAGAGCGGAGTTCGACAAGGCCGTCAAGGAGTTCGACATCTTCCTCGCCTTCTATCCGCGTCACCAGATCGCCGACCTCGTGCAGTACCGGCTGGCCATGAGCTACTACGACCAGATCAAGCCGATCGAGCAGGATCAGGGGCTCGACCGCCAAGGCACTCGATCAGTTCAGGAAGCTCGTCAAGGAATACCCCGACAGCCGCTACGCCACCGACGCGCTGGCCAAGATCGACATCTGCCGCGGCACGCCTGGCCCAGAAGGAAGTGTGGGTCGCGACCTACTACTTCAACCAGGGCAATCCGAGCGCGCGCCCGTCAGCGTCTGGAGTTCGTGCTGAAGGAGTACCCGCGCACGCTGGTGATCCCGAGACGCTCTGCCATCGCTGGCCGAGGTCAACTTCGCCGAGGGCAAGAGCGAGGAAGGCGGTGAGCTGCTGCCGGCAGCTCGCCTCGATTACTCGTGCTACACCGAGTGGGGACGCCGCGCGCGCCCAGCGTCTTCGCACGATGAGGTGAGCGCCGTGCACGACATCGTCGACCTCCGCCTGACACGATGACGCTCCCGACGCCCGAGATGCGCGAGGCCATGGCCCGCGCCGAGGTCGGCGACGACGTGTGGGAGGAAGATCCCACCGTCAAGCGCCTGGAGGCGCTGGCGGCCGAGCGGCTGGGCAAGGAGACCGCGCTCTTCGTCACGCTCCGGCACGCAGGGCAATCTCCTCTCCGTGCTCGCGCAAACCCAGTCCGGACAGGAAGTCGTCGCTCGACCTCGACTCCCACATCTTCAACTCCGAGGTCGGCGGCAGCGCGCGTGATCGGCGGCGTGCAGATGCTCCCGCTGAAGACCGAGCGCGGCTTCTCACGCCCGCCCAGGTGCAGGACGCGATCCGCCCGGCCAACATTCACATCGCGCCCACCGGGTCTCGGTGTGCCTGGAGAACACGCACAACCGCCACGGCGGCACGTGCTGCACGCCGGAGGAGATCGCCGCGGTAGCCGCGGTGGCCCACGGCGCGGGCGTGCGCGTCCATCTCGATGGCGCGCGGCTCTTCAACGCCGCGGTCGCGCTTCAAGCGCGACGCGTCGGGAGTTCGTCCGGTCGGTCGACTCCGTGACCTTCTGCGTGTCGAAGGGGCTGAGCGCGCCGGTGGGCTCGCTGATCTGCGGCGAGCGGGCGTTCATCGAGCGGGCCCGGCGCTTCCGCAAGATGATTGGCGGCGGCATGCGGCAGGCGGGTATCATCGCCGCCGCCGGCATCGTCGTGCTGGAGCGCATGGTCGATCGGCTGGCCGAGGACCACGCCAACGCGCGCACCCTGGCCGAAGCCGTGGCGAAGCTGCCCGGACTCAGCGTCGACCTGGCCAGCGTGCAGACGAACATCGTCGTCATCCGGGTAGACGCGGCGATCCGCCGCGTTCGGCGGCGTCACGGACGAGCTGGTGAAGTGGCTGCGCCGCCCGCAAGGTGCAGATCCACGCGATGGGACCGGCGGCGATCCGCTGCGTGACCCACAAGGACGTGGACGCCGAGGACATCCGCCGGGCGATCGACGCGTTGACCGGAGATTGACCGCCCGCTGGTAGCGGAAAGGCATCAGAGAGGCTCCATGGCCGAACGTCTTCTCGACATCAAAGGGACTGAAGACCCACTTCTTCACCGACGAGGGCGTCGTGCGCGCCGTCGACGGCATCGACTTCTACATCAACAAGGGCGAGACCCTGGGCGTGGTCGGCGAGTCGGGCTGCGGCAAGAGCGTGACCGCGCTCAGCATCATGCGGCTGATCGCCACGCCGCCCGGGCGCATCGTCGAGGGCTCGATCACCTACAACGGCACGAACCTGCTCGACCTCTGCCCGTCCCAGATGCGCAAGATCCGCGGCAAAGAGATCTCGATGATCTTCCAGGAGCCGATGACCTCGCTCAACCCGGTGTTCACGTGCGGCGAGCAGATCGCCGGAGGCCATCCGCCTGCACGAAGGGCTGGGCCGCCGCGACGCGATGGACAAGACGGTCGAGATGCTGAAGCTGGTGCACATCCCCAACGCCGAGCGCCGGGTGAAGGAGTATCCGCACCAGCTCTCGGGCGGCATGCGGCAGCGGATCATGATCGCCATGGCGCTGTCGTGCAATCCCGAAGCTCCTGATCGCCGACGAGCCGACCACCGCGCTCGACGTCACGATCCAGGCGCAGATCCTCGAGCTGCTCAACGAGCTGAAGGCCAAGCTCAACATGGCCATCATGCTCATCACCCACGACATGGGCGTCATCGCCGAGACGGCCCAGCGCGTGGTCGTCATGTACGCGGCCCAGGTCGTCGAAGAGCGCCGGTGCCGGGAGCTGTTCAAGGAGCCGCTGCACCCCTACACCCAGGGCCTGCTGCGCTCGATCCCCGCATCGACCTGGCGGCCACCAAGCGGCAGCGGCTCGAGACCATCCCGGGCACCGTGCCCACGCTGCGCGGGCCGCTGAAGCCCGGCTGCCGGTTCGCGCCGCGCTGTGCGCTCGCCAAGCCCATGCACTTCGAGAACACGCCGCCACTCAAAGAAGTCAGGCCGGGCCACAAGGTGGCCTGCTTCCTCTATTGAAGGGGGCCGCCCATGGCCTGAGCCGCTCCTGCGAGTCACGCAACCTCAAGAAGTACTTCCCCATCCGCGGCGGTCTGCTGTCGCGCGAGGTCGCGCGCGTGCACGCCGTCGACGACGTGTCGTTCGAGATCCAGCCGGGCGAGACGCTCGGCCTCGTCGGCGAGTCGGGCTGCGGCAAGTCGACGACCGGACGCACCATCCTGCGCCTGATCGAGCCGACCTCGGGCGAGGTGTGGTTCCAGGACAAGAACGTCACCACGCTCGACAAGCGCCGCTCCGCGGGCTCCGGAAGGAGATGCAGATCATCTTCCAGGACCCCTACGCGTCGCTGAACCCGCGGATGACGGTGGGCTCGATCATCGGCGAGGCGCTGGTCATCCACAAGCTGGCCAAGACACGGCGCGAGCGGGAGGAGCGGGTGGTGCAGCTGCTGGAGACGGTCGGCCTGTCAGCGCCGAGCACCTGCGCCGCTACCCGCACGAGTTCTCGGGCGGCCAGCGGCAGCGCATCGGCATCGCGCGCGCGCTGCGCGGTGAGCCCCAAGCTCATCGTGGCCGACGAGCCGGTGTCCGCGCTCGACGTGTCCATCCAGGCCCAGGTCATCAACCTGCTGGAGGATCTGCAGGCCAAGTTCGGCCTGACCTATCTCTTCATCGCGCACGACCTCTCGGTGGTCGAGCACATCTCCACGCGCGTGGCCGTGATGTACCTCGGCAAGATCGTGGAGATCGCGCCGGCCAAGGAGCTCTACAACAATCCCAAGCACCCCTACACCGAGGCGCTGCTCTCCGCCGGTGCCGATCCCGGATCCCACGGTCAAGCGCAAGCGGATCATTCTCGAGGGCGACGTGCCGAGTCCGATCAACCCGCCGTCGGGCTGCCGCTTCCACACGCGCTGCAGCTCTGCGGGTGCCGTCGTGCTCGCAGAACGAGCAGGTCTTGAAGGAGATCTCCCGGGGCACTGGGTCGCCTGCCAGGTGCGGACGGGGGTCGCGACGGGAGTAGCGCGCTCAGCTACCCGGCGGCGGGGCCGGGAGCGTGGGTAGGGGACGGGACCACGAGGCCCGTGGCGCTGGTCCCCGCTGTGCAGCGAATTCGAGAGCGATTCGCCTGTACGCCGGGGCGGGGGACGGGTCCCGTTCCCCCACCACGCTCCCCGGCCCCACCGCCTACCGTTGTGAGTCACCTTCGACCGCGATCGCTCACCGCTCGCGGCACCGCACCGCCCAGCGCCTTGCTGCACAACGTGCATTCGGGCTTCGCCCAGGCGGAGAGACGATCGAGCCATCCGAGGCCAGTGCGGACGCATCGTGATCGGGTGACTTCATTTCTGGATCGGGGATCAGATCGGGACGGGAGAAGGTGTGGGATGCCGAAGGTGAGGTGAACGGGATCGAGCTTTTTTATGAGGAGAGTGGGAGCGGGGATCCGTTGCTGTTGATCATGGGGTTTGGGGGGATCGATCGAGGCTTGGGCGTTTCAGGTGCCGGCGTTCGAGGAGCGGTATCGGGTGATCAGGTTTGACAATCAGGGGCGGGGCAGAGTGGGGTGCCGGATGCTGCCGTATAGCACGCGGGGGATGGCGGCGAGTGATGCGGTGGGGTTGATGGATGCGCTGGGGGTGGGGCGGGCGCATGTGCTGGGGGTGTCGATGGGGGGATGATCGCGCAGGAGGTGGCGCTGAATCATCCGGGGCGCGGTGCGGTCGCTGCAGCTGCACTGCGCGTATGCGCCGGGCGGATCAGTACATGCTGGCGCTCATGGAGAGCCTGGCGGAGCATTCGCACCAAGGCCACGCCCGAGGAGTGGATGCGCGCCGTCGTCGCTGTGGCTGTTCGCGCCCGACACGTATCGCGAGCGCCCCGAGTTCGTCGAGGGCGTCATCCAGACCGCGCTCGCCAGCCCTATCCTTTCTCCCTCACCGGCTTCCTCCACGCAGGGCGACGCCGTCCGCCACACGACACGCTCGATCGCCTCGCCGCCCTCGCCTGCCCCACGCTGGTCAGCGTCGGCCTCGACGACATCCTCGTCCCACGCACGCTTCTCCCGCCAGCTCGCCTCCGCCATCCCCAAGGCCCAGCTCCGCACCTTCCCCGACCTCGCCCACGGCTACTTCTGGGGAAGACCCCACCCTCTTCAACACCATGTGCCTCGACTTCCTCAGCCAACACGCCAGCACCTGACCCACCGATGCCCGCGCAGCGCGCACCGCGCCTCGCGCCGGACTGAGCCCCCGCGCGAATCGCTACCGACGGGCTGAGGGCGGCAGCTGGAGAGAAGTCTGCGACGCACCGTAACGGCCGGAAGTGGAGGCAGGCGCAGTCGCAACGATGGCATGGACGCAGCGTCACCATGCGAAATCTGGGCTCGTGGTTTCGCGACCGCTCGCCGTCCCACCGCCCTCAGCCCGGCGACGAAAAGCTGATTCAGTACGGGAGGACTAGTCCCAGAGGTAGGCGCGGGGTTGACCAGCCTGACCCTTGAGCAGGACTTCGTAGTGCAGGTGCGGTCCCGTGGACCGGCCGGTGTTGCCCGTGTAGCCGATCACCGCGCCACGCTCGACCTGCTGGCCGGGCTGGACGTTGACCCTTGGAAAGATGACCGTAGAGCGTGCGGACGTCTTGGCTGGTGCTCGGGGACGGCAGCCGTACCGTACTCCGTCGCAGTGCCGGCGTGAACGACCGAGCCGGCGGCCAGGGCGTAGACCGGAGTCCCACGATCGGCCTTGATGTCCAGACCCGCGTGGAACTCGGTGTTCCCCGAGGTCCACGGCGACGGGCGATTGCCGAACTCCGAGTTGACCGCGCCGCGCACCGGCCAGCGCGACGGCAACGCCGCCAGCGCGCGCCCGGCCTTCGTCATCATCCGCTCCGAGCGCCTTGAGGCTGTCCGTCTGCTCGCCACGCCGTCGCCGAGCTTGTTCAGCTCCTCGGCGGGCGACAGCCGTCCGGTCGGACGATCGGTTCCCGGGCGGGACCACCCGCGCCCTTGTCGCGTCCGCCGGGCGTCAGCTCGGGACCGAACGAGCTCCCAGATCTTCGCGTGCAGATCGCGCCACCCGCCATCTCCTGGCGCAGGTCGGCGACGCGGCGGTTGAAGCGCTCCATGGCGGCGCGCTGCTCGATGAGCTGCTCGTGCATCACGACCGCGTCGCCGGGTCAGCTCGCGCAGCTTGACCCAATCACCGAAGAGCGCGGCCGTGAGCGAGACCGTGCAGGCGATCCCGACGAAGGCGGCCACCGCCGCCGTCTTGACGAAGTTGAAGCGGAGCACGCGGACTCCGTCGCCCCGGACGATGAGAAGACTGAACTCGCCCCGGCGGTTTCGCTGGGGCTTCCGGGCCGAATACGCGTCCGGCCATCCGGCTCAGCCCCCAGCCGGCCCAGCCCACTGGGTTTCGGGGGTTCCAGCACCGCCGTGGCAGACCGGTCGCCTGAGAGCATGGGGGCGGTGATGTGCAGGCCACATGCCTTTCCTGCACACAACACAATCAGGTAGTTAGCCGTTGCGCGCCGCGCCAGGCGTGCCAGATCGCCGTCGCGACCGTCAGGGGCGTGACAAGCCCACAGCCGAAAGGCTATGATTCTCTGGACGCGGCACTGGAGGAAGTTGGATGGACGAGTTCTACCGGATCAAGCGCCTCCCCCTACGTCTTCGCGATCGTGAACGATCTCAAGACCAAGGCGCGCGCCCGGGGAGAGGACATCATCGATCTGGGCATGGGCAACCCGGACATGGCGACGCCCAAGCACATCGTCGACAAGCTCGTCGAGGCGGCCAAGAATCCCAAGAACCACCGCTACTCGGCCTCGCGCGGGATCACCCGGCTGCGGGTGGCCATGGCCAAGTGGTACCGGGACCGCTACGCGGTGCGAGCTCGACCGCGAACTCGGAAGTCATCGCCACCATCGGCGCCAAGGAAGGCATGGCGCACCTGGCGCTGGCGGTGCTGCAGCCGGGCGACGGCGCGCTGGTGCCGAACCCGACCTATCCGATCCACTCCTACTCGGTGGTGATCGCCGACGGTGATCTGCGCTCGGTGCCGCTGACGCCGGACGGCGACTTCTTCGCGCGTCTGCAAGAAACCGCGCGGCTGGCGTGGCCGAAGGCCAAGCTGCTCGATCCTGTCGTTTCCGCACAATCCCACGACGATGTGCGTGGATCGCGACTTCTTCGTCAAGGTCGTCGACTTCGCGCGCGAGCACCGGCTCATGGTCGTGCACGACTTCGCCTACGCCGACTTCACGTTCGACGGCTACCGCCCGCCCTCGTTCCTCGAGGTGCCGGGGGCCAAGGACGTCGGCGTGGAGATCTTCTCCACCTCGAAGTCGCTACAACATGGCGGGCTGGCGGCTCGGCTTCGTGCTGCGGCAACGCCAAGATGGTGAACGCGCTGGCCCGCATCAAGTCCTACCTCGACTACGGCGCGTTCCAGCCGATCCAGATCGCCGGCATCGTGGCGCTGGAGGCGGATCAGAAGTGCGTGGAGGAGATCGTCGAGGTCCACCGCAAGCGCCGCGACCTCCTGGTGAACGGGCTCAACAAGCTCGGCTGGAGCGTGCCCAAGCCCAAGGGCACGATGTTCGTGTGGGCGCCGATCCCCGACGAGTTCCGCGCGCTGGGCTCGCTCGAGTTCTCCAAGCTGCTGATCGAGGAAGCGCAAGGTGGCGGTCTCGCCCGGCATCGGCTTCGGCGAGTACGGCGAAGGCTACGTCCGCTTCGCGCTGGTGGAGAACGAGCAGCGGATCCGGCAGGCCCTGCGCGGACTCAAGCACCCTGAGCCGCTGACGTCCGACCAGGCGCGCGATCGTGAACGGCGTGAACGACGTCCGCATCGGCGTGCTCGGCCTCGGCACCGTCGGGGCCGGGGTGGTGAAGATCCTCCAGACCCGCGCCGCCCTGCTGCAGGAGCGCACCGGCGCGCGCCTCTCCCTGGCCGCCATCGCCGACACCGACCTCACGCGCCCCCGCGAGGCGCTCGACCTCGCCGCGCTGCCGATGACCGGCGACGCCGCGCGCGCGTGCTGGCCGACCCGTCGATCCACGTGGTGGTCGAGCTGGTCGGCGGCCTCGAGCCCGCGCGCACCTTCATCATGCGGCGCGCTGACCGCCGGCAAGCACGTGGTGACGGCCAACAAGGCGCTGCTCGCCCACCACGGCGCCGAGCTGTACGAGGAGGCGCGCCGCCGCGGCGTCGCGCTCGGCTTCGAGGCGGCGGTGGCCGGGCGGCATCCCGCTGATCCGCGCGGTCAAGGAAGGCCTGGTCGCCAACCGGGTGCGGTCGCTGGCCGGCATCGTCAACGGCACCTGCAACTACATCCTGAGCAAGATGACCGACGAGGGGCTCGACTTCTCGCTGGTCCTCAAGGAGAGCGCAGGCCCACGGCTACGCCGAGGCCGATCCCACGCTCGACATCGAGGGGATGGACTCGGCGCACAAGCTGCAGATCCTGGCCTCGCTGGCCTTCCGCACGTACGTCGATCTCAAGGACATCCACACCGAGGGCATCACCCGCATCACCGCCCAGGACATCGAGTACGCGCGCGGAGCTCGGCTTCCGCATCAAGCTGCTCGCCATCGCCAAGGTGAGCGGCGAGGGCGGCGGCGTGGAAGTCCGCGTGCACCCCACGATGATCCCGGCCGCCTCGCCGCTGGCCGCGGTATCCGGCGTGTTCAACGGCATCTTCATGACCGGCGACGCGGTCGGCGACCTCATGTTCTACGGTCGCGGCGCCGGCCAGATGCCGACCGCCTCGGCGGTGGTCTCCGACGTGGTGGAGATCGCGCGGCGGATCGCGCACGGCCTGCCCTCGCTCGCCCTCGATCTGCCCTCGGTCGGTCCGACGCCGCTGCCGCTCACGCCGATGGAGGCGATCCGCTGCTGCTACTACCTGCGCGTCACCGCTCAGGACCGGCCTGGCGTGCTGTCCCGGGTGGCCGGGCATCCTCGGCGAGAACGACATCTCGATCTCGAACGTCATCCAGAAGGGCCGCGGCACGCACGAGGCGGTGCCGGTGGTGATGCTGACCCACGAGGCACGCGAGCGCGACATGCGCGCCGCGCTGGCGAAGATCGACCGGCTGCGTGACGTCGCCGCCGCCACCACCATGATCCGCGTCGAAGGCGCGTGATCGTCCGGCCCCTCTGCTGAAGCGCCTGCGCGTCGTCGCGGGCGTCGCGGTCAGCGTCGCCCTCTTCGTGTACCTCTTCCGCAGCGTGGACCTGCCCGGAGCTGGGCCACCAGCTCGCCGCGCACGCTCGTGGGCCTGGGTGGTGCCGGCGCGTCGCCGTCGCGCCGCTGGGCCTGTGGGCCCGCGCCCGGCGCTGGCGCTACCTCTTTCCTCCGGGCCCGGAGCCGCCCGGGGCTTGTGGCCGCGAATATGATCGGGTACATGGCCAACAACGTCCTGCCCCTGCGCGCGGGTGAGTTCGTGCGGATCTACGTCGTCGCCCGGCGGACTGGCGGCCCAGCGCGGCGGGTCGGTGAGCCAGCGGCCTCTGGCTGGCCGGGGCGACGGTCGTGATCGAGCGCGTGCTCGACAGCCTCACCCTCGTGCTGATCCTGCGGCGTGCTCATCCTCCTGATTCCCGTGCCGCCGGCGCTGGAGTACGCCGCGGCCATCGTTCTCGCCGTCGACGCGGTGGCCGCCGCCGGTGCTGACGACGCTGGCGCTCGCCCCGGACGTTTCGCGGCGGCTGGTCGCCCGGCTCACGCGCAGCCGACCGGCGCTCCAGCAACGCGCCGAGCGTGCGCTGGACGCTGATCCTGCGCGGGCTCGAAGGTATCCGCGCGCCGGCCCACCGGCTGCCGCTGCTCGGCTGGACGGTGGTGGCCTGGAGCGCTCTCCGCGACTGGCGCCTGGGCCCTGCTGCGCGCGATGCACCTGGCCGCTGCCGCTCGTCGCCGGCTGGACGGTGATGACGTTCGTCGGCTTCGGCATCAGCATCCCGTCGGCGCCCGGCTACGTGGGCGTCTGGCACGCGGCGGCGGTGCTGGCGCTCTCCATCTTCCGGCGTCGCCCAGGCGACTGCGCTCGGGTACGCATTGCTCTACCATGCCAGTCAGTTCGTGCCGATCACGCTGACCGGGTGGCTGTTCCTGGTGCGTGAGCACGTGAGCCTGGGCGAGGCGACCGGCGCCCGCCCGGCCCTGGAGGATGCGGGATGAGGCTCGCCGAGCACTGGACCACCACCGGCGATGCCCTCTTCCGACGACGCAGCTGGCTGCCGCTCTTGCTGCTGCCGCCTCTTCATGGCCAGCTTCCTCGGCCAGCGCCATCTGTTCGAGTCCCACACCGCCGGACTGATCTGGGAGCTCGGCTGCTTCCTGATCGCGCTGATGGGAATCGCGCTGCGGGTGTTCACCACCGGCACCTCGCCGCGCGGGCACCTCCGGCCGTAACACCCGCGCCCAGAAGGCGTCCGCGCTGAACACGACCGGCCCCTACTCGATCGTCCGTCACCGCTCTACCTCGCCAACTTCCTGGTCGCGCTCGGGCTCTCGCTGTTCCCGCGCACGTGGTTCCTGCCGATCATCGTGTCGCTGGCCACCCTGCTGCTACTACGAGCGCATCGCGGCGCGGGAGGAGCAGTTCCTGGACGCGGCTTCGGCCCGGCCTTTCGCCGCTGGGCGGAGACCGTGCCGGCGACCATCCCCTCGCTGAAGGCGTGGTGCCCGCCGGCCCAGCCCTTCGACTGGCGGCGTGCGCTCGATCGGGAGTTCTACGTGATCAGCGAGGTGGCGGTGGCCTTCCTCGTCCTCGACATCATGGAGGACTACGCGGCCCACGGGCACCTCGAGCTCGACCCGGTGTGGACGACGGTGGCCGTGCTCGGCGCGCTGCTCTTCGTCGTCATGTGGACGCGCAAGAAGCTCCGTCGTCGGCCGCGCTGATCCCCGTCGCGCGCGACTTGCCGACGCGGCGCGTCGTGATAGGATGCGTTGGCCATGGCGCTGATCGTGCAGAAATATGGCGGGTCCTCGGTCGCCGACACGGCAAAAATCAGGAACGTCGCGCGCCGGGTGGGTGACACCGCGACGGCGAATCAGAGTGGTGGTCGTCGTCTCGGCGATGGGCAAGACGACGGACGGTCTCGTGAGCCTCGCCCAGCAGATCGCCCCCACCCCCGAGCCGCGCGAGCTCGACATGCTGCTCGCCACCGGCGAGCAGGTCACCATCGCGCTGCTGGCCATGGCGCTGCACGACCTCGGTCTCAAGGCGCGCTCGTTCACCGGCGTGCAGGCGGGGATGCGCACGGACCGCGCGCACACCAAGGCCCGCATCACGCAGATCACCGCCGACCGCGTCCGCGCCGCGCTGGACGCCGGCTGGGTGGCGGTGGTGGCCGGCTTCCAGGGCGCCAGCGACGACGACGAGATCACCACGCTCGGCCGCGGCGGCTCCGACCTGACCGGCGTGGCGCTGGCCGCCGCGCTCAAGGCCGACGTCTGCGAGATCTACACCGACGTGGACGGCGTGTACACCGCCGATCCGAACATCGTGCCCGACGCGCGCAAGCTGCCCCGCGTGGCCTACGACGAGATGCTCGAGATGGCCAGCCTGGGCGCCAAGGTGCTGCAGGCGCGCTCGGTCGAGTTCGCCAAGAAGTACGGCGTGACCGTCCACGTGCGGTCCACCTTCAAGCCGGACCCAGGCACGATCGTCACCCGGGAGGAGAGCGCGATGGAAGAGGCGGTCGTCACCGGCGTCACGCACGATCGCAGCCAGGCGAAGATCTCCCTCGCTGCGCGTGCCCGACCGTCCGGGCATCGCCGCCAGCGTGTTCGGCGCGGTGGGCGCCAAGAACATCGTGGTGGACATGATCGTGCAGAACATCAGCCGCGACGGCTACACCGACATCTCCTTCACGCCTGCCCCGCGGCGATTTCGCGCGGGCCACCACCGCGCTGGAGGAGATCGCCCGCGCGATCGGCGCGCAGGGCATCGTCCACGACGAGCGGGTGGCCAAGGTCTCGATCGTCGGCGTCGGCATGCGGAGCCACTCGGGAGTGGCGGCCCTGATGTTCGGCGCGCTGTCGCGGGAGAACATCAACATCCAGATGATCTCGACGTCGGAGATCGCCGTCTCCTGCGTCATCGAGGACAAGTACACCGAGCTCGCCGTGCGGACCCTGCACGACGCGTTCGAGCTCGGCCGGGAGAGACCGTGATGACCAAGGGCAAGGCGGCCGTGTTCTTCGGACCCGGCAAGCCGTTCGAGATCGCGCGAGTTTGCGCTGCCGGAGATCGAGCCGGACGCGGTGCTGATCCGCGTCTCGCTGGCCAACGTGTGCGGCTCCGACCTGCACTTCTGGCGCGGAGACGCCCCGCTGCGCTTGCCCGAGGACGGCTGGATCTTCGGCCACGAGATGACCGGCCGGGTCGCCGAGCTTGGCGCGCGCGTCAAGACCGACTCGCTGGGCCGCCCGCTCACGGAAGGCGATCGGGTCGCCTACACGTACTTCTATCCGTGCGGGCGCTGCTACGTCTGCCTCAACCTGGAGCCGGCGAGCTGTCCGGCCAAGATCGAGCGCCCGCGCGGCCCCCGCGAGTTCCCGCACTTCCACGGGGCCTTCGCCGAGTACTACTACCTGCGGCCGGGCGGCGCCCTCTTCACGGTGCCGGACGAGCTGCCCGACGGCATGGTGGCCTCGGTGAACTGCGCGCTCTCCCAGGTCATCTTCGGCCTGGACCAGGTCGGGCTGCGCTTCGGCGGCAGCGTGGTGATCCAGGGCGCCGGCGGCCTCGGCATCCAGGCCGCCGCGGTGGCCAAGGATCGCGGGCGCCGCCACGGTGATCGTGGTGGATCAGATCGCCGGGCGGCTCGAGCTGGCGCGCGCCTTCGGCGCCGACCACGTGATCAACATCAAAGAGGTGCCCGAGCGGAAGGACCGCGTGGCGCTGGTGCGCAAGTGGACGGGCGGCGTCGGGGCGGACGTGGCCTGCGACTTCGTCGGCTTCCCGCAGGTGATCCCCGAGGGGATCGAGATGCTGCGGGCCGGCGGCAAGTATCTCGAGATCGGTACGATCAGCCGGGGCGCCAAGATCGAGCTCGGAGCCGGCCACGCCTGGTGTGGGAGCCAAGTCGATCGTCGGCGTCATCATGTACGATGCCGCGGTGATCCCCAAGGCCCTCGATTTCCTCGTCCGCAACCGCGCGCGCTGGCCGTTCGACCAGCCCGTCTCGCACACCTATCCGCTCGAGCAGATCAACAAGGCGCTTTGCCGACTCGGAGTGGCACGGACGCGACACCACAACGATCACGCGGGCGGCGCTGGCACCATGAAAGAGCTACGGCGGCGACTGGAGCGGGAGCGACAGGCGATGGCGGCCCGGCTACGCCAGCTGGGCGGCTCCATCACTCTCGAGGAAACGGCCACGCCGGCGGACAGCGTGTGGGACGAAGCCGACCACATCCAGGCCAGCGAGCAGCGCGACATGGGGCTGGCCAGCCGCGAGCGCCTCATCGAGCGCATCGAGCGCCTCACCGCCGCGCTCAAGCGCGTCGAGGAGGGCACCTACGGCACGTGCGTCGAGTGCGGCAAGTCCATCGCGCCCGCGCGCCTGAAAGGCGATCCCCGAGGTCGCCACCTGCGTGTCGTGTCAGGAGAAGCTCGAGCGCGGCGGCGAGGCTGTGAATGGGGGCCCTGAGCTGCCCATACCCCAGCGTTCGAGCGCCTCGGCGAGCCGTGGCGCTCCTCTATAATAGTCCATGACTGTCGCAGGCTGGCGACAGTCCAGCGTCTGAATTCGTCCACTCTAGAAGCGCACGTCGGGGCCGTGCGATCGTGCGCGCATGTCGCTCTACACGCCGCGCCAGCTCCTCCTCATTCTCCTGCTGGTCGGCGGCTGCCGGCGCCGGGCTCGCGATCGATCACGCGCGCCGCGCCCGGCCTGACCCTCGTCGAGCGGCTGGAGCGCCTCGATCGCGTCGAGCGTCCCGAGCCCGCCGCGCCGCGCATCGCCGGCCATTGCTCCCGCCGCCACGCAGACGCGCACCGCTCCGCGCCGGATCGCGCGCCCCGCGCGAGGGCGCCAGCGCGCGTCGAGCCCGTGGCCCCGCACCGGCCGAGCCCATCGACATCAACCGCGCGAGCGAGCCCGAGCTCGTGCGTCTGCCGGGCGTGGGTCCCGCGCTGGCCGCGCGCATCGTCGCGGCGCGTCCGTTCGCCGACATCGACGATCTGCGCCGGTTGCGCAGGTCTGCGGCGCGGGCTGTTCGAGCGTCTGCGACCGCTCGTCGCGCGTGCTGCCGTGACCATGCCGCCGTGGCGGGCCATGCCACTGGTGCCGCTGGCCGCGGCGTTTGCCGGAGGCGTCGCGCTCACGCCGGTGGTCGCGGCGCCGACGGTGTGGGTCGCCTGGGCGGGCGCCGGCTTGCTCGGCACCGCTGCTGGCGCTGCTCGCTCGCCCCGGCGGCCGCCACCGTGGCCGCGCTCGTCGCGGTGGCCGCGCTGGGCGCCGGGCGGGCGCGGTGTCGCCGCTGCCCGCCGACCACGTCGGCCGCCTCGCGCCCCGCGCGTGGCGCGGCTCGAGGGTCGATTGGCCGGCGAGCCGACGCGCTGGACGGCGGAGCGCGCCCGCTTGCTGCTGGAGGTGGAGCGCGTCGACGGCGAGACTCGCTCGGGCCGTGTGCAGCTGACCGCCTACGGCGTCGACACCGCCGTTGACCGACGGGCAGCGCATCGCCGCCTGACGCACGACTCTGATCGCCCCGTCGGATTCCGCAATCCCGGGACGTTCGACTACGGCGAGTACCTCGATCCGCCACGGCATCGCGGTCGTCGGCACCGTCGCGGGGCGACCGGATCCAGACCGCTCGAGCCCGAGGCGCCGCCGCTGGCCGGTGCGCGTTCGACGTCAGGCGCTCGCCGCGATGCGCGAGGCGCTGCCGCCGCACCTCCGCGGCGCTGCTCGCCGGGCTCCTCCTCGGTGACCGCACCGGATCTTCCCGCCGACGTCGATGCGGCGTTTCGCCGCGCCGGCGTCTACCACGTGCTCGCGGTCTCCGGCTTCAACGTGGCGCTCATCGCGTCGACGGTGTGGGCGCTGCTCACGCTGGCCCAGGCACCGCGCCGGGCGGCCGCACTCGGCGCCATCGTCACCGTGCTCGGCTTCGCCGCGGTGGTCGGGCCGGAGCCCTCGGTGGTTCGCGCCACCATCATGGCCGTGCTCGTCCCGTCCGCCTGCGCTGCTGGAGCGCGCGAGGCCTCCGTGCTGAACGGTCTGGCGCTGGCCGCGATCGCCATCCTGGCCGTCCGCCCCGTCGATCTGCACGATCCCGGCTTCCAGCTCTCCTTCGCGGCGACCGCCGGCCTCGTCCTGGCTGGCGGTGCTCCGCGCATCGCGTCCTCCCGCGCTCGCCCGGATCCGCGGCTGGATCGTCGCGGCGCTCGCGGCCAGCGCGCGCGGCACAGCTTCGCCGTGCTCCCGATCACCCTGAGCGCACTTCAATCAAGTCTCGGACGATCGGCGTGATCGCCAACCTCGCGCGTCGTCCCGCTGGCCGGCCTAGCCACCGTGCTCGGGCTCGTCGCCGTCGCGGCCGGCGCCGTCAGCGCCAATCGCTGGCCACGTGGCTCTATTCGGGCGTGTGGCCCGTGCTCCTGCTCCTGCGGGCGCGTCGTCGCGCTCGCCGCCGCCGTTCCCGGCGCGGTCCTGCACCTGCCCGCCCCGGGGCCGCTGGCAATCGTGGGCTATGTGGTGGCGCTGGCGCCTCGGCTTGGCCGCGCGATCATCTGCGCACCACACGGCGCGGGCTCGCGCGCCGCCTGGCGCTCGGGGCGGTGACGACGGCGCTGGCGAGCGCGGTACTGGCGCTGTGGCCGGCGCTGCGCCCGGCCGACGGGCGGCTGCACGTCACGGTTCTCGACGTCGGCCAGGGCGACGCGATCGTCGTCGAAGGCCCCGACGGCCGCGCCCTGCTGGTCGACGCCGGCGCCGGTGGACCGTAGTCGGCTGGATGCCGGCGAGCGTGTCGTCACGCCATTTCTGTGGAACCGCGGCATCGCCTTCGCCTGGCCGCCGCCGTGGTCACGCACGCCGGACATCGACCACGCCGGCGGCATGGCGTCGGTGCGCGAGGTGTTCACGGTCGGCCAGGCGTGGGACGGCGCGCCCGGACTCGACGCCACTGGCCTCCGGGGCGCGACCGTGACCCGCTGGCGACGGCGGGCCACCGGCCGCAACGACGCCGGCGCGCGTCCTCCGGATCGACTTCGGCCTCGCGAGCATCCTGCTGGCCTCCGACATCGAGGCGGCGGGCGAGCAGGCGCTCGTCGCCTCCGGCGCACCGCTGCGGCGCCGCCGCGCTCAAGGTCCCGCATCACGGCTTCGGACGTCGAGCGGGCCCGAGCTCTTCGCCGCCGTGCGTCCGGCCGTGGCGCTCGTCTCCGTCGGCGCGCGCAACACCTACGGCCATCCCGACGCGAGCGTGCTGGCGCGGCTTCGCTGCCGCCGGCAGCGACGTCTATCGCACCTGACCGCGACGGCGCGCTGTTGCTCGAGACCGACGGACACGCGCTGAGCAGTGACCACCTGGGTCGGCCGGCGGACGGTCCGCTACTGTCTGGACCCGGAGGCCATCTGCCAGAATCCCGGCCTACACTGCCGCCAAGGAGATGACGCGGCCAGGGTCAACGAGCACTACCTGAAGCTGAAGTCGAGCTACCTGTTCAGCGAGATCGCCCGTCGGGTGCGCGAGTTCCAGGACGCCCCATCCCGACGCGCGCATCATCCGGCTGGGCATCGGCGACGTGACGCAGCCCCTGCCGTCGAGCGTGATCCGCGCGCTGCACGAGGCGGTCGACGAGATGGCGCGGGCCGAGACCTTCCGCGGCTATGGGCCCGAGCCCGGCTACGAGTTCCTCACCGCGCTGATCGCCAAGCACGACTACGGCACGCGCGGGGTGTCCATCGCGCCGCCCGATGAGATCTTCGTCAGCGACGGCGGCAAGACCGACGGCGCGAACATCCAGGAGATCTTCGCGGCGGATTCGGTCATCGCGGTGACCGATCCCGTCTATCCAGTCTATCTCGACAGCAACGTGATGGCCGGGCGTACGCGGCGCGCCGGACGACAGCGGACGCTACCCGGGGGTCGTCTATCTCCCGTGCACGGCCGAGAACGGCTTCGAGCCGCCGCTGCCCGATCGTCCCGTCGACCTCGTCTATCTATGCTTCCCCAACAACCCGACGGGCGCCACGCTGACCAAGCCCGCGCTGGCCCGCTGGGTGGACTGGGCCGCGCAAGACCGGCGCCGTCATCGTGTACGACGCAGCCTACGTCTCGTACATCCGCGAGGCTTCGGTGCCGCACTCGATCTACGAGGTGGACGGCGCGCGCGAGGTGGCGATCGAGCTGCGCTCCTACTCAAGAGTGCGGGCTTCACCGGCACCCGCTGCGCGTACACCGTCGTGCCCAAGGAGGCGACCGCCGGCACGGTCAAGGGCGAGCGCGTCGGCCTCAACGGTCTGTGGTTCCGCCGTCAGTCCACCAAGTTCAACGGCGTCCCCTACGTCATCCAGAAGGGCGCGGCCGCCGTCTACACCGAAGAAGCGACAGTCGCAGGTCCGCGCGCTGGTCGACCACTACATGGAGAACGCCCGCATCATCCGCGACGGGCTGGAGGCGGCCGGTCTCACCGTGTACGGTGGCGCGTAACGCGCCCTACATCTGGCTGCGGACGCCGCGCGGACTGTCCTCCTGGGACTTCTTCGACAAGCTCCTGAACGAGGCTCACGTGGTCGGCACGCCGGGCTCGGGCTTCGGCCCGTCCGGCGAGGGATACTTCCGCCTGACCGGCTTCGGCTCCGCGCGCAGACTCAGGAAGCGATCGAGCGCATCAAGACTCGTCTCTCGCGCTAGTCTCCGCCGGCTCAGCGACCCGGAGCGCGCCGGGGTCCCCTGGGGGTCCGGCGACCACGAGCGCGGCGCCGGCGGTCGGTTTGTCGCCTCCATACTCCACGTCGCGCTTGTCAGCGTTGGGAGTGAAACGGGTCGGCGGACCCCCAGGGGACCCCGACGCGCTTCCTACCCGCGAGAGCGACGGAGCTCAGACCGGGCGCTGAGACTGGTGCGCGGCGCTGACTGAGACCGGTACGGCGCGCGGTGGTCAGGCGCGGCGCGCGGGTGGAGCATAGCGGCGCGAGCGCCGGCTTTGCCGGCGCAATCGGAGCATCGCGGGGCGCGAAGCCGCATCGCACGGAGTCGCACGGCGCAGGAGGACGCCGGGTCGCGCAGCGGGCGCCGCGCGCGTGGAGGCGCAGAGCGGTGCGAGCGTCGGGCTTCGCCGGCGCGAATCGGAGACATCGGTGGCGAACGTACTAGCTCAGGTGCAGCGTGAACTGGTCGAAGCGGTGGGGGTATCGGGGAGCGGCGCCTCGCTCCCCGGATGATCTGGATCAAGTCTCGTAGGCGCGTTCGTATTGGGAGCGGAGGCGTTCGAGCTCTTCGGGGTCGAGCTTCATGCCGAGCGACAGGCCCATCTCGCCCAGTATGGTTTTGATCTCGTTCAGCGACTTCTTGCCGAAGTTCTTGGTCTTGAGGAGCTCGGACTCGCTCTTCTGCACGAGGTCGGCGATGGTCCGGATGTTGGCGGTCTTCAGACAGTTGGAGGCGCGCACGGAGAGCTCGAGCTCGTCCACGTTGCGGAACAGGTTGTCGCTGAGCTCCGGTGCGCGGATGCGCCTCGTCGCGGGTCGACTCCTCTCTCCTCCGGCATGGCGTCCGGGAAGTCGGTCAGGAGATTGAAGTGGTCCTGCAGGATGCGCGAGGCCTCGCCGACCGCCACCGCCGGCGTCACGCTGCCGTCCGTCCACACTCGAGCAGCAGCTGCTCGCGCGGCGCGTCGTCACCGGGCCGGGCCTGGCTGAGCGGCTCCACGCTGAAGTTCACGCGCTGCACCGGCGAGAAGTTGGCGTCCAGCAGGATGGCGTTGATGGGCAGCGCCTCCGGCTCGCGCTTCTCGGCCGCCACGTAGCCGCGGCCGCGCTCGATGCAGATCTCCATCTCGAGGACGCCGTCCTTGTCGAGCGTCGCCAGCGGGACGTCGGGCGTGAGGATGTCGACGTCGGCGTCCGGCTCGCAGTTGCCCGCCTTCACGGTGCCCAGCCCCTGAGCCTTCAGGCGCAGGATCTTGGGGCGGTTCACGTGCAGGGCGAAGACCACCGTTGCGCAGATTCATGATGATATCGAGCGTGTCCTCGGTGACCCCGGGCATGATGCGAGAACTCGTGCAGGACGTTCTCCGATCTTGACCCACGTCGGCGCCGCGCCGTGGATGGCTGACAGCAGCACGCGCCGATAGGCGATGCCCGACGGCCAGGGCGAACCCGGACTCGAAGGCCTCGATGGCGAGCTTGCCGTACGTGCGGTCAGACTGAATCCAGTCGTGGCGCGTCGGAACTTGCAACTCCAGCATGAGACCCTTCAGTCGTACGAGACCCGTGGTGAGCCCGTGTTCATTGGGAGATTCGAGGGGTGGCAGCCCCAGGCCCGCCAGTATATCAGAGGGTTGCGCCGCGCGTCATCCCATGCCCGGGCGCCCTTCCCATGCGAGGACCCGGGGGCCACCCGGGGTAGACTCGAAAGTATGGTCCGGTTGGCGGAGTCTGATAGTGGCCGGCCTGATCCCGCTGGCCGGCACGGGCATCCTGGTCTGGCGTCGTGCCTCACCCCTGGGCCCGCCCTCGAGGCAGGCCCGCTGGTGGTGGAGCATCCCAGCCCATGAAGGCCTGCTCGGCATCGCCGATCGCCTGGCCGACGCCGGTGTGGTGCGCAGTCGCGCCGCCTTCATCGCCCTCAGCGCCGCTGCGGGCAGCGTCCGCCGCCTCAAGGCCGGCGAGTACGAGTTGCCGCGCGACGCCTCCACCATCGACGTGGTGGGGCTGCTGGAGAGCGGCCGCGTGCGCCAGCACACGGTGCCTGCATCCCGAGGGCGCCACCCTCGCGGAGCTGGCCCGGGTCCTCGAGTCCGGCAGGCCTGGCGCCGGCCGAGCGAAGTCCTCCGCGTGGCCTACGACCCGGCGGTCCTCAAGACGCTCGGCGTCGAGGGACCGAGCCTCGAGGGCTACCTGTTCCCCGACACCTACCAGTTCGTACGCGGCATGTCGATCGGAGGAGATGCTGGGCGCGGATGGTGCAGCGCACGCGCAGCCGGCTGACGCCGGAGCGACTGGCCCGGGCCAGGCCCTGGGCCTCGACGCCCACGGCTCGCTGACGCTGGCCTCGATCATCGAGCGCGAGGCGGTGGATCCCGACGAGCGGCGGCTCATCTCGGCGGTGTTCTGGAACCGCCTGCACCTGGACATGCCGCTGCAGGCCGATCCCACCGTGCAGTACGCGGTCGGCCAAGGAGCGGCGCACGCTCACGCGCAGCGATCTGGTGACCGACAATCCGTACAACACGTACGTGCGCCGCGGCCTGCCGCCCGGCCCGATCGCGAGCCCGGGCCTGCCGGCCATCGACGCCGCGCTCGACCCCGCACCGGTCAAGTATCTCTACTTCGTCGCCCGCGACGATCGGCGACACCACTTCTCGATGACGATGGGCGAGCACAACGCGGCGGTGTCGCGCTACCGGCTGTCTCGCGTCGCTAGTCGCCGGCTCCCCCGGACGCTCGCCACCCACGGAGCACCGCATGACACAGGCTCTCGTTCCAGCGCGGCGCTTCCGCCGCGCCGAGCACGATCGCGACCATCCTGATCGGGCTGAGCGTTCTCACCGGCTGCGCCAGCGCGACGCGCGACGGCCAGATGGCGCTGCTGACCGGCGACAACACCGACGCGGTCGCCTCCTTCGAGACGGCGCTCGCCAAGAGCCCGACCAACCGTCACCGCGCTGGCGGTCGGGCTCGGAGTGTCGCGCTACCGCCTGGACCATTTCGCCGAGGCCGATCGCGCGCTCTCCGACGCGCTCGCGCAGTGTCCCCGATCTGCCGGTGGCGTATCTCTATCTCGGACTGAGCGCGCTGCGAGCGTGGTCAGGACGCCGTGGCCGACACCGCGTTCGCGCGCTTCGCCAGCCTGGGCGTGGCGCCGCGGCCGCCGCCTACATCGACCGCTCGATGCAGCTGCTGCACGCCGTCCCGGCCAGCGAGGAGCTGCGCGCGTACGTCGCCGACGGCATCGCCGATCAGGCCGCCTGGGCGGGTGAGGTCACCGACGCGTGGAACGCGGCCAGCTACGCCGGGCGGCTGGTAGCAACGACACCCGCGTCTACTACGTCGTGCGCGGCTGTCGCTGCCGCTAACCGGCTGCGGAAAAGGTTCCCGAAGCCGCGCGAGGACTCGGCCGCGACCGGGACGCCCGGCCGGCCGACTTCTATACACTCCGTGACCGGCGTGCTATAACCGCCGACATGTCTCGGTCGACCGCGCTGGAGGCCGGGCGCCCGCGCTCGCCGGCGCGACGACGCCATTCCCCTTCCTCTATCAGGCGTTGCGGGTCCCCGCCCGGGCCGCGCTCGAACACTGGTTCGATCTCTCGGTCGAGGGGCTCGAGTCCCTGCCCCGCGTGGCCCGTACATCATCGCGCGCCAACCACCACAACTATCTCGACGGCGTGGTGCTGGCGGTGGCGGTGCCGCAGTCCGATCGCCTTCCTCGTGATGCCGCGCGTGTGGCGCGCGACGCCGCTGCATCCGCTGCTGCACCGGCGCATCGGCTCCGATCCCGCTGAACCTCGCGCGCCCGGACGTCGGCGCGCTCCGCGCAAGGCGCTGGCCACGCTGCAGCGACGGCGGCGTGGTCGGCATCTTTCCCGAGGGACCGTTCAGCGTGAGCGGCCGGCTCGATGCGCGGCCTGCCCGGCGTCGCGCTGCTCGCGCTGCGCGCCGGGCGTGCCGGTGGTCCCGGCGGGGATCCGCGGGACCTACGAGGCCCTGGCCGGGCGGCGGATGTACCTGCCCCGGCGCCGGCCGCTGGCGCGTGCGGTTCGGGACGCCGCGTCGATTCGCGGCTCGGCACGCGCGGGCGGGCGCGCGGCCCGCGATCAGGTCACGCGCCGGATCATGGACGACATCGCCGCGCTTGCTGCCATGAGCACGCCGGAGCGGGCGCTGGCCCGCGCGCGCTTCGGCGCGGCCGATCCGACGGCGGCGCGCTTCACCGGCTCGCTGGCCTTCGATCAGCGGCTCTGGCCCCACGACATCGTCGGCAGCGCGGCGTGGGCGCGCGCGCTCGCGCGGGCCGGCCTGCTCACCGAGGCCGAGCGCGACCGGATCGTGGCGGGCCTGGAGACCGTGCGCGCCGAGCTGGCCGGCGGCACCTTCGCCTTCCGCCGCGAGCTCGAGGACATCCACATGAACGTGGAGCGCCGCCTCCTGGAGCTGGTGGGCGAGGTCGGCGGCAAGCTGCACACCGGGCGCTCGCGCAACGACCAGATCGCGCTCGACGAGCGGCTCTACCTCAAGGAGGTCGGCGGCGGGCACCGGCGCCAGGCCTGCAGGCGATGCCAGCGGGCGCTGGTGGCGCGCGCGGCCGAGACGGTCGACACGCCGATGCCCGGCTACACCCACCTGCAGCGCGCGCAGCCCATCGTGCTGGCCCACCACCTGCTGGCCTACGTCGTTCATGCTGCAGCGCGACCGCGAGCGGTTCGCGGCGCGCGCGCCGCGCGCGCCGACGTGCTGCCGCTCGGCGCCGCCGGCGCTGGCCGGCGCCGGCCTTCCCGATCGACCGCGAGGCGCTGGCCCGCGACCTCGGCTTCGCCGCGCCACGCCGCCAACAGCCTCGACGCGGTCAGCCGATCGCGACTACATCCTCGAGTATCCTGGCCGCCGCCGCCATCACCGGCATGCACCTCTCGCGGCTGGCCGCCGATCTCGCGCTGTGGGCCACCGCGGAGTTCGGCTTCGTGGAGTTCTCCGACGCCTTCGCCACCGGCTCGTCGATCATGCCGCAGAAGAAGAACCCCGACGTGGCCGAGCTGATCCGCGGCAAGAGCGGGCCGCCTCTACGGCAACCTCATCGCGCCGTGCTCACCGTGATGAAGGGCCTGCCGCTGACCTACAACTCCGACATGCAGGAGGACAAGGAGGCGTTCTTCGACTCGGTCGACACGCTGGCGGCGATCGGCGGCGTGCCGCCCATGCTGGCGTCGCTCACCTTCCGCACCGAGCGCATGCGCACCGCGGCCGGCGAGAACTTCGCGACGGCCACCGACCTCGCCGACTACCTCGTCCGCAAGGGGCTGCCGTTCCGCGACGGCCCACGAGGTCGTGGGCAAGGTCGTCCGCCACGCCGCTCGAGCGCGGCGTCACGCTGGGCAGACTGCCGACTCGAGGGAGCTGCGCCGGTTCTCCGATCTGTTCGGCGCCGACGTCCATCAGGCCCTGACCGTCGAGGCCTCGCTGCGCGCGCGCGCGCGTCGTGGGCGGCACCGCGCCGGAGGCGGTGCGGCAGGCGCTCGCTCAAGCCCGCGCGCTCGTCGAGGGATGACCCTCGCCGGCCGTCGGGCGCTGGCGCTGGCGGCCATCGGGCTCGCGCTGGCGATCGGCGCCTGCGGCGCAGAGTCACGCGCCGGTGGCGCCCGAGCGCCGGGTGCCGATGGCGGTCAGCGACCTGCGAGGCCGTGCTGCGCAACGGCGTGGTCGAGCTGGCCTGGACCGCGCCCCGCCGCGCGCGTCGACAACTGCGCATCATCGATCCGGGCGTGACTCGGCCTGTTCCGCACGGAGGACAGCGGCCAGGGCGAGCCGCGCCCCGCGATGCTGGTGGACGATCGGCATCGTCGGCTACGCGCGAGATCGCCAGCTTCAAGGTCGACGATCCGGCGGCGCCGACCGCGCAGCGCCGGACGCTTCACCTTCACCGATCGCAACCTCGCACGCTGAGCCACCGCTACACGTACGTCGTCACCTCGACGGATCTCGAGGGCCGCACGAGCGCGCCGTCCCGGCGGCTGACCTCGGCCATCATCGCCGTGCCCGAGGCCCCCGTGGACGTGCGCGGCGATCCCGGCGAGCACGGGTGAAGCTGTCGTGGCGGCCGCCCGCGCGCTCACCGACGGCGGCCCGGTCGAAACACCGCTGATCTACGAGATCCTGCGCGCGCCCGGGCCCCGACGCTCCACTCGCCGTCGTGAGCCGGACCGAGCCCGGGGTCACCACGGCCCTCGATTCCCGTCTGGAGAACGACCGCGCGTACTACTACGCGATCCGGTCCGTTCGCCAGGACGGCGCCGTCATGGCCGAGGGGCTGACGTCGGCCCGCGTCTCGGCGACGCCCACCGACGTCACGCCGCCGCGGGCGGCCACCGCGCTGGTGGCGATCCCGTCGGAGCGCTCCGTCCGGCTGTCCTGGACGCCGAGCCAGGACCCCGACGTGGTCGCCTACGTCGTCTACCGCGCCAGCGGCCGACGGGTCCTTCGAGCGCATCGGCTCGGTCCGGGCGCCGGCTACCACCTTCACCGATCGTGATCTGCCGGCCGGCGTCTACCGCTACGCGGTCACCGCCCAGGACTCGAGCGTCCGCGCCAACGAGAGCGTGCGCAGCAACGAGGCGACGGTCACGGTGCCCTGACCGCAGGGCCGTGCCTTGACTTCACCGACGAAAACACGCAACGATCACACCCACCTGACCGCTCACGTGGGAGACGATGTTATGAGCCAGACGACGTTTCAGGGATCGTTCGTCGCGTTGGTCACCCGTTCCACGCTGGCCGGGTCGACGAGGCGAAGCTGAAGGAGCTGGTCGAGTTCCACATCGCCAACGGGACCGACGGTCTGATCCCGTGCGGCACGACCGGCGAGTCTCCCACCCTGAGCCACGACGAGCACAAGCGCGTGGTCGAGCTCGTCATCGAGACCGCGCGCAAGCGCATCGCCGTCATCGCCGGCACCGGCTCGAACTCGACGTCGGAGGCGATCGACCTCACCAAGCACGCCGAGCGGGCGGGCGCCAGCGGGGCGCTGGTCGTCAACCCGTACTACAACAAGCCCACGCAGGAAGGCCTCGTACCGCCACTACCGCGCGGTGGCCGAGTCGGTGGCGATTCCGATCATCACCTACAACATCCAGGGCCGCACCGCCGTCAACGTGGAGACGGCCACGATGGCGCGCCTGGCCCGCGACTGCCACAACATCGTGGGCGTCAAGGAAGCCTCGGGCAGCGCTCGACCAGATGAGCCAGGTCATCGCCGCCTGCGGGCCGACCTTCACCGTGCTGTCGGGCGACGACAACATCACCCTGCCGCTCATGGCCATCGGCGGCCACGGCGTGATCTCGGTGATCGCCAACATCGTGCCGCGCGAGACCGCCGACATGGTGCACGCCGCGCTCGGACGGCGACTGCGAAGCGCGCCCGCGAGCTGCACTACCGCCTCTTCCCGCTGGCGCGGGCCGCGTTCCTCGAGACCAATCCCATTCCCATCAAGGAAGCGATGGCGATGGCCGGCATGCTGGAGCCGGAGTTCCGGCTGCCCATGTGCCGGATGAGCGACGCCGAACCGCGAGACGCTGCGCGCGGATCCTCCGGCCGTACGTCGCTCGTCAAGTAACCGGTCAGCCGTTGCGATGACGGTTGATTCGCCGACCGTCGGGCGCGGGAGCGCCCCGACGGCGAATCCGGTCGAGCTCGTCGTCGCCGGCGCCGCCGGTCGGATGGGCACGCGCATCGTCGCCCTGGCCGCGCGAGTCGCCCGACCTGCGGCGTGGTCGCCGCGCTCGAGGCGCCCGGTCATCCGGCGCCTCGGCGGCGACGCCGGCGAGCTGGCCGGCGTGCAGCCGGCTCGGCGTGCGCGCTCGGCGCCGACGCCGCGGCCGCCATCACCCGCCAGCGCGTGCTCGTCGAGTTCTCCGTCCCGGCGGCCACGCCTCGAGCACCTGCGGCTGGTCGCGGCGGCCGGCGCCCGCGCGGTGATCGGCACCACCGGCTTCACGCGCCGCGCAGCGCGAGGAGATCGCCGGGCTCGGCCGCCGGCGCGCGCGATCATGCTCGCGCCCAACATGTCGGTGGCCGTCACGCTCGCCTTCAAGCTGCTGGCCGATCATGGCCCGGGCGCTCGGCGACGACTACGACGTCGAGATCACCGAGATCCATCATCGCTTCAAGAAGGACGCGCCGAGCGGCACCGCGCGTGCGCATGGCCGAGGTCGTGGCCGAGGCGCTGGGCCGCGACCTGGACAAGACGGCGTGCTACGGCCGGCGAGGGACTGCCCGGCGAGCGGCACGCCGCCAGGAGATCGGCGTGATGTCGCTGCGCTCGGGCGACGTGGTCGGCGAGCACACCGTGTCGTTCGGCACGCTGGGCGAGCGCGCTCGAGCTCACGCATCGCGCCCACAGCCGCGACACCTTCGCGCGCGGCGCGCTACGGGCGGCGCGCTGGATCGCCGGCCGGCCGCCCGGTCTCTACTCCATGGCCGACGTGCTGGGGCTCGCCTGAGGCCGTATGCAGATCGTCCGATTCCGGCTGCGAGCGCGCCGACCTGCTTCGGCGTCCTGGAGGGCGGCGGTGGTCGAGTGCACGGGCACGCCGTGGAGCGCGCTGCGGCGCGGTCGCCGGCGCCATCCGCTGCGGCAGGTCGTGCTGCTGTCGCCGGTGCTGCCCTCCAAGATCGTGGCGGTCGGCCTCAACCATCGCGAGCACGCCGCCGCGCTGGGCCGGGCGGTGCCGGCGAGCCGCTCATCTTCCTCAAGCCGGTGAGCGCGATGATCGGTCCTCGACGATCCCATCGTCGCCCCGCCGAGCCTGCGGGCGGCTGGAGTGCGAGGCCGAGCTGGCGGTGGTGATGAAGCGTCGCTGCCGCAACGTGGCGCCGGCCCGCGCGCGCGACTACGTGCTCGGCTACACTGCGCTCAACGACGTCACCGCCCGCGACATCCAGGTCCGCGACGGCGACTGGACGCGGGCCAAGGCCTTCGACACGTTCTGTCCGGTGGGGCCCGGCATCGCCACCGATCTCGATCCCAACGCGGTGACGATCGAGACCTGGGTGAACGGCAGCCTGCGTGCGGGTGGCCTCGACCAAGGAGCTGGTCGTTCCCGTCGAGGATCTGGTGGCCCGCGTCTCCGAGGTCATGACGCTGCTGCCCGGCGACGTGCTCGCCACCGGCAGCCCGGGATGGCGGCGCCGATCGCGCCCGGCGACCGGATCGAGATCCGGATCGACGGCGTCGGCTGCCTCAAGAACACGGTCGTCCGGCTGTGAGCGGCGACCGTCTCCTCCTCGAGGACGTGCGCTTCTACGGCCACCACGGCGTGAGCAAGGCCGAGCAGGCGGTGGGCGTCTGGTTCTCGGTGGACGCCGAGCTGGCGGTGGACCTGGCGCCGGCCGCCGTGTCCGACGATCTGGCCAGCGCGGTGGACTACGGCGCGGTCGCCCGGCGCATCGTGGAGATCGGCACCCAGGGCCGCGTCAACCTCATCGGAGCGCCTGGCCGGGCATGATCGCGCAGGCGTTGCTGCGCGAGTTCCCCACCGCCAGGTCCGCGTGCGCGTGCGCAAGCTGACGCCGCCCATGCAGGGCCTGGTCGGCACGCCCGCCGTCGAGCTGGTGCGGAAGCGCTGATGCCGCGCGTCTACCTCTCGCTCGGCTCGAACCTCGGCGACCGGCTCGCGTCGCTGCGCGCGGCGGTCCGGCATCTGCACGAGCACGGGCTCGCGCTGGTGGATGCCTCGCCGCTCTACGAATCGGAGGCCGTGGGAGGATGAGCCGGGCCAGACCGACGCCGAGCGGCGCTGGTACCTGAACTGCGCGGTCGCGATGGACACGGCGCTGCAGCCGCGGGCTGCTGCTCGATCGCCTGCAGGCGATCGAGACCGCGCTGGGCCGCACGCGGACGGCCGGGCTCACGCCGGAGGCGCCAGCGGTTCACGCCGCGCACCGTGGACATCGACATCATCTTCTACGGCGACGAGGTCATCAGCGTCCCCGACGACCTGCACGTGCCGCACCTGCTGGCCGCCGAGCGGGCCTTCGTCCTGCGTCCGCTGGCCGACATCGCGCCCGAGCTCACGCACCCGACGCTCTATCGCTCCGTTCGTGACCTTCTGGCCGAGCTACCGGACGAGCACGAGGTGCGGCCGGGCGCCTACCCCGCCCGCTGGCTCGAGGACCAGGCCTGAGCCATGGCCATGGTCGACCCCGACTTCCAGCGTCAGGCCCTCCAGCACCTCGACGCGCTCTACAACTTCGCGATGTACCTGACCACAGCGGCCGCCCGACGCGGACGACCTGGTCCAGGAGACGTACCTCAGGGCCTTCCGGTTCTCCCATCGCTTCCAGCCGGGAACCCACCTCCGGGCTTGGTTGTTCCAAATTCTGAGAAACACGTTCCTGACGTTCTACCGGGTCCGCGAGCGAGAAGCGCCGTCGCGGAGGATGGCGTCCCCGACTGGGACCCCCCATGTTTCACGATGCCCCGGAGGACGATGGGGCCACGATGGAGGCCCACACCGATCTCGAGCGGGCCATGCGTCGCCTGCCTGAGGAGTTCCGCACGGTGCTCCTGCTCGCCGAGGTCGAGGGGTTGCCGCTAGAGGAGGTCGCCCGGGTCATGGTGTGCCCGGTCGGGACGGTGAAGTCGCGGATCTTCAGGGCGAAGGAACGGCTCCGGGCTCTGCTCCGCGACTACGAGACGAAATGAGCGAGCGCTTCGACGACACGTCCGACGAGAACGCTAGGCCGGCGGCTGGCCGGCCGAGCTGCCCCGCCATGCCGCACCGGCCCGCCTGAGAGTCACGATCGTCGAGGCGGCCACGCCGCGCTCGCGACGACCGGTCTGGCTGATGCCGATGCTCGTCGGCGGCGGCCACCGCGATGATCCTGGTGCTGGCGATCATGCCCGTGCTGCCGCGCATCGTCCCCGCCGATCCCGTGCAGCGCTACGTGCGCGCGGTGGTCAGCGAGCATTCCCGCGCGATCATGTGGGGCGCGCGGCACGGCGAGGTCCTGCCCACCGCGCTGCCGTGGCTCACCCAGGAATCCGGCATCTCGCTGAACCGCGTGTTCGTGGGCGACGAGCGGCTCGAGTTCGTCGCCGCCGAGCCCGTGTACCTCGAGCGGCAGCGGGGCGTCGCCATCCACTACAAGGACTCCGACGGCCACATGATCAGCTACCGTGGCGCTGCCCGCCCACGGGCTGACGGTGCCCGACCGCGAGCGCGTGCAGATCGAGCGGTGGCGCCCGGCGCTGGTGCGCGACAGCGGCTTCGCCTCGTGGGTGTGGAAGCAGGGCGACGTCGGCTGCTTCCTCGTGTCGGACATGGTGTCGAGCGACGACATCGAGCGGTTCAAGGAATACTTCGTCCGCATTCGCGTCTCGACCGAGCCGGTTCCCGCGCTACTAGTCAGCTCATCGATCGCGCGGCGCCTCGACTTCGTGAGCGGGGTGTGCCCCGACGGAGGGGCCCCCGGGAACCACGAGGCGGGAGGCCGCTTCGAACCGGCCGTGGCTGGGCTCCACCTCGGCGCGGGGCGCACGGTGATGGTGGCGGGAACGAGTTCCCGGGGTCCTGCAGGTCTCGCGCGCCGGGTTCTGCGCGTGGCAGGTGCGGCCACCGGCCCGGCGTGGGCGTGGTTTACGAGCGCTTGGGCGTGGCGTCGTGCGGCCATCCACGCGGAGAAGTCGGCAGCTACGGCAGTCCACGGATTCACACCGAGTTGGTGGACCGTGGCTGCCGTACGAGTACAAGCGCGTGGCGCGGCTGATGCGTCGCGCACGCGGAGCCTTCCAGTATCTCGAAGTCTTCGACAACTCCGCAAAGCAGATGCCATTCGGCCCTTTGGGTAAAGCCGCTCGCGGAGCTCGCCCCACCGCTGATCGCCAGAGCCAGGGATGGTGAGCACGTCGATCGCGTAGCCGACGTCGAGCCGCTCTCCCCAGGCCAGCCCGGCGTTGCGGTCCGCGCGCCCACGACGACCCCGGCCGCATCGTTGTCAGCCTCTGACGGTTCTCGACCGGATCAGTCGGAGCGGGGCCTGAGGAGAACACGGCACGTTCGGGCAGGACCCGACCGTCCGGGCGGCGGAAGCGAAGCTCACCATCCGGGCTGTCGATCGACCTGATAGCCCTCCTCGTGGACGGCGCGGTGATGGCGGCGGCAAAGCACGCAGGTTCGAGAGCGTGCGTCGGGTCCGCCCTGGGCCCAGTGGCGGATGTGATGGCCCTGGCCGGAATCTGACCGTACGCAGCCCGGGAAGCGGCAGCTGCGTCTCCGATGGTGTAGCGCCCGGCGCAGGGCCGGCGGAATCGTGCGGGTTCGGGCCGCACGACCTCCACGATCACGCGCCGTCCGCAGTGCGTGCTGCATCACGACCCGGCTCGCGTCGCACGCCAGGCGCTGCGACGTTTCCGCGGAAACGCGCAGCGCCGTCCTCACGACGGACTGGCCGGGCTGGTCGGGTCCGCCAGGACCGCGCGCGTCGACGTGGACCACCACCTGGTAGCGCTCGCCCGGCGTGCCCGGATCGACTGCCGTGGTGCAGGCGCCGGTCTCGGCCAGAGCGCGCAGCGCGTCGGCCTGCTGCTGAGCCATCGTCGGCGCGTTTCCGCGGAAACGTCCGCTCGCTGGGCGCAAGCCGTCTCAGCACGCTCCCGCTGATACAGAGCCTCACGAGCCGCCGCCAGGGCCTTGCAGGAGGAGCGCGCCCGGCCTCGGGCGACAGGCGTCCGCGGATCGTCACGGTGCCGTCTTCGGCTGGATACACGTGAAGAGCTCGGCTGGCGTGCTGCCGGGTGGCTTCGTCCCGCTCCGCCTTGCGGTCCATCCGGCGCCAGCCGCGGACGATGCGCTCGACGTGCTCGGCGGTGCCGGCGCGGCCTGATGGCCAGCAGGCGCTCCTCGGTCTCCGGCGTCGCCACGCGCGGTGAGCGCACGGACCTTGGCGTACGAGAGCTCGCCGCGCGCGAGGCGCCTGGGCGAGTCGCGGCAGCGTGGCGAAGCGCGCGCGCCACGCGCACCTTCTCTCGGGCCGCGCTCCGAGTGTCGAGGCCGACGCGCCAGGACAGCCACTCGGCGCAGGAGCGAAAGCCGGTGTTCCAGCCGCCACGGGCATCGAAGTCGCGGATGAGATCCAGCAGGCGCGCGGACGCCGCATCGAGATGCCCGGAGAGCTCGCCAGCGCATCCCCGTCCCCAGGCGGTCGCGCTCGGAATGCCACCTGGAACGTTGTACGCGTGGACAGGTCCATCGCGAGTCCCCCTGTCGACTGAGGCGACTCTACACCGGCGGTTCCCGAGGCACCTGGGAGCCTCGCCCGACTGCACTCGCGTCGCGATCCCGTGATGACGCGCGATTTCTTCCGGCCAGATCACCGAATCGGCCTTTCGGACGGCGCTGCAGCGTCGCTAGGGGGCCGCCTCGGCGAGCCGGTGCGACACGCGCTCAGTGCCCGGTCGTGCGCGCACGCGGAGTGTTGTCAAGAGTGGACGTTCGGCCACAGGTCGCTCAGTCCGAAACAGCTGAGGTCGCACGCGAGTGAGCGAAGCGCGATCCACGCGCAGCAGCGACGACGCGGCGAATCCTCGAATACTAGCTCCGCTGACGGGTTCGCTTGCCGAAACGCGGCCCGGCGCACCCGGCGGCGATGATGAGGTCGCAGACTTCGCGGATGGCGCCGGTAGCCGCCGGGGGCGTGGGTGATGTAGTGGGCGGCGCGGCGGACGATCGGCACGGCGTCGGCAACGGCGACGGCGATGCCGACCGAGGCGGAGGGCGGGGAGGTCGTCTGATGTCGTCGCCGACGTAGCAGGCGCTGGTGGGGGCAACGCGCGTGGCGGGCGAGCAGCGCTGGTCACGGTCGCGCCCTTGTCGGTGACGCCCTGGTGGACCTCGGCGATGCCGAGCTGTCGGCGCGGCGGGCCACCAGCGTGGTGCGCTTGCCGGTCACGATGGCGGTCAGGATGCCGGCCTGCCGCAGGAGCACGAGGCCCTGGCCGTCGCGGACGTCGAAGCGCTTCAGCTCGTCGCCGTTCTCGGTGTAGTACAGGCCGCCGTCGGTGAGCACGCCATCGACGTCCATGATGAGCGCGCGGATGCTGCGCCAGGGCATGCGGGACGTCCGCGGCGGAGCGCGGCTCACGCGGCGCCGTCCGTGGATCGGCGCGGTCCGCTCGGCCATGACGAACGGCAGCGCCATCAGCGAGACCGCGACCAGCACGACCTCCGTGTCGCCGAAGTTGTACTCGAACAGGCCGGCGACCAGGAACGTCACGATGGCGCCCTGCACGCCGATCACCAGCGTACGCCCGAGGCCCTCGGGCCCGCGACGAACCGAGCCGGAGCGTGTGGCCCAGAACGCCGCGAAGATCGCGATAGCAATACGTAACTGAACGAAGTACAAC
>ERZ1370068.6429-contig-5411_pt1 | contig 36143 bp, 58 predicted proteins | sample MGYA00561227_ERZ1370068 | MGnify/ENA primary metagenome ERZ1370068 (study PRJEB38410, sample SAMEA6850437) | metagenome | study: Metagenomic assessment of the ecological functions of the soil: analysis of the soil microbiota associated with the... | reverse complement strand
GGAGAAAAGACGGTTAATTCCTTCGATCAGTACGCACGCGGGCGTGCGTGCAGCTCTGGCGCCTATGAAGCGTGGCAGCTCTGGTCGACAGGCTTCTGGCCGAACTGAGATCGATATCGATGTTCAGCTCTCCGGCGCTGACCAGTGCCCGCTCTGACGGTCAGCCGATCCCCGTCTCGGTTCAGGTCACGCATAGCCGCCGCTCGCACCCGATGGTCTCCGGGACGGCCATGTTCGAGCGCCGCGATCGCGCGCGGCGAAGGCGCTCAGGCGCGCTGCGGCGGCGGCGCGTCCCGAACTCAGAGGCAACACAGAATGGGGAAGCTATCCACAGCCGAACAACGCAGTCATTCTGAGGCGGAAAGCGTTCCGACATCCATTAGTCGACCGGCGCTCATGGCCCGGTGGAAATCGAAGAGACTGACTACGAAATATTGGATGCCGACTGTGACCACAGGGCAAGTGGAGTGAGCATTGGCGCGGCATGCCAGCCCGATCCTGACCGACCGCGGGTTAATCCGCAGGTCCCTCGGTTCGAGCCCAGGTCGGGGAGCCAAGAACGATCGAAGTCCGACAGCCAGCTCGCAACTGTAGCTCCGGGTCCACCGTCTCACCTCGCCGGGCGATGGCTCCGGTCTTTCCGATGGCTCCGCCCGGACAGCCACCCGGCTGTCACGCGTTTACGTGGTCGATGCTGAACGCTCGCGCCCAGGCGGTTCGTACGTGCTGAGCCCGGGGCTCTTTACCGGCCGCAACAGAACCGGCTCCTGTTCTTGCGTAGTCTGACTGGCTGTGTTCCAGCGCAACGACGATTCCGAACCCCGGATTGTCACAGCTGCACGCTGATCCGAATCCGATCGAAACCTGGCGGGCGCGGACCGGAGCGCCGCCGCACGCACGGGAACGGTTCCAGCGATGTCCTCGGGTCCGCCAGCTCGCGACCAAAGGCACGCCGCCCACCGAGCGGCCGGCAGCAAGCCGAGGTTCATATCGGTCAGCGCGCGCTTGCGCCAGCTGAAGTCGGCAAATGGTGCAACACGATACGCTCGGGAGCCTCGCGATGGCGCGGAAGTTTCGCGCCAAGTGCCAGCGCGGAAAATGGCTGCTGAATTGCAGTCACTCGGCCGGACGGAGGTGCAAGAATCTTCCCTCGTCGAGGCGGCGATCCGCCGACGCCAAGCTTGACCGGCTCCCCTGCCTTCGGCAGCTTGATTTGGCCTCATGCGGCCATGCCGTTGATCTACCAGAAACAGCACAGCCGAACAACCAGGCATTCGAGGCGGAAAGCTTTCCAATATCCAGTAGTCGATCCGGCGCTCTAGCCCGGTGGAAATCGAAGAGACCGACTCGAAAGTATTGGAAGTCCTGACCCCTGAAAGTGAGCATTGGCGCGGCCTGCAGCCCGATCCGACCGACCGCCTGTTAATCCGTAGGTCCCTGGTTCGAGCCCAGGTCGAGGAGCCAATAAAATCAAAGGGTTACGTCGCAAGACGTAACCCTTTTTCTATTTGCGATATTGGAAAGCGGCTCCGCCAGCTGCGCGAGTTCGCCCTCACCCATCGCGACTCCGCGACCGTCCTCGGGCCATCGACTGAGCGCCGCGAACCCGCCTCCCGGCTGGCTCCACGCAGGCGCGTCAGGAGATCTATGTCCGCTTGCGGGTGTGGCGCCAAAGGTCAAGCATTCGCGGCTTTCGACTCCTGAGCAGTCCCTCTTCGGCATCGCTCATCGCGCGCATCCGAGGAAGCGAGCCGCTGGAGACGCGCGGATTCGAATACCGCACTTGGAAACCATGGCGAAGGCGACGTGGCGCTTTGGCGCCGTCGGCGTCTTCATTCCCCACAGTCGACTGGCACGCCCTATGGGGGGCAGGTCGTGTCAATGCGGAACGACAGGTTCGCGCAAAGCCTGATCGGGAAGCGACAAAGCCCGCGGTCGACCGGTTGCGGTCCTCCCGTAGCTCTCCGGAGCGGACGATGCGCGCTACTCGACTGCTCATCGATCCGGATAGCGTAGCGGCGGCGGGATCGTTAATCCCAATGCGGCCGCCGTCTTGCGATTGACCGACAGGTAATACCGCGTCGGCTGTTCAGCCGGCAGATCCGCCGGCAGCGCCTTTGAGAATCCGATCGGATGTAACGGGCGGCCTCACGGAACTCGTCTTCCGGGCTGGACCCGTACGAGATCAGGCCGCCTTCGCGAACGATAAGACTGGATTCAGTACATTGCGGGAATGCGGTTGTCCCTCGCGAAGCTCGATGGTGTTTACGGTTGACGTTCGTGAGCGCATCGGCGACTAGGAACATTGCGTCTGGCCTGCGGCGGGTCATCGTTGCGAGCGCGGCAGAGAGATCCTCGGGGCCGTGTACGCTCGCACTGCTTGCACCTCTGACATGGAGCGCTTTCGCGGCTTTCTCCGATCTCTCGGTAACGCAGCGTCATTCCGTAAGTCAGTTTCGTTCCAAACGATAGCAATCAACGTTGCCCGCGGCACCGCCTCCTTGAGAGCTCCATCCGCTTCGAGCTCAGCTGGATAGATTCGTCGCTCAGCCCGGTGATGTTCGCACCCGGGTGCGCGAGGGTCGCGATCCAGCCGACCGCCGGCGTCTCCGGAAGCTGGCGCCATGACAATCGGAATGGTCGTCGTGGCTCGCCTTGCCGCCTCGTCGCTTTCCTCCCTGCGCCACGATGACATCCACGTTGAGTCGCACAAGCTCCGTAGCCAAGTCCGGCAACCGCTCGAATTCGCCCCGGCAAAGCGGGCCTCATGCGACGATGTTTTGCCCCTCGACGTAACCAAGTTCCCGCAGCGCTTCACGGAGGCGGCGGCGCGCGTCGGGAGTTCGACCGCGCGCCGCGGGTGACCGACGCGAAAGACCTTCGGAGGTGACTGCGCCGCAGCCGGGACCAACGCGAGGACCATACCGAGCAACAGGAGGGTGACGAGGGCGAACGGCAAGCCGCCGCGGCGGATCGTGAAGCCCTGGCCGATCTCCGCAGCCTTCGAGGCGATGCGCTCGAGAACGCACGCCTGCCGGGAGAGGGGGGCAGTCTCTGGAGCTCGGAAGATCGGACTGCGACTCTGGGTTGCTCATTGCAGGCTCCGAGCCGCGGTATCGGCGTCCTCCATGAATTTCAAACGGGGCCCGACCGGAACGATGCGCGTCGGGTTGATGTGCGCATGGCTCATGTAGTAATGCCGCTTGATGTGGTCCATGTTCACCGTTGCCGCGATGCCGGGGACCCGATACAGCGTCTGCAGAAAGCGCGAGAGGTTCGGGAAGTCTTCGATGCGGTTGCGGTTGCACTTGAAGTGTCCGAAGTACACGGCATCGAAGCGCAAGAGCGTGGTGAAGAGCCGCCAGTCCGCCTCGGTGGGCTGCTCGCCCGCCAGCCATGCCCGCTGTCCGAGGTCGCCTTCCACGCGGTCCAGCGCTGAGAACAGGCGAGCGAAGGCGCGCTCGTACGCCGCCTGCCCGGTGGCGAAGCCGCAGCGGTACACGCCGTTGTTGATGTTGTCGTAGACGAAGGCATTGGCCTCGTCGATCTGCGGCCGCAGGGCGACGGGATAGAGATCGACATCGTTGCGGGCGAAGGCGGCGAAGGCCTCATTGAACATGCGCAGGATCTCGCTCGATTCGTTGCTGACGATGGTGCGCGTCTTCTTGTCCCAGAGCGCCGGCACCAGGACCCGGCCGGTGTACTGCGGGTCGGCCGCGGAATAGACCTGGTGCAGGTACTGGAAGCCGTGCAGGTGGTCCGGCAGCGCGTCGCTAAAGCTCCAGCCCTGCGTCATGACAGGCTCGACCACGGATACCGAGATCGCGTCCTGCAGCCCTTTCAGCACACGCGCGATGAGTGTGCGGTGCGCCCAAGGGCAGGCGAGCGACACGTACAGGTGGTAGCGCCCTGGTTCGGCAGCGGTAACCGCTCGAGCCGTCGGCGGTGATCCAACTGCGGAACCTCGAGGTGGTGCGCACGAACTCGCCCGCGGTCTTGCCCGTGTCGTACCAGCCCTCGTGCCACTGCCCGGCTTTCAGATAACCGCTCATGCCAGTCCGTTCGCTGTGTAGGCCCCAGCGGCCATCAGGCTCCTTCTTATACGCTTCTTCGACTTCCGCTTGGGTTGCGGTGCGGCACCTCAGCCTACCCTCTCCGACACCATCTGACACAGCCGAATTTCTCACTTCGATCCAAGAATCGGCAACGTGGACCTCTCGCTACTTGCCAGGTCGCGTGTTCTGGCGACGCGGCCGCGGATGTCGGATATTCGTTCACCCAGGCGGTGAGTTGGCCGAGCACTTCGCCTCGAGCGCATCCCGAAGTCCCTGACCGCGCCCGCGGCATCGAAGCTGGGCGCTGGCAGCGAGACATCGAAGGTTCGTCGAGCGATCATCGCGCGCATCCTCGGGTTGCTCAGCTGCGCGCTAAGGCGAACCCTCGACACGCCCGGCGAAGCGCTTGCGTCGTGATACAGCTCATCCAGCATCGTCGCCAGCAGCAGGTCTCCCTGGATGCCGGCCGCCGCTGGCACCACCGTCCGAAAGTGGCTACCTTTGCTCGAGCCTCAAGATCAACTGCGTTGATTGCCAGTTCAGGCGATTCCGTCCAGCTGCTGAACTGGTAGTACGAGCGAACGCCTTCGCCCCGGCTGTATGCAATTTCGGTGTTGGCATAGAAGCTCGAAGCCGTGGTCGGCGCCACCAGCAACGTCGCGTCCAACCGCTCCGCGCTTGTGGGGCTCTCATGACCACGCGCCTTCCAGCACGTAGTAGCGATGCGCCACCTGCGAGCCGGAGGAAGCGCAGCCGGCGACAAGACAAGCCACCACCAGCGCGGCGAGCGCTTTCATCGCCGCCCTCGCCTGGGCCCAGGTTCGCGTCGGCCGGCCCGAAGATAGCCGCACGCGGATCGCGAAATCTCCTCCCTGCCGTGCCGACCGAGTCGGCGGCATTGCGCAGCTGTCGAGTCGTCGATTTCAGCTCGACGTCGCTGTCGACCAGCAGGGTTTCGGTACGACTCAACAGGCGCGAAACGTCCGCACTCAGCTGTCGCACCGTGCCCGGGATCTCGTGGATCCCGGCCGTCGCCTCGGCGCCCAGCCCGTCGTAGCGATCCATCAAACGATGTGTGTCGGTGGTGAGCACGCGCAGCCGATGAACGCAGCTGATCGGCCGCGCCGCCAAACGAAACCAGCGTCTGGTCCAGGCGCGTCAGGACTCCGTCTGCTTTGGCCTGTCGCGGTGCGAAGGTTGTCCAGCGATTCTGTGATGGCCGCCTGGTTTTGTGTCGACAACGTTTCGTTGATGCGGCGCAGGGTCTCGTCCGCCCGCTGCGCCAGGTCGTTGGCCGTATCGGAGAACTGCTGCAGCTTCGAGGCGCCTTCGGCGATGACGGGGTTGGGCTCGCCGGCCTCGTTGCGCTTGATCATCGGGCTGGTCTCGTCGACGTTGAGCAGCCGGATGCGTGGCCAGGCCGGTCACCAGATTGCGATCGACCACGGCCCGGGTGCTTTCCTGGACCGGCGTCGTCGGGGAGATGCCGATCTCGACTTGTACCGTTCCGGCACGGCTCGTTGAAAACGAGAACCCCGTGACGGCGCCGACGCGGATGCCTTTCATGCGAACGTCGCTACGCACCTCCAACCCTCGAGCGACTGGCGCGTGGAAATAGATCGTGTAGCTGCTGATGTCCTCGTTCCGCCTCGCTGATGCGAGCAGCCAGACGACGGCCGCGGCGAGCAGCGAGAGCAGGACGATGCACCGAGGCACCGACCAGGGTGTATTTGGCTTCGGGTTCCACTACTGAGGTTCCTTCCAGGCTGGGGCGCGCGCGCCGAAAAGTACTCCTGAATCCACGGGTGATCGGCGTCTGCGATCACCGCTGCCGACCGGTGCCGTCGGCAACAACCTTGCCGGCCGAGAGCGCGATCGCCCGGTCGACTGATGGAGAGCAGCGTATCGAGATCGTGCGTGACCATGAACACGGTCAGGCCCAGGCTGTCGCTGAGCGTTCGCACAAGGCTGTCGAACGGCGCGTGCGCCGATCGGGTCGAGCCCCGAGGTCGGCTCGTCGAGGAACAGGATCTCCGGCTCGAGCGCGAGCGCGCGCGCCAGGGCGACACGCTTCCTCATGCCGCCGGACAGCTGCGGCGGCATCTTCCGTCCGGTGTCGGGCGCCAGGCCGACGAGCGACAGCTTGAAACCGACCAGCAGCGCAGATCAGCGTCCTCGGACAGCTTCGGTGTGCTCGCGTAGAGGCACGGCGATGTTCTCGGCGACGTTCAGCGATGAGAAGAGGGCGCCGTCCTGGAACAGCATGCCGAAGCGGCGCCGCAGGTCCGTTCATCTCCTCTTCGCCGGCATGCTCAGACGTCGGTGCCGAGAAGTCGCACGCGCCCGCTGGTGGGCCGCAGCAGGCCGATCGATCTCCTTCAGCAGCACCGACTTGCCGGTGCCGCTGCCGCCGATCAGCGCCACGACTTCGCCGCGCGACATGCGAAAGCTGACACCGTCGTGGACGACGTCAGTGCCGAACCGGGTGACGACGCCTTCGCACATCGAGCACCGTCGCCACTCAGATCCCCAGCCGCTGCAGCACGACGGCAAAGACGGCGTCGAGGACGATGACCCAGACGATGCTCTGCACCACGGTCGAGGTCGTGTGCTCACCGACGCTGCGCGCGTCGCAGTTCGACCGACATGCCCATTCGGCAGGCGATCAGGTGCGATGAACGCCGCGAACACCGGCGCCTTTGCGACGCCGACGACGAAGGCGCTCATCGGCAGGACGGCGTGCAGCCGGTGCGACGAAGGTCGGCGGGTGAGATGTCGAGCTAGCAGCGAGGCTGATCAGCGATGCCGCCGGCGATGCCGGCGAGGTCGCCGACGAAGACGAGCAGCGGCAAGCCCGACGACGATGGCGACGAGCCGCGGGATGACCAGCACCTGGATCGGCGAGAGGCCGAGCGTGCGTGATCGCGTCGGTCTCCTCCTGGACCTTCATCGAGCCGATCTGCGCCGTGAAGGCAGCGCCCGATCGGCCGGCGACGATCACGGCGACGAGGATCGGCGAGAGCTCGCGGCAGATCGCGATGCCGACGCCGTCGACCACGAAGATCGTCGCACCGTAAGTGCTGCGCCTGCACGCCGAGCAGGTAGGCGAAGACGACGCCGATCAGGAAGGTGACGAGGGCGACGATCGGAATCGCATCGACCGTCACCGACTGGAATTGCGCGACCGTCTCCTTGGGCCGGAAGAGCATGGGGCGCCGAAAGATGGCGACGATCTCGAGCGAGATCTGGCCGATGAAGGCGCTGTGCAGGCCCATTTCATGCAGGATCGCCAGCGTCACCGCGCCGACCTTCCCCAGGGGGCCGAGGCGCGTTGCCTTGGCCTCGGCGGGAACGGCGTGCATACGGTCGCGCACGAGCTCGAACAGTCGAAGATGGCTGTCGCTCATGGCCGCGCGTTGCGACCATGGACTCTGACGGCGCCGCCCTCGCTCAGGCGATGAAGCAGCAGGAAGGCAGCCGACGTGTCGAGCTCGGCGAGCCGGCTGCCGTCGAGGACGCACCCGGTGCCGCGGCCGAGCTCCAGGCCGCGCAAGGCGTCCCGTGAGGGCGGCGATGTTCGCGAGGCGCCATCGGCCGCTCAGGTACAGCACGTTCGCACCGTTCTCGACGGCGAGTTTCATGGCGGTCCGCGTGTCCCCGTCGTTCGCATCGACATTCGCGGGACCGGCTTCCTTCGGTGCCCTGGACACGTCGTCAGCCTCCGGCGAGGCTCGAGGTCAGAGGGGCTTACGCGATTCCGAAGATGAACCCCAGGCCATAGGCTCCATCGTACTGTTTGGCATTCCAGTGGTGTCGATGCTCCGCACGAAGTGCCCGGTCTTGGCCACGCGGTGAGCAGCGTCTTCAACGGGACCTGGGATTCGCTTACGGCACTCGAGAACTGGGTCGAGAAAGGCGTCGCTCCGAGCGGACAGGTAACCACGGACACGGCCGGCGTTCCCGGACGCACCCGGCCGCTGTGCGACTACCCGAAGTGGCCGCAATACAAGGGATCGGGCGACGTGAACCTGGCAGCTTCCTTCACCTGCGTGGACTAGCGCAGCGGCGTTACCCGGCCGGCGAGCCGAGGCTCCAGAGGCGCAGCGCGATGTGGATCTCGAGCGCCCGCGACGCGTTCCCCCAATGGCCGAGCAGGTCCTCGATGGTTGCCAGCCGCTGCCTGACCGTGTTGACGTGAATCCGCAGCCGCTGCGCCGTGAGCTTGGCGTTCTGGTTGCTGTCGAAGTAGGCCAGCAGCGTGTGCCGCCAGCTCGGAGGCGCGCTTGCGGTCGTGCGAGAGCAGCGCACCGATGGTGCGCGTCGAGGAAGGCGGACAGGCTTGCCTCGTCGTGGGTCTCGAACAGGGTCGAATAGAGGGCCAGCTCGTTCTGACCGACGATGCGACCGTGCACGCCGATGCGCCGCAGCACCGCCAGCGCGCGCCTGAGCGTCGCGTACAACGGCGGGATCTCCGCCGGCCCCGAGACCGGGCGCGACAGCACGCCGCGATGCGGCGCACCCAGTTCGAGCCGGGTCCAGCTCGATATCGCTCTGCCGCACGTCGAGCGCCCGGCTGGCGACGCACAGGCGATGACGAGGACGCCGTCGATGTCGTCGACCAGCACGTTTTCGAGGCGGTGTCAAGCTCCGGAAGCGGCGCGCCGCGTAGCCGGCGCTCGGTCCGTCCATCTCGATCGACGCATCAGCGAGAGTGGCTGGTCGAGATCGACGCCGTGGCGCTCGGCCCGATTCGGCCAGCAGCGCTGGCTCGTCCTGCCGCGGCGAGACGAGGGAACGCAGCAGCGTCGATGCGCCGCGGCTCTTCGTCGCCTCCATGCGCTCCTGCGACAGCAGGACGATGCCGACGATGCTGCGAGCTGCGCTCGAAGCGTGCGGATCGAGATGTCGTCGAGCTTCGCCGCGATGAAAGAACGCCACCGATCCGAGGACGTCGTCGCCGCCGATCACCGCCATGACCCGGCACGATCTCGCCCTCGGCCACGCTAGGCGAGCACCGAGCGCCCCATCTGTCGGCTCGAGCTGCAGCGCGCGCCATGTCGACGCTGCTGCGCGGCCGTCGGGCGTGCCGGCCTGCGCTGCCGCCGGTCGTAGCCCGCCGCCACGCCGCGGCTGACGACGTGGCCCGCCTCGTCGAGCACCAGCACGCTACCGCGCGAGAAGCTGCGCGACCGACTGGCACAGCGTCGACAAGCGAGGCGCCCCTCGCCAGCAGCGAGGTCATCTGCTCGTGCGCCTCGGCAGCGGCCTGGATGCTGCGCACGTGCCGCTCGAGCTCGGCGCGCGCCTGCTCGGCCTTTGCGAGCGCGGCGTTGGCACGCGTCGAAGTCGTTCGCGTTCTTCAGCGCGACGGCGCCGTGCGTGGCGAGCGTGCTGAGGATGGAGATGCTCTGCGCCGTGTGCGTGCGGTGATACCGATCGGCGACGAACAGCAGGCCGATCACCTCGCCGTCCCAGATCAGCGGCACGCCGACGAGCGCGGCGATGCCTTCGGCCCGGAAGGTGTCGTCGAGCTTGGGATCGTGCGCGAAGCGCTTGTCGTGCAGGTAGTCGGGCGTCGTGAAAGGCAGCCGCGTCGACATCAGGATGCTGCCGACGCCGCGGTCGCGCGCGCGCGACCATGTCGCGAAGTGCTTTGCGACAGGGCGCCGTCGGCGACCAGCACCTGGAACTCGCCGCGTTCGGCGTCGTAGGTCGAGAGCCAGGCGACGTCAGAGCCCAGCAGGTTGCGCGCGCGCGAGACGATCGCGCTCAGCAGGCTCCGTGAGATCGAGCCGGCTCGACAGATCCTGGGCCGATTCGATCACCGCCAGCATGCCGCGCTCGCGCTGCTGCTGCAGCTCGAGCCGGTTGCGCACCGCCATCGCCATCCGTACCGCCTCGACCAGCGTCGACTTGCCCGGATGATCGTCGGCGAGCGACTCCACCTCGGAGAGCCGGCGCGCGAACCTCGTCGGCCGGTGCGCCTTGATGGAGCAACTCGACCAAGGCGCTGGCGGCCCGTTCACCGATCTCTGCTGGGATTGCGCGCCTCATCGCTGCCTCTCGCCGCATGGTCGCGGCACGTTCGCCGCCTCGGCCCCACAGGCTAGCAGAGGAACCCCCGTCCGATCGATCCGGGGCGCTGGACGGTCATACATCGAATCGGCGACCGCGTGTGCGCGTTCGACATTGGGCCGGCGCCCTGCTGCAGTGAGAGACTTCGCATTCGTCGATCGCACCGGAGCGCGATGCGCCCTCAACGCAACGCGCGACGCGAGAATGCCATGCGAATCCTGGATTCACTTCGTCCGACGCCCGATCTTCGCGTCTTGGTCACGGCTGGAGCAAGCGGCGTCGGCGCGGCCATCGCCTGCGCGTTCCACGAGGCGGGCTCGCGCGTTCACGTGTGCGACGTCGACCGATCCGCCCTCGATCGCCTGAACGCCGACGCGCCTGGCATCACCGGCAGCATGGCCGATGCCGCGGTAGCGGCCGACGTCGACCTGGTCTTCGACGACGTCGAGGGCACCCTGGGCGGCCTCGACGTGCTGGTGAACAGCGCCGGCATCCTCGGGCCCGACCGGCTCTGATCGACACCATCGACCGCCAGGCCTGGGAGCGTACCGTCGCCGTGAATCTCCACAGCCAGTACTACTTCGCCCGCCGCGCTGTGCCGCTGCTCAAGCGATCGCGAAAGAGCCCGACCCTGATCGCGATGGGCTCGGTCGCGGGCGGCGCGGGGTACGCCTTTCGCGCTCCGTATGTGTCGACGAAGTGGGCCATCGTCGGCCTGATCAAGTCGCTGGCGATCGAACTGCGGCCGGCCGGCATCCGTGTCAACGCCATCCTGCAGCAGCCGCTGACGGTCGCCTCGCGCCGGTCATCGGCCGCTGGCGAAGGTCGCCGCGCTGGCGCTCTTCCTCTGCTCGCCAGCGGCCCGCCACCTCACGGGACAGGCGATCAGCATCGACGGCAACGAGGAGTGCGTCCCAGGAGTGAAGCCGTCGGCATGTTCTAGGTCAGACGCAGCAGGGCGAGACGACGATGTCGCCGCCACGCCGGCAGCAACTCAGCGTCAAGATCACCGACGAGGCCTGTGAACGCTTCCGTCGTCTCGCCCGCGCGCACGGGTTGACACTCGGCGACTTGTTCGAGCAGGCGCTGGACGCCTGGGAAACGCAACGGGGTCTCGAACGGCGGCTCGACGCCGTCCGGTTGCCACGCCCCTGAGCCCGGCCCCGCGGGCGTCATTGGCGACATCAGTGCGTAGCTGGCACGGCGCGCCCGGTGGCGCGCGCGCCCTCGAATGTCACGCGGTGGCCGGCGTCAGAACACGTCGAGGGTCGGTACGGCATCGCTGCCGGCCATGCAGTTCCACAGCAGGCAGGCCAGGCCCAGGTCGCCGGTCCACAGTGAGTGGCGGCCTTGGCCGTAGTCGACCCGGTGCCGCTCGACCTGCCCACAGCCGTGCATCGCCAGCGCGCGGGCGCGGTCGAGCCAGATCGGTTCGCCACTGCGTCGCCACAGCTTGAGCATCGCAAAGCCGCTGCCGGCGGTGCCGTGGCACAGGCTGGCGCCTTTGCTCAGCGGCCCGGCGCGCCAGATCAGGTTGCCGGCCTGCAGCAGCAGCGTGTCCCACTCGGGCGTGCGAGGCGCGGTGGCCAGACGGCAAACAATGCCCGGCGCGCCGTGGCAATCCTGCACCGGTGGCAGCCAATCGGCCGGGCGCTGCGGATTGATGCCGGGAAACCAGTTGGCCCCGCCGTCGGCATGCCGCGCGGTGGCCTGCAGCGTCGCCAATGCACGCTCGGCTATCAGCGCCACTTGATCGGCTGGCAGGCAGCGCCGCCGCCCGCAAGAAGGGTAGGCATTGCCGGCAAAACCATGGCCGGCGCCGAGTGATAGCGCACGGGCGGGCGACCGTACAGGTTCTGCACCCACAGCCAAGTGCCCGTATCGGCATCGATCTCCATCTCGGCCTGCAGCGCATCGGCCGCCTCGCGCACCAGCGCGGTCCAGCGTGCCTCGCCGGTGGTCTCGGCCATGTGGATCGCGGCCAGCACCGTGCCGGGGTTGCCCCACAACGCCTCGCGCACAGGGTTGTGCAGGTTGCTTTGCACGGTGTCGAACAGGCGCTGGCCCAGCGCTGGGTTGGGGTGGAAGGTCCAATGCAGCAGATCGAGCCCGGCATCACCAAACAAGTACGACGCGCTGCCGTGCTGGCTGTCGTCGAGAAGCGGCCGATTGGCTTCGCGCAATGTGGCGACAAAGGGCGTGAAGTCCGGCAGCGCTTTGATCGCCCCGGCCTGAGCGAGATGCCGCAGCGCCCAGATCACCCCGCCTGCACCGAAATACAGGTTGTGAAAACGGTCGATCGGCGGCTTGGGGTCGTCGAGCGGATGCGCGCGCCATCCCAGGCCGGGCTCGTAAGCCGCCAGGGTCGATTCGGCAATGCGCCGGATCGCCTCGTGGGCTGCGGCTTCGTCCCACGGCGCGGCTTGCAACGGCTCGTGCCGCGCGGGGTCGAGGCAGGCCGGTCATCATGGTCGGACGCTCCTGGCGTGCGCGCAAGCCTCCTGCCGCCACGCACTAGCCCGCGTGGCCGATCCGCGCCGCGATCAGATCAGCGTCATCCTCGGTGGTCGCGTCAGTGCTTGATGTCTCGCTTCTCCTGGCGACCGTCTTTGCTTGGTGTCGCGCTTGTCCTGGCGGCATTCGGCATTGTTCTTCTGATCGGCGCGCCTTGCAGTCGACCTTGTTCTGGCGTGCGTCCTGTTTTGCGTCCTGCTTCCACGTCCCTGCCTTCGCGCCGCTGTTGCCTGATCGGTGGCCAGGGCAACTCCCGACAGGGCCAGCAGCCCCGCGCCAATCAAAGCGCCGGCGGCTCCGGCTCCGACGTGCGTGTTTCGAGTCGATCATTTGCATCTCCAATGCGTCAGTTGAGATCACTGTCCCCGCAACGCTTCGCAGCCTGAGATCGCGCCTTCGTCACTGTGCGCTGTGCGCGCCATCAGGGGTACGACGATTGTGGCAGTCAGCGCGAACATCGTCACTGTCTCAATCGCGCCTGACGTCGATCGCCTCCTGCACCGGTTGGCTGAGTCCACTTGGCGTCACGCCTAGTACCCGGACGGAGAGGGTTGCCGAGGATGCTTCTATCGCCCCCAAGACGAACGAAGTGGACCGGTAACTCGCCAAAACCACGCCGAGTGAGGAGCTTTTCCCTATCCGTTCGATTGATCCCCCACGCTGGCCACGATCCGCTCGATGGTCGAAACTCATGCTTCCTTGCGATCCGCCACGGAGACATCTTCCATGAGCACCGAACCCAAGTGCCCGTTCCATCAGACCGCCGGCGGCGGCACCACCAACCGCGACTGGTGGCCCGACTCGCTCCGGCTCGACCTGTTGCACCAGCACTCGAGCAAGTCCGACCCGATGGGCGCCGACTTCGCCTATGCCGAAGCCTTCAGGAGCCTCGACCTCGCGCGCCGTCAAGAAGGACCTGCACGCGCTGATGACCGACTCGCAGGAGTGGTGGCCGGCCGACTTCGGCCACTACGGCGGCCTCTTCATCCGCATGGCCTGGCACAGCGCCGGCACCTATCGCATCGGTGACGGCCGCGGCGGCGCGGGCCGCGGCCAGCAGCGCTTCGCGCCGCTCAACAGCTGGCCCGACAACGTCAGCCTCGACAAGGCGCGCCGCCTCCTCTGGCCGATCAAGCAGAAGTACGGCCGCAAGATCTCCTGGGCCGACCTCGATGATCCTGGCGGGCAACGTCGCGCTCGAGAGCATGGGCTTCAAGACCTTCGGCTTCGCCGGCGGCCGGCCCGACGTCTGGGAGCCCGACCTCGACGTGTACTGGGGTCGCGAGACGAAGTGGCTCGGCGGCGACATCCGTTATTCGCAGGGCTCGCCGGGCGTCGAAGAGGCGCACGGTGTGCTCGTGAAGGACGACGACAGCAAGGTGCCGGAAACGCGCGATCTCGAGAACCCGCTTGCTGCCGTGCAGATGGGCCTCATCTACGTCAACCCCGAAGGCCCCGACGGCAACCCCGACCCGATCGCCGCAGCGCACGACATCCGCGAGACCTTCGGCCGCATGGCGATGGACGACGAGGAGACCGTTGCCCTGATCGCCGGCGGCCACAGCTTCGGCAAGACGCACGGCGCCGCGTCGGCCTCGAATGTGGGCAAGGAGCCCGAGGCGAGCGAGCCTCGAGGCGCAAGGCCTCGGCTGGAGCAACAGCTTCGGCACCGGCAAGGGCGGCGACACGATCACCAGCGGCCTCGAGGTGACGTGGACGACGACGCCGACGAAGTGGAGCAACAACTTCCTCGAGAACCTGTTCGGCTTCGAGTGGGAGCTGACGAAGAGCCCCGCCGGCGCGCAGCAGTGGGTGGCCAAGGGCGGCGCCGGTGCCGGCACCATCCCGCACGCGCACGACAAGGGCAAGCGCCTGCCACCGACCATGCTCACGACCGATCTGTCGCTGCGCTTCGACCCGGCCTACGAGAAGATCTCGCGCCGTTTCCTCGCCCACCCCGACCAGCTCGCCGACGCCTTCGCGCGCGCCTGGTTCAAGCTCACGCACCGCGACATGGGCCCTCGTGCCCGCTACCTCGGCCCCGAGGTGCCGGCCGAAGAGCTCATCTGGCAGGACCCGATACCCAAGGTCGACCACGCGCTCGTCGGCACGCAGGACATCGAGTCGCTCAAGCAGAAGGTGCTCGCGTCGGGCCTCACGGTGGCCGACCTGGTGTCAACCGCCTGGGCCTCGGCCGCGACCTTCCGCGGTTCCGACAAGCGCGGCGGCGCCAACGGCGCGCGCATCCGCCTCGCGCCGCAGAAGGACTGGGCCGTCAATCAGCCCGACCGGCTCGCACCGGTGCTGAAGACGCTCGATGAGATCCGCGCCGGATTCAACCGCGGCGCGTCGGGTGGCAAGAAGATCTCGCTCGCCGACTTGATCGTGCTCGCCGGCGGCGCCGCGGTGGAGAAGGCTGCCAAGGACGCCGGCCGGACGGTCACCGTGCCCTTCACGCCGGGCCGCATGGACGCATCGCAGGAGCAGACCGACGTCAAGTCGTTCGAGCCGCTCGAGCCGCTGGCCGACGGGTTCCGCAACTTCCTCAAGGGCCGCTACAGCGTGCCCGCCGAAGCGCTCCTGATCGACAAGGCGCAGTTGCTGACGTTGACGGCGCCCGAGATGACGGTGCTGATCGGCGGCCTGCGCGTGCTGGGCGCCAACGTCGGCGCCGCCAAGCACGGCGTGTTCACGCGGCGCCCCGGGACGCTCAGCAACGACTTCTTCGTCAACCTGCTCGACATGAAGACCGGAGTGGAAGGCGGCGCCAGGCGATGCCGGCGTGTTCGAGGGTCGCGACCGCAAGAGCGGCGAGCTGATGTGGACCGGTACTCGGTCGATCTCGTGCTTCGGCTCCAACGCGCAGCTGCGGGCCGTGGCCGAGGTCTCACGCCGCCGCCGACGCGCAGGCGAAGTTCATCGACGATTTCGTCGCCGCGTGGACCAAGGTGATGAACCTGGACCGTTTCGACTGCCGCTAGCACCAGACCCGGCTCGCCAACATCCGATCCGCGGCGGCAACGATGCAGCGCACGCCAGACTTCTCCGCGCAAAGGTGCTAAACCGACATGCGATGACGCTCTGGAGATATCCGAGCAGACCGAGATCTGATCCTGAGCAGATCGAGCACACCGTCCGATCGCCACCACGAGTCGGTGGCGGACTGGTCGCGGTGCCCTGTCGCCGTCGCCCAGGGCACGGCTACCTGTGTCCCAAGACGGCTTGGCCGGTGTGGCCATCACGCTCTCGGCCACGAACCGTCCTTCGGCAACGTCCGCAGCTGACGAAGTTCACCCGAGGGGAGCGTCGATCCGCTTTCGAAACTGATGGCGTTCACTCGCCGTCGCCTGCGATGAGGCGAGTGCATGTGTCGACCGTAACCCGTACTGTTCTGGACAGATCGTTCCAGATAGTCTAGAGTCCGTGGATGGCCCGATCGAAAGGATTTCGTCCGCGACGTCGCGCTCTCGCGCGCCATCGCCGTGTTCTCGCAGCACGGGTTCGAAGGCACGTCCACCGAGGCACTGCTCGGGGCGATGGATATCCGAAGGCAAAGCCTGTACGACACCTTCGGCGACAAGTGGCGGTTGTACCTTGAAGCGCTACAGCGTTACTCGTCGGACAGCATCGGTGCGCAGCTCGTGGTGCTTGAAGGAGCAGCGACGGGCGAGGCAGGCCTCGAAGCTCTGCTGATGCATGCCGTGGCGCGCGCGCACGCGAGGATCCGCAGCCGGCCTGCCTGGGCGTCTCGGCCATCTGCGAATTCGGCCGCAGCGAGCCGGAAATCGTTTCCCTCACCGAGGCCATGGGGCGGCTGCTGACGAGGGCAGTGGAGCGACGCGTACGCGACGCCATGGCGTCCGGTGCGTTCGCGGCCGATCTGAGCGTCCCTATTGCGGGGCAATACGTCCTGGCGACGCTGACCGGCATCAAGGTGGCGGCCCGTCAGGGTGCATCGGAAGCCGTCTTGCGCGGCATTGCGCAGATGGCGCTGCGGAGCTTTCGCTGAGGGTGTGCCAAGCGCGCCCCTTTTTTCTTCTGTTCCGGACCAATCAGGTCAAGTAAGGAGTTATCATGACCCAACCCCTGCATGGCCGGCGGGCATTCGTCACCGGCGGCTCGCGCGGTATCGGCGCCGGCATCGTTCGCCGCCTCGTCGCCGACGGTGCGCGCGTCGCCTTCACCTACGCGACATCGCCCGATCGGGCCCAGGCGCTCGTCGCCGAGCTGGACGCTCACGCCATCGCCGTGCGCGCCGACAGCGGTGACCCGGTGCAGCTGCGAACCGCTGTGAGCGAAGCCGCAGCCGCGCTGGGAGGGCTCGACATCCTGGTCAACAGCGCCGGCATCCTCATTAGGCGGCGACGTCGCGAGCTACCCGCAGGGAGACTTCGATCGCATGATCGACGTCAACGTGCGAGGTGTCTTCATCGGCGTGCAGGCTGCGCTGGCACACATGGGCATGGGCGGGCGCATAGTGAACATCGGCAGCATGGTGGCGGATGTGGTCCGCTTTCCGACCAGCTCCGTCTACGCACTCACCAAGGGAGCGCTCGCGGCCTTCACCCGCGGGCTGGCGCACGACCTCGGGCCGCGTGGGATCACGGTCAACAACGTGCAGCCCGGTCCCACCGTGACCGACATCGTGTCCGCCGAAGTGCACGAGATGCTCCGCCCCATGATGCCCATCGGCAGGCTCGGGCAGGATCGCGAGGTTGCCGCGCTTGTCGCCTGGCTGTGCCGAGAGGAGGCGGCGTTCGTGAACGGCGCGTCGATCACCGCCGACGGTGGATTCTCCGCGTGAACACACAGAGCGCGGGCATCAGGGTGACTTCGTGCGGCTCGCGCCAATGGCAAAGTTGTTTCTTTCTTTCATCATCAGCTAGGCGTACGCCCTCTTCTTTGAACGGTATCTCACATGAAGCAACGCATCTCTTCTTTGATCTTCACGGTTGCGATCTCCGTCGCCAGCGTTACGGCGCACGCAGCACCGCTCCACCAGTTCGACGAACAGGACCGTCAGGAGGTCAAGGCGGTGTTTCTGAAGCAGGCCGCTGCCGCGACGGCACATGACATTGCGGCGTTCGAGCAAGTGTTCGCACCCACCCCGGCAGGCCAACCGGACCCAGTCACCTTCGTCGCTCGCGCCTATCAGTTTTGGGGAAAGACCGCACTCATCGAGCACTTCACAGAAACCTTCAAGGGTGTTTGGAGATTCGAGCCGGACGCCGAGCGCGTCAAGGTCATTCCGTTGACTCCGGACACGGCCGAGATCTACGCCCCGACTCAAGTCACCTCCGGCAGCTCAAGTGAGACGGCGAAGACAGCTCCCTTTCTCGTCTACGAAGTTGCGGTCCGCACACCGGAGGGATGGCGCATCGCGGCGATCGTTCCGGTACCAGCCCAGTAGTCTGGAAACGGATCTACGGTAAGCAAATGATCACCTGGATGCGGATTCATCCGGTGGCTGCAACACATCAGAAACTGCTCCTATCGTGCAGTGGGCTCGCGCGCTCAGGCGACGCCCGCGCGCTCGAGCATCGCATGCAACAGCACGTTGCCGCCAGCGGTGATGTGCTCGGGCTTGGCGTCCTCGATCTCGTTGTGGCTGATGCCGTCGCTTGCACGGGATGAAGATCATGCCGGCCGGCGCGAGCCGGGCCATATAGACCGCGTCGTGGCCGGCGCCCGACACCGCGGGCATGTTCGAGTAGCCGAGCTCTTCGCGGCGCGTGCGACTGCGTCGACGCAGTTAGGGTGAAAGGCCTGCGCCGGATATGTACGAGACGAGGTCGATCTGGATCGGCAGCCCGGACTCGCGCGCTCAGCTTCGCGGCGACGCCGCGGATGTCGGCGTCCATCGCGTCGCAGAGCGCGTCGTCGTCGGCGTTGCGCAAGTCGATCGAGAACTTGACGCGGCCGGGGATCACGTTGCGGCTGTTCGGATGCACGCTGCACCATGCCCGACCGTGCCGCGGCCATGCGGCGGGTGGCGATGCGCGCACGCCACCACTTCCAGCATCAGCTTGGCGGCGACCTGCAGCGCGTCCGTGCGCAGCGCCATCGGCGTCGGCCCGGCATGCGCTTCCATGCCGGTAACGGTGCAGTCGTACCAGCGGATGCCGAGCACGCCGGTGACGACGCCGATGGTCTTGTCGTTGTCCTCGAGCACCGGCCCCTGCTCGATGTGGGTCTCGAAGTAGCAGCCGATCGGATGCACGCCAGGCTCCTCGGTGCCGACGTAGCCGATGCGCTCGAGCTCGTCCTTCACCGACTTGCCCTCGGTGTCCTTGGCGGCGTAGCGCGTGCTCCAGCGTGAAGGCCCTGGCGAACACGCCCGAGCCCATCATCACCGGCACGAAGCGCGAGCCTTCCTCGTTGGTCCAGAAGGCGACCTCGATCGGCGCCTCGGTCTCGATGCCGTGATCGTTGAGCGTGCGCACGACCTCGATGCCCGGCGAGCACGCCGTAGTTGCCGTCGAACTTGCCGCCGGTCGGCTGGGTGTCGATGTGGCTGCCGGTGATGACCGGCGGCAGCGCGTTGTTGCGGCCGGCGCGGCGCATGAAGCCGTTGCCGATCTTGTCGATCGTGACCGTCATGCCGGCCTCGCGCGCCCAGCGCGTCACCAGGTCGCGGCCCTGCTTGTCGAGGTCGGTCAGCGTCAGCCGGCAGACGCCGCCCTTGGGCGTGGCGCCGATCTTGGCCAGCTCCATGAGCGAGGCCCAGAGGCGGTCGCCATCGATCCGCAATTGCGTCGACGCGCGGCTTGGCTTTCATGTCCATGGCAGTCTCCTTGCGCGGCGCGGGCCAGCGGAAGCGACGGCGTCGCTACGCTCGACCGGTGTCGCCATCTGGTCCTTCACCCGTTTGGCGGTCGCATCGAAGTTCGGGCCGAACGGCGGGCCGCTTGATGTGGCGGCCGGCACCGATCGCGGCGCGCAGGTCGCCGTCGGCCCAGACCAGCTTGCCCTGGCTCAGCGTGTGCGTCGGCGTTGCCGCGCACGTTGCGGCCTTCGAAGATGTTGAAGTCGCCCTTCGAGAACTGCGTGACTTCAGCCGAGATCGTCTTCGTCGCCTGTGCGTCCCAGAGCACGAGGTCGGCGTCGGCGCCTGCGACGACGCAGCCCTTCTGCGGATAGAGGTTGAAGAGCTTGCGCGCAGTTGGCCGACGTGATCGCGACGAACTCGCTCGGCGTCAGGCGACCGGTGTTGACGCCGGCGTCCCAAATGCACGCGCATGCGGTCCTCGATGCCGCCGCTGCCGTTCGGGGATCTTGGTGAAGTCGTCGCTGCCGCTGCGCCTTCTGCGGCGCGCAGAAGACGCAGTGATCGGTGGCCGTGGTGTGCAGCTGGCCGGACTGCAGGCCGCGCCACAGGAACTCCTGGTGCTCCTTCGGGCCGGAACGGCGGGCTCATGACGTAGGCCGCGGCGGTCCGCGAAGTCGGGATGGCGGTAGACGCTGTCGTCGATCGACGAGGTGGCCGGCGAGCACCTCGCCGTACACCCGCTGGCCGCTCGCCCGCGCGCCGCGCGATCGCCTCGGCCGATTCGATGCAGCTGACGTGCACGATGTAGATCGGCACGCCGAGCACGCCGGCGATGGCGATGGCGCGGTTCGCGGCCTCGCCCTCGACCATCGGCGGCCGCGACAGCGGATGGCCTTCGGGCCCCGTGATGCCCGATTTCAGCACCTCCTGCTGCAGCAGGAAGACGAGCTCGCCGTTCTCCGCATGCACCGTCGGCATCGCGCCGAGCTCGAGCGCGCGCTTGAAGCTGTTCACCAGCGTCTCGTCGTCGCACATGATGGCGTTCTTGTAGGCCATGAAGTGCTTGAAGCTGTTGACGCCTTCCTCGCGCACCAGCGTTCCCATGTCGTGCGTGCACGCCTGTCGCTCCACCACGTCACGGCGACGTGGAAGCCGTGGTCGCTGGCCGACTTCTCGGCCCAGCCGCGCCACATGCGGTAGGCATCCAGCAGCGGCTGCCGCGGGTCGGGGATCACGAAGTCGATGATGCTGGTCGTGCCGCCGGCTGAGGCCGGCGGCGGTGCCGGTGAAGAAGTCGTCCGGCGCGCGGTCGCCCATGAACGGCAGCTGCATGTGCGTGTGCGGGTCGATGCCGCCGGGCATCACGTAGCGGCCGCCGGCATCGAGCGTCTCGTGCGCCGGCGGGCACGTCGAGGTCGCGCCGACGGCGGCGATCGTGCCGCCGTCGCACAGCACGTCGGCGCGAAATTCGCGATCGGCGTTGACGACGGTGCCGCCGCGGATCAGAAGCTTGGTCATCGGGCTCTCCGGAAGGGAAACGGATCGGGCGGAAAATGCGAGGCGTGCAACGCACCTCGCCCGGCGTCAAGCCGGAACTGCCGACCGGCGCATGGGATTGTTGGGGTGCGTCGTCCAGTCGGCCGCCTCGGCAGCGACGCGCAGCCCGGTGCGCAGCGTCGACCTCGCCCGGCGCGAGCGTGCGCAGGGTGATGCACTCGTCGACCGGGCACACCGTCACGCACAGGTTGCAGCCGACGCATTCCTCGTCCTTGACCTCGAAGTGGCGCTTGCCGTCGCGGCTCGCCGTGATCGCCTGGTGCGAGGTGTCTTCGCAGGCGATGTGGCAGCGGCCGCACTGGATGCACTTGCTCTGGTCGATCACCGCCTTGCTGATCGCAGTTCAGGTTCAGGTACTGCCAGTCGGTGATGCGTCGCCAGCGCCCGGCCGCGGAAATCGCTCGATCGTGCGAAAGCCCATCTCGTCCATGTACTCCGACAGGCCGTCGATCATCTCCTGCACGATCTTGAAGCCGAACGCCATCGCCGCGGTGCACACCTGCACGTTGCCGGCGCCGAAGCGCGAGGTAGTCGAGCGCGTCGCGCCAGCTGGCGATGCCGCCGATGCCCGAGACCGGCATGCCGGCCGTCTCCGGGCGCGCGGCCGATCTCGGCCACCATGTGCAGCGCGATCGGCTTGACCGCCGGGCCGCAGTAGCCGCCGTGCGAGCCCATGCCGCCGGTCGACGGGCTGATCGCCAGGGTCGCGGGATCGACGCCCATGATCGAGTTGATGGTGTTGATCAGCGACACCGCGTCGGCGCCGCCGCGCTTGGCGGCCGCCGCCGGCTGGCGGATGTCGGTGACGTTGGGCGTCAGCTTGACGATCACCGGCAGCCGGCTGTGCTGCTTGCACCACGCCGTGACCATCTCGATGTATTCGGGCACCTGGCCCACCGCCGAGCCCATGCCGCGCTCGCTCATGCCGTGCGGGCAGCCGAAGTTGAGCTCGACGCCGTCGGCGCCGGTGTCCTCGACCCGCGCCAGGATCGCCTGCCACGCGCTCTTCGGTGCAGCGGCACCATCAGCGAGACGACCAGCGCCCGGTCGGGCCAGCGGCGCTTGACCTCGGCGATCTCGTCGAGGTTGATCTGCAGCGGCCGGTCGGTGATGAGCTCGATGTTGTTGAAGCCGAGCATGCGCCGGTCGGCGTGAGCAGCGCGCCGTAGCGCGGGCCGTTGACGTTGACGATCGGCGGCCCGTCCTCGCCGAGCGTCTTCCAGACCACGCCGCCCCAGCCGGCCTCGAACGCGCGGTGCACGTTGTAGGCCTTGTCGGTCGGCGGCGCCGAGGCAAGCCAGAACGGATTCGGGCTGGCGATGCCGGCGAAGGTGGTGCGCAGGTCGGCCATGCGGTCGGCTCCTTCAGACGGGGTCGCGGCGGCGGCGCGCGGCGCCGGCGCCGAGCGCAGCATGGATCGACCGCGCGGCGCGCTTGCCGTCCTCGACCGCTTCGACGGTGAGATCGCGGCCGCCGGCGCGACAGTCGCCGCCGGCCCAGAGCCCGCGCGACATTGGTGCGGCCGTCGCCGTCGGTGACGATGCGGCCGCCATCGAGCGCCAGGCCGGCGCCGGCGAGGACGCCGTCGTCGAGCTTCTGGCCGATCGCCTTCATGACCATGTCGGCGGCGAACACTTCCTCGCCGGCGCCATCTTTCACGAAGCGCACCGCGACCACGCGACCATCCGCGTCGCCCTCGATCGCGACCGGCGCAAGGTGGTAGTGGATCGTGACGCCGCTGGTCTGCGCCCAGTGCTGCTCGGCGGCCGACGCCGACAGGTGCTCGGGGCCGCGCCGATAGACCATGCGCACGTCTTCCGCGCCGAGGAGCTTGCTCTGCACGGCGGCGTCGACGGCAGTCATGCCGCCGCCGATGACGACGACGCGCCGGCCGATCGGCAACGCCGCCGGGTCGCTCGCCGAACGCAGCTCGGCGATGAAGTCGACCGCGTCGCGCACGCCGGCGAGGTCCTCGCCCGGAATGCGGAGGGCGTTGGTGCGCGTCAGGCCCAGCGCGAGATAGACCGCGTCGTAGTGCGCGCGCAGCGCGTCGAGCTTGGCGCTGCTGTCGAGGTGCCAGCCCAGCTCGAGCGCGATGCCGCCGATCCCGAGCAGCCAGTCGACCTCCGCCTGGGCGAAGTCGCCGGCCATCTTGTAGCGTCGCCAGACCGTATTCGTTGAGACCGCCGGCGCGTGGCCGGGCATCGTGGATCACGGCCCGGTGGCCGAGACGGGCCAGGCCGAAGGCGCACGCCAGGCCGGCCGGCCCTGCGCCGACGATGGCGATGCGCCGACCGGTCGCCGCGGCGCGCGTGAAGAGGGCGCTCACCGGACGATCCATCACCGCATCGACGGCATAGCGCTGCAGCCGGCCGATCTCGACCGGCTTGCCTTGCTGCGCGACCCGCACGCAGACCTGCTCGCACAGCTCTTCGGTGGGACAGAGCGCGGGCACAGGTGCCGCCGAGCGGATTGGCCTCGAGGATGGTGCGCGCTGCGCCGCGCAGGTTGTCTTCGCCGATGCGGCGGATGAAGCTCGGCACGTCGATGCCGGTCGGGCAGGCCTCCACGCACGGCGCGTCGTGGCAATAGAGGCAGCGCTCGGCCTCGACCAGGGCCTGAGTGCGCGAGAAGCGTGGCGCGGCATCGGCGAAGGCCGTGGCGTAGGCGGCGGCGTCGCGGCGGTCGGCGCGGATGTCGGGGCCGCCGTCGGGCGAAAGGGAAGTGGTCTCTGCCATGCAGCGCTTCCTTCCGGGTTCGAGCGCAAAGCTGACCATTTGGTCAGGAGCCATGGCGATCTTACGCAACCGCCATGCCAGGTGGACACCGGGTTCGCCCGCAGGCCTGGCCTGGCATGCAACTGGCTTGCCCGGGCCCACAATGAGCTGACCATTCGGCCAAGTTTCTCGGGTCCCGAATCGCCTTGATGAACGCTCCCGATCGAACGCCGCATCCGCTCGTCTGTCGCGTTGCCCGCGCGCGAGCTCGCCGTCTCCGCGCGCCGCGTCAGCGTCGTCTATCCGTCGGTAGATGCGCCGGTGCACGCCCTGAGCGAGATCGACCTGGCCATCGCGCCGGGCGAGTTCGTTTCCCTCATCGGTCCTTCGGGCTGCGGCAAGACGACCTTCCTGCGCGTCATCGCCGATCTGGAGCCGATCACGTCGGGAACGGTCGAGGTCAACGGCATGAGTCCGCACGAGGCGCGGCTGGCGCGCGCCTACGGCTACGTCTTCCAGGCGCCGGCGCTGTTCCCCTGGCGCACCGTCCTGGCCAACGTCATGCTGCCGCTGCAGATCCAGGGGCGCGAGCCCGCCGAGTGCAAGGCCGTGGCGATGGAGCAGCTCGGCCGCGTCGGTCTCTCCGGCTTCGAGAAGGAAGTACCCGTGGCAGCTCTCGGGCGGCATGCAGCAGCGCGTCTCGATCGCCCGCGCGCTCGGCTTCGAGCCGCGACTCTTGATGATGGACGAGCCATTCGGCGCGCTCGACGAGATCACCCGCGACCGGCTCAACGAGCAGCTCAGTCAGCTCTGGCGGCGCGACAAGCGCACCGTCGTCTTCGTCACCCACTCGATCGCCGAGGCGGCCTACCTGTCGACGCGCATCGTCGTGATGTCGCCGCGCCCGGGCCGGATCCTGAAGCAGATCACGTCGCCATTGCCCGACGAGCGGCACCTTGGCATGCGCGATTCGCCGGAATTCGTCGCCGTCGCGCACGAGCTGCGCGAAGCGCTGCGCCGTTGGAAGCAGAACCGATGCGCTGACGATTCCCGGCGCCTGCTTCCCGTCGCCATCGTGCTGGCGGGCGTCGTCGTCCTCTGGTACCTCGGCGCCGTGTGCCTGAACGCGCCGGGTGCCATCGAGCGCGTGCTGGCGCCGAAGGGGCCCGTACAGCAACAGCCGACCTGGTCGTCGCCACCTGGTCGATGGAGCGCCCGGTGCTGCCGGCGCCGCACCAAGTGGCGATCGACCTGTGGCACAGCCGTCGTCGACTGGCCGCTCGACTCGCCGCGCAACCTGCTTTACCACGCCGCCGTGACGGCGCAATCGACGCTGGTCGGCTTCGTCCTCGGCACCTTGCTCGGCGTCGTGCTGGCCGCCGCCATCGTCCACTCGCGCACGCTCGACCGCGCGCTGCTGCCGTGGATCGTCGCCTCGCAGACGGTCCCGGTGCTGGCGATCGCGCCGATCGTCCTCGTCATCCTCGGCAGCCTCGGCTTCGCCGGCATCGCGCCGAAGGCGGCGATCGCGATGTACCTGTGCTTCTTTCCGGTCGACCGTCGCGATGGTGCAGGGCCTGCGCTCGCCGCAGCGCATCGATACCGAGCTGATGCACACCTACGCGGCGACGCGGATGCAGGCGTTCTGGCTGCTGCGCATGCCGGCGGCGCTTGCCGTTCCTGTTCCCGTCGTTGCGCGTCGCCATCGCCGCCGGGCTGGTCGGCGCGATGGTCGCCGAGCTGCCGACCGGCGCGCAGGCCGGCCTCGGCGCGCGGCTGCTGACCGGCTCGTACTACGGCAACACGATCGGCATCTGGTCGGCGCTGGTGATGTCGGCGCTGCTCGGCCTGGGGTTGACCGGCCGCGGTGCGCCGGCGCGGAGCGGCTCGTGCTCGGCCCGCGGAGCTCGCGATGAAGCGCGCACCCGGCGTCCTGATCGCGCTGTTCGCGCTCGCCGTGCTCGCGCTCGCGTTCGCCTACCCGCTGACGACACCGGCCGATGGCGCCGGCGCGCTCGGCTGGCGCGACGGCCTCACCGCGCCGCTCGCGTGGGCGCCTGTTCGCGCTCGCCGCCTGGCGCGCGCTGAAGCCGACCGACGGCGCGCGAGCCACGCTGGCGCTGGTCTTGCCATGCGTCGCCGGCGCCATCGCCTTCGCCGCGCTGCCGCCGTCCACCGGCGCTGCCCCGGCGGCGAGCGGCTTCTGGCTCGCGCTGCTCGGCACGCTCGCCCTCGCGCTCATCAGCGTGCAGCGCTCGGCCGCGCTCGCCGGCTCGCGCCTCTACGGCACGCTGACGTCCGCGCTGTTCGGCCTCTGGGTGCTGTTCTTCTGGCAGGTCGGCGTGACCGCCTTCGAGGTGCCGCGCGTTCTCCTGCCGGCGCCTTCGGCGATCGTCCAGTCGATGCTGGCGCAGTGGGACACCCTCGGCCGGCGACTTCGTGCAGACCGTGCTGAAGTCGGTGCTCGTCGGCTGGGCGCTCGGCTCGGCGCTCGGCTTCGCGGTCGGCGTCGCTATCGATCGCCTGCCGTTCCTGCAGCGCGGCCTGCTGCCGCTGGCGCTCGCTCACGAGCGCGATTCCGCTGGTCGCGGTGGCGCCGATCATGGTGATGTGGTTCGGCTTCGAGTGGCCGTCGAAGGCCGCCGTGGTCGTCCTGATGACGTTCTTCCCGATGCTCATCGCCACGCTCGCCGGCCTGCAGGCGGCGGGTCGGCTCGAGCGCGAGCTGATGCACAGCTACGCCGCGAGCTACCTGCGCACGCCTGCTCGACCTGCGCCTGCCGTGCGCCGTGCCGTTCATCATGAGCGCGCTCAAGATCAACGCGACGCTGGCGCTGATCGGCGGCATCGTCGCCGAGTTCTTCGGCTCGCCGACGGTCGGCCTGGGCTTCCGCATCAGCACCGAGGCGGCGCGACTGAACATGGCGCTGGTCTGGGGCGCGATCGTCGTCGCCGCCGTCTCCGGCTCGGCGGCCTACGCGCTGCTGGTCCAGCTTGAGCGCCGCTGGGCGTTCTGGCACCCTTCGGTCCGCTCCGCATGAGCGCACCGCTTCGATCTTCCCCGTCACTGCCACAACCCCGAGGAGCTTTCCCATGATCGGTTCATCGTTCAGACTCGCGCTCGCCGCGCTGGCCACGACGCTCGGCCATCGGCATCGCTGCGCCGGCCCAGGCGCAGGAGAAATACACGGTGCAGATGAAGTGGGTGCCGCAGGCCCAGTTCGCCGGCTACTACGTCGCCGCGGCCAAGGGCTACTACAAGGCCGAGGGCCTCGACGTGACGATCAAGCCGGGCGGTCCCGACGTCTCGCCGGTGCAGGTGCTGGCCGGCAACCAGGCCGACGCGATCGTCAACTGGATGCCCGACGCGCTCGCCGCGCGCGAGGCCGGCGTGGCGCTGGTCAACATCGCCCAGATCTTCAACCGCTCGGGCCTGATGCTGACCTGCAAGAAGGCGAGCGGCGTGACGACGCCGAAGGACTTCAAGGGCAAGACGCTGGGCGTCTGGTTCGGCGGCAACGAATATCCGTTCCTCAACTGGATGGCCAAGCTCGGCTACAAGCCGGCGACACCGACATCAAGGTCCTGAAGCAGGGCTTCAATGTCGATCCGCTGCTGCAGAACCAGGCCGCCTGCATCTCGACCATGATCTACAACGAGTACTGGCAGGTCGTCGACGCCGGCGTGAAGGAGAGCGACCTCGTCACCTTCTTCTACGAGGACCAGGGCGTCGCCTCGCTCGAGGACGGCCTCTACGTGCTCGACAGCAAGCTGAAGGACCCGGCCTTCGTCGCGCGCAGCGCCAAGTTCCTGCGCGCGACGCTGAAGGGCTGGAACGACGCCGTCAAGGATCCGGGCGAGGCCGCCAAGATCGTCGTCGCCGCCGACCCGTCGGGCAGCGCCACGCTGAAGGTGCAGCAGCGGCAGATGGAAAACGTCGCCAAGCTCATCACGACCGCCGGCACGCCCAAGCTCGGCTACCTCGAGCCGGCCGCCTACGAGCGTACGGTCAAGGTGCTGCTCGCCGCCGGCAGCTCGCCGGTGATCAAGAAGGATCCGGGCAAGGCCGCGTATTCGCACGTCGTCTGGGAGGCGGCGACGAAGAAGTGAGTGGCGCGCTGCGGGCGCCGCCGCGCAGTCCGGCTCCGCCAGCCGCGCGGCGACAGCGCGCGCAGGCGCTCCTCGGCGCGGCCGAGCGGGTGTTCGCGCGCGCCGGCTTCAACGGCGCGACCACGGCGGCGATCGCCGAAGCGGCCGGCGTGCCGAAGGCGAACCTGCACTACCACTTCGGCAGCAAGCACGAGCTCTATCACGAGGTTCTCGCGCGCACGCTGCACGACTGGCTGGTGCCGATGGACAGCCTCGTCGCCGAGGCCGAGCCGCGCACGGCGCTGGCCGCCTACATCCGCGCCAAGATGGCGATGTCGGCCGAGCGGCCCGATGCGTCGCGGGTGTTCGCCAACGAGCTGCTGCACGGCGCGCCGGTGCTCGGCGAGCTGATGCGCACCGAGCTGCGCGCGATGGTGCGAAGAAGGCGCAGGTCATCGAAGGCTGGATCGCAGCCGGTCGCATGGCGCAGGTCGATGCCACTCATCTCTTCTTCACCATCTGGGCGGCGACGCAGACGTATGCTGATTTCGACGTGCAGGTGCGCGCTGTGCTGCGGCCGCGCGCGCCTGAGCGGGCGCGACCACGAACGCGCGACCGAGCACGTGGTCACTCTGGTGCTGCGCGGCTGCGGTCTGGCTTAAAAAACTGCCCTTGCGAGATCGCTCCGAATTCCAGCGAGCGACGGGTTTCCAGGCAAGACGATCGCCGGTGGAAGAACCCGCACTCGCGACCCGGGTTCAGTCGGTCGACGGGTGTTCGCGGAGGGACTGCAATGCAGCAGGTCTGGTCTCTCGCGGCCACAACCTGAACTTGCCTGGTCTCGGCCCACTCGGTCGCCCAGATGCCAGAGACAGGTTGACCTAGAGACTCCAGACGGCGTCTCGGGGGCCGCTGCAGCCGCTTGCGCGTCACCGACGCGATGCAACGCAGAGCAGTTCGATGTTGCCACCCATTGATTACTCGAAAGGTCGCGACCAAGGGTCGAGGACTTGGGTCCAACTCGAGGAACGATCCGAACGAGAGGACCGGCGGCCGATCCGAAGCAGGCATCAAAGTGCCGGGGGAGCGGCTGAATCCCACCGCGCGCTGTGGCTGGGTCTTCAGTCCAGCATCGCTGCCATCTCGGGTCGCCTCTTTGCATGGCGCGCCGATACCATCGCGCGTGCCCATCCGCTGTTGAAGGTAGGCCCGGATCTGCGGATAGGGCGAGGCTCCAGCGGGCAAAAGCGCATGGTGGTTAGCGAGAACACGCTCATGATGTCGGCCGCGCTGAGATCCGCGCCTGCCAGATACGGCGCTTCGCGCAGCGCGCCTCACCTGCGAGGCGCCAGCGCGAGGCGCGCGCGCATCGCACGCCGCCATCGGCTGCTCCGCCGGCACGTCGAGCCGGTGCAGAATCATGTGCGGCCCATGATGGGCTGCAGCGTGCCGTTGGCGAAGTGCAACCAGTAAAGGTAGCGCGCGAAGTCGGGATCCTGCAGGCCCGCGCGCCAGGCCACCGGGACCGTACTTCTGCGAGGATGTACTCGACGATCGCGCCCGATTCGCCGAGCACGCAGGTCGCCGTCGGTGATCACCGGCGCGATGCCCATATGATGCAGCGCCTTGTACTCGGCCGGCTGCCAGCATGTCTGGTCTTGTTGCGGTCGTAGCACTTGAGCTCGTAGTCTAGGCCGAGCTCCTCGCACAGCCAGGACGATGCGCTCGGATTGCGACCTGCGCAGATGGTGGACGGTCAGCATGGCGACGCCTCCGGTGGTGAAGAGGCGCCAGCATCGGCCCCGGCGACCCGTGATCCGCGGCGACGCCAGCGCGCGCGCTGCCGCGGCGGCGCAGACGCCGTCTGTGCGGGGCGAGGCGACACCCCGATTTGCTTCAGTAGGTGCCCTTGTCTTGAACTGGAGCGGTTTTAGGAGTCGATTTTCGTGCCAGCCCGCGGGCCGCGCCAGATATGCATGTGCCGCCTCGGCATGATGAGGAGCCATCTCCGAACTTGCCCGCGAAAGCGTTGCTGTGGCTCCCACAACGCGTCCTACACGAGGCGCGACCCGCCACGAGGCTGCTTTTTCGAGACTTGGGGAAACTGTCCGCACACGTGCAACGCCTCGCGTCGCACTCGGGCTCTATCGTCGCGGGTTGCGGGGTCTTCCGCTTGCACCGCGGCAGGCCCACCGCAGCTTGCAAGGCTCAATTGTTTATGCCGGCTCAATATTCATCGACCAAACGAGCGCCTTGCCGCCGTCGTGGCTCAAATTCATGCGCTGTTCACGCACCGTGCGCTCGCCTGGCCGCCGCACAGCAATGATCAGCGCGGTGTGTCGAGTGGAATGCCCTCTGAGCACGCTGGCGTGATTGCGGTTTATCGGCAATCCCGACATTTTTCCAGCACCAAGTCATCGCCGCCCGCGATGCGCAGACGCAGGATGGGCCAACCGGTCTGGTCCTGCGCGTGTGTCATGGCGTAGGTTGCGGTACCGGTCGGGGCGGGGTCGATGTATTGGAATTTGCCGCAGGAGTCCGTAATGATGTTGGAGGCGTGCGTCGACGTGAAGGTAAGGTTCGCCTCTGCGACGCTTGCCCCGCCTGTCTCGCTCCACTGCGTCGTGCGGAAGCAGTTGCCGCCGAAATACCTCGAGGCCGTACTCAGGTCGAATCGGTAGGCGCCGTCGGACTGGAAGTACACCGTGATGGCAATCGAGCCGATGAAGTCGGTGGTGCTGAGTGGAACAAGACCGGTGTAGTAGGCCGGGATGTAACCCAGGGTCGTCTTCCACTGGCCGACCAGATCGTTCGGCAGAGCCGTACCCAGTAGCCGGAGGTGAAGTCGTCGCTGGAGGGCGTGTCTGTCGGTTGGTCCGTCTCGCCTCCGCCGCCACCGCCACAGCCATAAGCCACCAGCAGCAGAGGCAGAACTAGGAAGAGTCGCCATCTCTTGACGTGGGCACGACTCAGGTTTTTCGAATCGGCTTTCGCCATGTCCGTCAGTTCTTTCATGCTGTTCGCTCCTCAAGTCAAGGACAAAGTCGAGATTCCGAAGGACCGGCGCACGCCGGTGCGGGCGGGCGCCAATGCCACTTTCTCCTACGCATCTCGCCGCGTCATGAAAGAGGCACTAAAACGTTCTCCAATCTTCTGAATGCGGGCTGTCAACGCGTGATGTGCAGCGGGTGATCACCTGCGGCGGTACCACTGGCACCGACGCGACCGGTCCGGCCTTCGAAAATACTTTGGGTGCTGGCCAGGCTCGGGGACCGAACGCTGCCGCCCGAGCTGGTGGCCTGTCCCGGGCTGCGGCTGAGAGACGAGCCGCAGGCAAACGTCGCGCGGTATGACCTGCTGCGGAGGACGAAGCGATGACCATCGAGATCACTAAGGGCCTTCGCGACCTGAAGCTGTTCGGGATGGCGACGAATTGGCCGGAGATCGTGGCCCGCGGCCGCCACGACGCGCTGGACCCGGAAGAGCTGATGCGGCAGCTCCTGGAGGCAGAAAAGGCCGACCGAATCGTGCACTCGATCGCGTACTCAGATGCGCGCGGCGCGCTTTCCCGTGCACCGGGACCTGGCCGGCTTCGCTTCTCCGAGAGCGCGGTGGACGAGGCGCTGGTCCGCAAGCAGTAGTGCCGCTTGATGTGGTCGATATCGACCGTCGCGGCGATCCCCGGCGCGCGGGCATGGAAGGCGCGGCTGTGGGATCTTCTTGGCGCCGTGTCGAGGATGCCCGGGACCCGCGAGCGAGCGCATGCGCGCCGGCCGTGCGCCGACGTACGATCGTGATCCGCGAGGTCGCCCTCGCGCACTCCTGCCGCGATCCACGACAAGCCATGCACCGTCCTTCCCGACTCGTCCTCTACGCGGTCGTGGTGACCGCCGTCACGGCTGCCACGTCGTGCACGAGCACGCGGTCGGACTGGCGAACCGCCAGCCGCGAGCCGGTAGGCCTCGCGCCGGATCCTGCCGAGGTGAAGGAAGCGGTGGTCCAGGTGTACGGAGCTCGCACCATAGGGGCCAAGGGCCTCTTCGGCGTACACACCTGGGTCGCGGTCAAGCCGGCCGAGGCGGGAGGAGTGGACGGTCTACGAAGTGGTGGGGTGGCGGCTGCGATGGTCGCAAAGCGCCATCGTCGTGCACAGCCGGCCACCGGACGCGCGCTGGTTCGGCGCGGTGCCGGAGCTCTACGCGGACCGACGTGGACCGGGGTCGACGAGCTGATCGAGCGCATCGACAAGGCCGCTCGCGCCTATCCCTATGGCGCCGAATACCGGGCGTGGCCGGGTCCGAACTCCAACACCGTTCACCGCCTGGATCGCGCGGGCGGTGCCGGAGCTGGAAGTCGATCTTCCGGCCACGGCCATCGGCAGGGATTACCTCGGCAGCTCCATCGTCGGCGCTGCGCCGAGCGGCAGCGGTGTCCAGCTGTCGCTCGGCGGAGTGCTCGGCCTGGCCGTCAGCGCCGTCGATGGCCTCGAGTTCAACGTGCTCGGCTTGAACTTCGGCATCAGTCCGAACGGCGTGAAGCTGCCGCTGGTGGGGCGGGTCGGAAGCAGCTCGGGGCCGAGCAATGGAGCGGAAGAGTCGCGACCGAAGGGGCTGGCCCCGGGCGGAAAGCACTAGGTCCAGCCCCTGTTCCAGGTCGTGGCGAGCGCGCGGCGCTCAGCGGGCCCGCCCGGCTCGATCCTAGCCTGACGAACGCCCGCTTTCGGGGCGCGTGACATCCACGGTCTCCTCATGGTCGCGGCTGGCGAGCCCGGGCCGAATCCGACAGCCGTCCTTCCAGGGTGATCGACTGGTTGGCCAACGGCGAAGCTGTCAGCCAGCTTGGGAACGGATGGTCCCATGGCGCTCTTAGCAGCAGTGCAGCAGGTCCGTCATTCGCGGCCATCCGCAGAAGTCTGGTTTCGGCCACATTGCGGTCACCCAGATGCGAGCGAGCTCGACATCGACGACCGGGTTCAGGTGCGGATTCAACCGGCGGGTGCAACACACTAGAAACTGCTTAAAAGCAGAAAGGAGTGTTTTTGCAGATGAGGTGCCGAACATGGACCACTACCAAGTGAGTCTGGAGAAGTATGAAGCTGATCATTACAGAGTAGATGAAGAAGGTAAACACTACAGACTCATGAAACTCTAAGCCAATTCCCACCCAAGGATCATCCTCCATCTACAAACACACGAAACTCTGAATTAACTTCAGTGCTAACAAATGGGGATCGATACGAAGCGGAGTAGGCGCTGTTCGCTGAGAGCACCGTCGATGTGACTCGGGAGGGCTTCCGCGAAGTCCAGCGCAACGGCTCACTGGCCAGTGGTCCGGGCGGCATCAAAGACGGAAGGGCCAGTCTCGACAGGAAACGGCGCCCTGAAGTCATCCTATGGCTTGCCGAGCCAGCACAGGCAAGCCGACACGCAACCCCGAAGGGCACTCCGGCGCGGCTCACGCCGCTATGTTTCGACTCGCGCTCATTCTCGGCGAGGCCAGCTCACGCGGCGCGAACCACAGATGGTTTCCCCGGCGCGCGCGGCAGCTCAGGCGATCGAAGGCGGCTGGGCTATCAACGCCGTGACGCTTGCGCGAAGGTGCCCAGGGCCCGACGCCGCCACCTTCAACGACTGTGAAACGAATTGCCGGTGTCGAAGGTGCTCAACGCCACCATCGCTCGACGCCGCGCCTCGTCGACTGGGGGCGTGTCGAAGTTGACGGCGCATGAGTGCGCGATTGACCGGTGATCAACGTGACCTGGCGTCGGCAGGGCGCAGTGGCGCCGGGTATCGAGGAGACCATCCATTTGCAGAGGCGACGCTGCGATGAAAGCTGAGCCTCTGCTCTCCTCGGGAAAAAGATCATGCTTCCCATCGACGAAGAGCCTCGTTCCGCAAGCTCGAGGATCCTCCTGGCCTTCATGGAAAGCGGCAATCTGGCGCGCGGGCCAGCCGCGGAACTGGCTTGGCCGGTGCGGGTCCGCGGCGACCCGCAGAGCGTCGTCCTCGGCGGCACGCCGGCAGCGCGAGGGGATCGCCGAGCGCATCGCGCTCGAAGCGGCAGCGTTCACTACACCCGACTGCGCGTACGTATCGCATCACACTGACTGGGTTCACGACGCCGCCGAGGCACGGCAAGAAGCGCTCGCAGCGCAGATCGCCTCAACCGTGCGTTGGGGGGCGAATGCATGGACAACTTTATCCGTGCCCGGCAACCGTCTTGCGTTCTGGAAGATCGGGCCGGGCCAGGCGTTGGCGCGGATGTGGAACGAGACGATTCCCGGATGTTCCGGCGCGCGATCCTGCGACGAGTTCCACGGCATGGCCGGCATCGCGAAATGGGTGGCGGTGCGGTCGTGATCAGAAGCGGACGATGGGCGCCGCGCGAAGCACGTTGCGACGGCCCCGTTAGTGTGCCGGTTTGTGATGGCTGGAGGCCGGGTATAACGTGAACGCTTCACCTCGGCATCGAGGTCTTGGATCCAGCGGCGCCCAGTGTTCACGCGACGCGATGCTCTTGTTGGGGTTTGCGCTCCCCTGTGTTGCGACGGGCTTTCGCTTCGTACGCTGCTGCCCTGAGCAGTGCGAAGCGGGTAGGCCTATCTCACGCTGGCCGAGGACAAGGAAGACGACGAGTTCAAGCGTGTCTTTCTCGAGATCCTGGCAAGCAAGGGCTGGTCGGTCGGAAACAATCTTTCGATCGTCCACGTCGACGCGGGGGAAGAGTCGAGCGGCTCGCGCCGCTGGCCGAGGAACTGGTTCGCAGCCGGGTAGACCTCGTCGTGACCGGTGGTCATATCACCACCCTCGCGGCAGCGGAGCAACCAATTCGATTCCTGTCGTCTTCTCCGGTTCCGTGCAGTTCCCCATCGAGCAGGGGCTCATCGAGGTCGTACGCACGGCCCGGTCGCAGCGTGATCGGTGCCGCGATCTCTCACGGTGAGATCACAGGCAAGAGGCTCGCCTACCTGAAGCAGCTCGTGCCATCCGCGAACCGCCTGGCGTGGCTCCTGCACGACAACTGGACACGCATGGACCGGTTGTCGGGCGGTTCGATTGACGTCGTGGCGCTGCTCTCCGAGGTCGCACGCACCGCAGGTTTCGAGACCCGCTTCTTCCCGTTCAGTACGGAGACGGATCTGGCGACGGCGTTCGACGATGTCGACGCGTGGAGGCCGCAGGCTTCACTGCATCCGTGGCGAGCCTCTCGCAGGCGCGCCAACTCGCAGGCTTGGCCTTTCGTCGCAAATTGCCGAATGCATTCTCAGCTGCGAGAAGCGGTCGACGCGGGTGGACTGCTTTCCTATTCTGCGCAGGCGTTCACCGTACGACTGAGCGCCCAGTTCGCGGCTTCGTACGTCGACCGCATCCTTCGTGGTGCCAACCCGCCACGTTGCCCATCGAGTTTGCTGCGCGCTACGACCTCGTCGTCAACGCGAGGCACTGCCGAGGCGTTCGGATTGTCCATTCCTCAGGCTCTTCTGGTGAGTGCCGGGTCGTCCGCTGACCGGAGCGAGCGAGATTACTCCCGAACTGCTGGCGACGAGCCTGTGCGCCCGCGCGATAGACCGATCGGAGGGCATCGGAGTCGCCGCGGCGGGTACGTCAACTGCTGCATCAGGGTGTTTGCCGCCAGGAGAGCGCCCTGATCGCGACCGAACTTCGCTTGCCGGAATTGGCTCTGCTCGCGGGAACGCGCGGCATGCTGGGCGCCGGCGTCGGCCTGCTGCTGGCTCGACAAGCTGAGCGAGGACAAGCGCAAGGGCATCGGCTGGGCACTTGTGGCCATTGGTGTGTTGACCACGATCCCGCTGGCGATGATCGTCTTCAGGCGACGCCGGGACGAACGAAGATGTGAAGTAGCGGTCCAGGAAAGCATCCCATGCGCCTTTCGAGCTTGCACTGACCTGCCTACCTCCGACGATCCTCGGCAGATTCTCGCTCACGTTCCTGCAAGCATCGCCGGCTTGCCGCTCACCGTTCTGCCCATCCCTGCGCGCGCCCGGCTCACCGCGGACTACCACCCCACCCCGCGGATATTCGTCGCGCAGCAGGGTTATGGGCGTCGCTGGTACCACTGTGGCAGATTACGACGTGGGACATGTAGCTACAGCGCCTCGGATGATCGGGGTTTACGAGCGCGGACTTTCCTTCGACGAGGAGATCTGGGAGGGCGAGCCCGGTCGATGCGTGCTTGTCAGAGTTCAGCGATCACGACGTCGAGGGCGCTGACCCATGGGGATGTTCGATCGGTCGAACTGTCGACGCGGCACGAGATCTTCGATGACGGGATCTGCCGGCTCGTCTTCGAGCTGGCCCACGAGGCGCTTCATCGGAATGCCGAACGGCGCTGTGTATGTGCAGGGCT
>ERZ1370068.1371-contig-11262_pt1 | contig 36145 bp, 46 predicted proteins | sample MGYA00561227_ERZ1370068 | MGnify/ENA primary metagenome ERZ1370068 (study PRJEB38410, sample SAMEA6850437) | metagenome | study: Metagenomic assessment of the ecological functions of the soil: analysis of the soil microbiota associated with the... | reverse complement strand
GCCAAATATCTAATACTATGTTCGGTTGTTCGCGTTAACGGGAATGTTTTTGCTTCTTTGATGAACTTCCAGAGCTGCTGGGGTCTGAGGAAGCGACGCCGTGGTGCTGTTGGGTGAACAACCTGATTATAGCCGGACGGCGACGGAACGCTGATGCGCTGGCGCGTCGATACGAGGTCGACGAATGTTGAAATATGGGCGTGGCCACGTGGCAAGCGAGTGTCCGATGCTGGCGCAGAGGTGCGACACGATTCGACTGTCATGCCGGCCAGCCGCGTGCGACGCATCAAGAATCCCGCGCGAGCGAATTAGATACCGGCCTGCTTTCAGCATTTGATTAGAGCGAAATGACCCTCGTGCAACATAGCGACCGGCATCGGCTGATTGAGCGGTTATGCCGTCGCGCCGGTGTGGCGTGCCAACATGGTAAAGCTCAAATTGCCCCGCACCGATCGGATAATCGGGGCGTACGCGGTAACGCGCTTCCGCGCCTGGTCGCGTTCAGGCCGCCGCGTTGCAAGAGTGCAACATCGGGACGCTCTATGAAGAAGGATAACAGATGCCAGTGCTCAATCGAACCCTGACATCGTCGATAAGCTCCAGATAGTCACCATGGCCGAAAAAGAGAAATGGCGATGAGTCCGTCGCACAGAGTCGAGTAGTCAGCGATCTTATGATGATCTCGCAGTAGTGCTGCACACCAGCGAGTTTCGGTCTATTGCCGCGAAACGATTTGCAGCTGCAGTGTTGTGACTGGCTTGAGCTGCCGCGAGAGTACAGACGTCAGTAAGCTGGCGATCGAGGATCGGTGACTGATCGGTCTGATTCATGACAACGAAAGAGCGCCGCGGGAGAGTCGCAGATAACAGCCAACATCGGATTGGCGTACCCAGACGCCATTGCCGCCGAAATGCGACTCGCTCAGGTGGCACTGGCCGCTCGGGGCCGCACAATCAAAACAGACAGCTCACATCGTGCAGAAGTGGCCCGCGGAAATGGAATGATTGTCAACAACGCTGGCGAGCGACGCTCAGGATGGCTGATCTCAACAGATGAAAGCGAATGATCAGCCCGCCACTGACAGACAGGCTAAAGTCGGTAGGAACAGCTGAAGATGGCAGCGATGTTCATCGACAGCAAAGATCATCTCCGCTGGCTGATGGCGAAACAGAGCGACGAAGCGTAAATTTTTAACAGTAAATCGCGACTCGGCAGTGCCATCGGCGCCGAGGCGCGATATGACGCGCGATACGTCGTCGCTTTGTCACGACGGTAAGGCTGGGTGCTCTCGCCCCACGATGAACTTGATGATTCTCGTTGTTGGGCAGTATCGCCGTGCAGATCGCCAGCTAGGTGTTTAGTTGTCTGGTGAATGGTTTCGGATCGTCTTACCCCGCTGATCGTCGCGTGACTTTTTACGATTTGTTAGTCGCGATGCTGCTGTCGTGACGAGCGCGTGCAGAGTTGGATCATCGATGTTGCTGTTGCGTTAATGCGCGATCGCTGATCTACGAGTGACAAGAGGGACGCGCCGTCGAGTTCGCGATCGCGCCACCGCCGACCACTGGCTGCGGTGCGATTACTTCCCCGGAGGTCACTGAACTGATCTCAGCGCACGACCAAAATGATGTTCAGCAAAAAGGCTGACACTATGAGAATCGTGAATGTAATACTTGAGTAAGGTGGCAATAATCGAGGATCTGACTCCGCTACTAACGCTAAGAAGGCTGCCGCTGCCAGAGGTCAGACATGATGCCCAATGCACGGTTGCCCGTTGAATTTGAGTGGCTGCGCCAATGCAGCGGTAAGCTCGATTGCTGGTCGGCAGACGCGATTTGGGACGCCGCCACTAACTAATGCAGCGGAGAGGTGCCGAGTTCACGGGGCTCACGACATATCATTCGGGAAATCAATAGGTAGCCAAACAAAAACATGAAGACTGACAGAGACCACGAGTTATTGTGTTCTTCCTCAGCACAGATCTGCAGAAGCTGCATGAGCGTACTGCAACAGGTTCACGCTCGTGGCCTTGGTCTGGTCATATGACACTGACTATGCTGACTCATCGGGGCTCTATTTACAGCTGCCGAGTTCATCGTGCCAGCTCGCGCAGCTTCCAGTCCACGCCTCAGTGTGCCTGCCAGCATGGCCAGCCACATTCTGACTGAGTGATCAGTGACAGACCACCAGGAACGGCATTGACGTGAGCTGTCAGCGTGAAACTATTCGGGCAGCAGCGCCTGTCTCATCGAAACAAACATAAACATAATCCATTGCAATGACTTGGTGCTGTAATATGTCAGTTTTTATCGCAATGCTTTCTGATCCAGATGGCAGTCTAACGAAAGCAGCTTATATCTGAACTCTGGCTGCACGATCAAAGAAATAGGTATGACACACCTGAGGATGGTGCCCGGCGAGAGTAAATGCAGCATGATGCCAGATAGCCTTTCAGTGTCTCACAGCAGATCAAGGGGTGCCAGCTGTGTCACATGGCATCCAGTAGGCGAAACTGTGCGTTTATGACATCACCCTCGATAACTGGCTGATGGTATTGCAGTGATTTAGAACAGACGTGCACAGTTTGAGGCTGGCTAAAGAGCAGCAGCACTCGGGCTGAATAGTCTCGAGATTGCCAAGCTGCCCAGCACAGCTACAGCACGCAGGATCGAGCAAGATCCTCATAACAGCCGCTGATCGTGTGGCGAGCCAGCCACACTGTGGAAGAGGGAGAATGATCGAGAGTTTGAGCCGCACGGCGCTGAAAAAGATCTGAGCACTTCGGCCTGCACGCAGGCCTGGTTGCAGAGACCGAGTAGAGACAGCCAAGTGCCCGATCAAACGTGGATTGAGTCACCGTGCTGAAGGTGCAGCCTCCGGGCGAGGCGCGCAATGCTTCAAGACATGTACGACGATATCCAATAGCTGGCAGATCGCGGTGGTGGCGTCGACGTCACGGATTCATGCGTTTGACTGGCGAGCTGGTGGTGCTGCGAGTGCATGGGGACATGCGGAATCACGAGATAGAAATTTACAGCGCCGTGCTGATGATTGCCGGCTGCTGGTATTGATCGATGTGCGGTCGGCTTCCGGCGAGCGATCAGAGTAGATCGCCGATCAAAATGGGATGTTATGCATTCGCCGAACATGGTGCCGCGTGGTTGGTAAACATCCGGTGTCAGATGCCGAGGATCAGCATAAAGAGATTTACTGGAGATCTGATCAGTAATGAGGGTAATGCCAGGCGCACCCATCTCACTGCCGCACAACTGCCGCGGAAGGCAGCCGGAAAGAAAGCCGGATACAGCGAGAGAAGGAGACACATGTCAGACTGAATACCCATCCGTGCAGCTCAGTTGATCGAGCACCACTGAGACACGCCGACGCATGATGACTGGCGGGGCATTGTAGTGACCCGGCACGATGATGCCCCCTGCCCGGCTGGCAGGCCGCCAGGAAAGGGGGCATGCTGAGCGGTACCAATGAGTTGGGCTTATGACGCCCTAGCTGGCACTCCATTGTATCGATCACCTGAGCCGTGCTGCAGATTATCTGGGTGAGACCGCCGCCACACAGTAACAGGATGGCAGTACATGCCGCATGGGCATGAGACAAAAATGATCACCGCCTGCCAGTAGTACACACAAACTGGTGTGCTGCCAGTGGTGGTGGCTTCACGTGAGTCACGATCTGATCCTCGCTGCCGCCTCATGAGTGGAATAAAGCTGGTCACTGATGAGACACTGCTGTGCTGGATGGCGCACGAATGGCTCTCGCCAGCCGAGTGGCTCTCGAGTGAACAGCGCGAGAGACTGTGTAACGCCGAGTCAACAGTTAGTTTCGCAACGAGTTATGGTAGTCGAATGAGTAATGCTGTGCGCCGAGTTATCGTCTCGAACTGATGGTGGTGATCGTGCTTGCCAGACTTTGGCCTGAAATGCCATTGTCCAATGACACGTCGTGAGGTGCCAAATGAGATCTTCCACGACGTCAATATCCGCCAGACCGTGGTCTCAATGTGCTATGGCAGTGTGGTCTTGTATTGTCGTCTTGCACATTCTCTCCAGGGGAGTACTCAATGCTACGTTGGGTGTCAAGGGGACTGAGGCTACTAGGGCATAATAAAGCCACAACGTAGGGGATCTAAGTATTAAAGAGAGAGAAGTTCAGGGGATTTATCTGAGTGCAGAGCTGCCTGGAGGGGCCGCCTGATAACAGATGAGCAGCCACACTGAAGTCGATGTCTGGTAGTAATGCTGCCGCACGTGGCGTGACAGAGGCACTGACTGAAACAAGAGGTCGTGATCGACGGTGGAGGTCGGTGCCAGCCTTTCGTATCATGGGGATCGACAGGGCGTGGAATGCATGGAATGTTATCGCGATTCCATGGACGTGCAGCTGAAATGGATTTACTGTCGCGGTGCCGAGTTCAGTGTTCGAAGACGCTAAGCGTGCAGGCCGATCGTCGTAGGTTGTTGACGCCGCAGGATGTCGCCGAGATCGTTTACGCATCGATTGATCGCCGACAGATCTTAAATTTGAACGAGATCAGCAGGCGTGATACGGAAAGGCGATTTACCTACGACTTTCGCCAGTGTGGTATAGATTTCGGCGACACGTCGCCGTTAATCGATGATTCGCCGCCGCGACTGCCGGATCAGGAGGTGTCGGAGCAATTACCAGGCGGGTTCGACTCGTGAGGTACCGCGAGCTGCGCAGCTCTTCCACTTCAAATACGCCGTTGCTGATGTTCATCGTGCCAATGCCATGTCGACAGCATCACCCACAGGGCAGATTGCCGAACGCCCGGTCGATCGTGAGTCATAAACGTTTATTCAGTTCGATGAAGATCTTGGCGCCGGGCCTGCGAACTGGTGATGCCGCACGGCATGACGTTTCAAAGCTTGTTCATGATCGGAACGGCTTACTGAGAGTCGTGCGAGATCTGAGATCGGCATGTCGAGAAGCTTTCGATCTACCAGCGATCACGACGTCGCGTCGTGCCGCCGAGCCGAGGAACCGCGGCAGTCGGTTTCGCAACTGAGCAATCATTTATCTTGAGTGAGATTTTGTGCTGATAATGATAATGCGCCAGCCGACACATCCTTTGCAGAGAGCTCGATCAGGCTAGGAGTGCCGCCCGGAACGATCACCTCAAAGCCTGAGTCGTGGCTGAGACGTGAGGTGCAGCGGGCTGAAACCTCTTTGGCTACGTGGTAGAGCCTGTAACGGCCTGGCGACAGTCGAGAGAGCTGTCGAGGTGTCGTTTATGCACTAGCTGCAGTGGGAAGATGGGATCGCAAAGCATGATCTGAAATATAGGTGTCGATACCTGGTGACGCTATGAGCGATCGCTGGACAGGTCGCAATAAGGTCATATGTCATCGCGGTGATCATGCCGTGAGAGAAGTGTTCACGTGTGGTCAGATATCTCCGGGTCACCAGTGGTACGGCGAATAAGCCTGCCGTATCAGGTCGGTGAGCACCGGCTGGGATCGTTAACGTGGCGCGATGAGGTGACAGGCGCGCCAGCGGCGGTGGTAGTGCCGACGCCACTGACTTAACGATACCTCAAACACTTCATCGAGCCGATCATGTCGGTCGGCACGTTAGCAGCGTATTGAGTCGACCGCTGTCAGATAGCGCGATTGTTGCGTCGCGACGACTTACATCGACGACGCGCCAGGCGACGGACGAAGTCAGCACGCAGTTTCAAATATGTCGGAGGCAGCCGCCATAACTGCCGCGGCTAGAAGCGAGCTGATGCTGAGGCGGTCGGCTGAAATGCGGTCTTGCGACATGGCTTTGCATGTCTGGTCTTTCGTGAATATGCCCTGGTGGGTCGCATCGGTGTGATGCTACAACACGATTTTGCGTGAGCCGACAGCGCTCGATTCATCACCTGATATCGACGTGGAAGCTGAATCACTGCGAATGATTAGGTAAGCTACAGCCGTGCATCGGGCAACAGGTCAGAATGGGCGGGAGTTTAGGAGTGATCGTCACGGTAGCGACTATCACGTATCGAGTTCAAAAACGTGTTGTGATTCAGTCGACAACAGTAGTCGTTCATTTCATTGGTCGCCGGTCGGTGACCCGTATTGAAGGTGACAAGCGCCGCTTCGGTCGCCGTGTAACGAGCGACCTTCTGCAGAAGCGCGATCTGGAATACCGCCGTCGAAGTTGACGCTATCGCGCTGGCCTATCCGCGCGATAAAACAAATGCTGTGGCAGCAGGCCGCAAAGACACCGCCTTCTGCCGTCGCGGCGTCGACGCAGAGATGACTTCATGCCTCAGCGATTCGAGGTGTGCGTCGACCGACAGCCAGTGACGACTGTCGTTAACAGTTTATATAGCTCTTCGTGCAGTGGATGATCGGCGTCAATTGCGGTATGCCCAGAATATGTGATTCCTGCGATCTTACGTCGAAGCGTGGAGCAATATTATGCCGGTAAAATTACGCCTGTAGCTTCTGACTTTCATTCGGAATTCGTCTACTGGCATACTGCCTGACACGCCGCGGACTGGCTTAGCAGCGGTCGCTGTTCGTCGGCGAAGCCAGCCGGTTACGACGCCGAGCACGCGTCAGCATTGTGGAAAACATAATGCCAGCTGCCGACGCCGATCTCGATTTCATATGCGGCGACGGATTCTGTCTGATGAAAGCGCACGCCACGAAGAAATGGTGATCACTGATCTAGTGGGCGAGCTGCCAAAAGCTGCAGTTGTTACTGTTTGCAAAAGAATAAGAGCACAGATCTCGGCTTGGGACCGAGGATCGCCCAGGCCACCCGCCTCTGCTCCACACAACGTGCAGACATCGACAGTACTGAGAAGGTCATGTGGCCTGCATGACCAGTAGGAAGCCCTCTACATAGCCAGCCAGCAACAGATTTGCTGTGGAACGCCGCCAGTGCAAAAACAGGCTTGAAGGCCAGGTGGAGGCGCTGGGTAAGGTGCTTATGGCGGTAATAGCAAGTCTGGTCGAAGTAGTGGCAGCCAGTGACGTCGGCGGCGAGTCGTCGGCATGTTGTTTTACGTGACGGCACATCGCACGCTGGGATTGCGGATCGGTGACGACATTAACTCTGCCGCGGACGTTTGAATCAAAAAGGTATAAACATTGATCAGACCGATACCAGCACGATAGCGAGACGCTGGCGCTTTTGAGGCTGGCGAGAAACGGTGCCGAGCTGTTTACAACTGAAGAGCAGTCAAAGGCCATCGATCGCCTTCAGCGACTGGAATGTGGCAGGTCGCGCCGAAGTCTTTGATTCATCAGACGAATCCCCGAACGTGCATGACGAGCGTTGATTTGCTGGCTGAACGAGAATGATTTGAACCTATACCCGGGGAGGTATCGGATCGCGTCTCGAGGTCGGCGAGTGTTATTTGCGAAAACAATGGGGATTTGCTAACGCCGACTCAGTCGGATCTGATCGTCAGCGTTAAACGATCATCTTGACGGCGTAACAAGGGCGCGGGCGGGGTCAACCGCAGGTGAACCACGGCGCCCTGGTTTTTATTGTCGGTTCTTCCCGTGTCGGCAGTTCAGGTACCGCGAGGTAAAACAGTCGCATATTATGCCGCGATGCCGTGGTTCGCTAATACATCGATACCAGCGGCGCAAAGCCATATCGAGTTAATAGCATGCGTTTGTTTATCGATAGGCACCCGCTCGGTTTCTGCGGCGAGCAGTTTCCGCACGACTCGCCGCGCAGATCGCCCACGGCGCCTCGAGGTTCTGCCCAGAAGGCGAAGATCGCGCCAGGTTGATCGCCGATACCAGGCAGCAATTATCGGATCGACTGGTCGGTAGTGTTGAATACCTTAACGTCGCAGTCGAGCTAACATGTTTTCCGAGGTGGCAGTTCGATCAGTGGAACGAACGTCCGGGCCGTCGAACGACGATCGACAAACCATGTGCCGATCACAACAACAGAGAATTTGCGGGGACAAATGAGTGCACGGGCACAACGCCACGTCGCACCATGGCGCGGCCGTCAGCAGACGCGATTGTGTTCCGGCACGATCGCTGCTCACCGACGACGTTATTATGGTATCGATCGATCGAAGTCGCGCCAGGTCTGCATCGCGATAACGATGCCGATCCGACAGCACTCGCGCGACGCGACCGGTACTGTAGCTGCGCCGACACCGATGCAAAGCTAACGGCGCTTTCGAATACGTGAATGATGTCGATTTAGTTATAATTTGCCGCACAGTTCAGCAGGAAGCCGCGTCATAGCTGGCAGCCTTCATTTTACCGTGTCGGAATTTATGCTGCCTGCGGTCGATCGTCATCGCGTGCCGGGATGTAAAATGCCGAGCACAGCCAGTCGCGACGACGGCGAGCGCTGATCGACGCCGATTACGCTCGCGGTAGACGCGATCTGAACTGCGCGCCGTGACGCGTACGCTGCCGGCGCCGACACCGCGAAAGCTGGCACCGGCATGTCGCCGAGCCAGATGCGTTGTTACCAGAGCTGGCGCCGCAGTGGCCAAAGCGACGATTATCGCGCAGGGAATGCTGGCAGCGATTGACGCCAGGCGCTACAGATACGATATCTGACCGGGTGAGCGCATCTACGATGCTGAAGGCTGACCGTGGAGACTCGCATGGTAATATCGAAAACGGTGTCGCGTAGAATGGATCGCAAGATAGCGTCGTGCCGCGATTTTCAACGCGTGCCGTAGATTGCCGTTTCGCGCGCGAAGCGCGGTGGCGACACCGCGAGTAATCGCAGTCAGCTGCGCCGTAGCCAATACGCGGCTGGTGTGCGGCGATGCCAGAAAATCATGACAGTGTCATCGCACGACGATCATCTTTCGAGTGCGGCAGTCGCATGTGTTATCAATGGTCGCGGCTGAAATGCGGTCGCCGTTAATTCAAAACGATCGTTGCCGTCGTTAGCATTGCAAAGAATCGGAACGAATTATCCGGCGCTGATGATTTAACCGCCAGTTTCGCTCGATGTGGTCGCCGTCGCCGCGGGATCGGTGGCGACTACTCGAGCGCCATCGCTGACGGGCTGCGAACACAAACCGGTACGGTCGAGGTGACTGGGCGGGGAGAGAGCTGAGCCTGGCTGCGCAACGGGTCAAATGACATCATGATCACCGAAGCGTCACGATTTTCACGAATGAAGATGGGTACGCCTGGCTGCGAAGATCGCCATAGTGACACCGCTACTTCCGAAAAACAACGCGGCGGGCGATCGTGAACAGATCGATCAATAAATGCCGCGAGTTCAGACCGTCGGCCAACACAGGACGACAAAGTCGTAGGAATACCAACGAAGACAGCAGGAAAGCAGTGCTCGGCATGAGGCTGACAATCGTGAGGTGTCGCCGTGGCATGACGGCATGCTGCCGGCGATTGTCGGACAGGATTATAGGTCAGCGAAAGTCGACGCGACGAGGCGTTCGCGCTCGGCGGATCGCTGGGAAACCGCAGGCTGCGCAGATCATGGTTCCAGCCTTGATCTTGCCCGCGGCGTCCTGCGCGGCCTTTGCCGTTGATGTCGGACCTCGACGATGCCGCGGTCGGCGAGGCGTTCGGCACCTTCGCTCGTGTCGGACGCGGTGATGCGGATGCGATCGACGTCGACCTGCAGCTCCTCGGCCACGACCTGCGCCACCTTGATGAACAGGCCCTGGCCCATCTCGGTGCCGCCGTGGTTCAGCATCAACGTGCCGTCGGTATAGACGTGCAGCAGGCATCCCGCCTGGTTGCAGGTGCGTGGCGGTGAACGAGATGCCGAACTTGACCGGCGTCAGCGCGATGCCGCGCTTGAGGATCGGGCTCGTCGCGTTGAACGCGCGGATCGCCGCGCGGCGCGCAGCGGTAGTCGGCGCTCTGTTCCAGCGTCGGCGACGATGTCGTAGATCACGTTGTCGACGATCGTCTGGCCGTAGTGCGTGACGTTGCGGCTCGTCGATGCCGTAGAAGTTCACGCGGCGCATCGTCCAGCGGATCCGTTGCCGAGATGACGCGCGATGTCGTCGATCACCTGCTCGATGCCGATCATGCCCTGCGGCCCGCCGAAGCCGCGGAACGCGGTGTTCGACACCGTGTTGGTCTTGCAGCGGAAGCGACAGGATGCTCGACGTTCTCGAGGAAGTAGCAGTTGTCGCTGTGGAACATCGCGCGGTCGTTGATCGAGCCCGACAGGTCGGCCGAGTAGCCGCAGCGCGCCGGCGAGCACGAAGTCGACGCCGAGGATGCGGCCGTCGTCGTCGAAGCCGACCTCGTAGTCGGTGACGAAATCGTGGCGCTTGCCGGTGATCAGCATGTCGTCGTCGCGGTCGACGCGCAGCTTGACCGGCCGGCCGGTCGTTTCGCGCGAGCAGCGCGGCGACGCAGGCGAACAGTGCCGGCTGGCTCTCCTTGCCGCCGAAGCCGCCGCCCATGCGCCGGCATTCGACGACCGACGTCGTTGGCGGGACGTCGAGCGCATGCGCGACCTGGTGCTGCACCTCGCCCGGGTGCTGCGTCGAGCTGTAGACCAGCATCGTGCCGTCCTCCTTCGGCACGGCGTACGCGATCATGCCCCTCGAGGTAGAACTGGTCCTGGCCGCCGATGCTGATCTTGCCCGCGCAGCCGATGCGGCGCGGCGGCGATCGCCGCGCGCGGATTGCCGCGCACAGGCGCTCGGTCGGCAGCACGAACGACTGCGTCCCGAGCGCCGCCTCGGCGGTCAGATGTCGGCTTTCAGGTCGTCGTATTCGATCGCCGGCGAGCCGCGCCGCGCGGCGCGCCTCGCTCGATCGGTTTTCGCGGCGACGGCGAAGATCGACTGGCCGATGATACTGGACGAGCGTCGTTGCGCGAAGATCGGATCGTCGGCGATGACGGGCCGTAGTCGTTCTTGCCCGGGATGTCCCTGGCGGTGATGCACCGCGACGACGCCGGGCGCCGCGCGAACCTTCGAGAGGTCGACCGACTTGAGCCGCGCGTGCGCTCGCTCGCTCGTTCCGATGCGCGGCAGTGCAGCGTGCCGCGCACCTCGGGAATGTCGTCGGTGTAGATCGCGTCGTCCGCTGACGTGCAGATGGCCGCTGTCGTGGGGGATCGCGGCGCCGACGCCGCCCTTCACTGCTCAGTTCAGCCATGAGCGTCACCTCGCGAACTCGAACACGTTGGTGTGCAACGGCGCGACTGCTCGTCTCGAGGAACAGCTCGATAGCAGCAGATTCTTCGCCGTACCAGTGCGCCGGTACGCCGCGCTGGCGCGCATGTCGGTGAGCGGCGCGTAGTCGCGCATCGAGCGCGGCCATCGCCGCCGCGGACGGTGTCCGTCGTTCCACGGCTCGGCCGAGCAGCGCGCGTTCGGTCAGCGGCGCGCGTTTCGGAATCGCGGCGACGCCGCCGTAGGCGATCCGCAGCGTCTGCGACGACGCCGTCCGTCGATCTCGATGCGCGTAGCCGCCGCAGACCGCGGAGATATCCTGGTCGAAGCGCTTGGAGATCTTGTAGGAGCGCATCGCGATGCCCGGCATCGGCAGCGGAATGCGGATGCGCTCGACGAACTCGCCCGGCTCGAGCGCAGTCTTCTGATAGGCGAGATAGAACTCCGTCGAGCGGCAGCTCGCGCGTGCGTCCCTCGCCGCAGCACGAGCGTCGCCGCCCGAGCGCGATCAGCGCCGGCATCGAATCGCCGATCGGCGAGCCGTTGGCGATGTTGCCGCCCAGCGTGCCGGCGTTGCGGATCGGCGGCGAGGCGAAGCGGCGCGCACAGCTCGTCGAGCTCCGGATAGTGACGGACGAGCGCGGCGAAGGCGTCGGTCAGCGTGACGGCGCGCGCCGATCTCGATGCGACGCGTCGGTGACGTCGATCTGCGCGTCAGCTCGGCGACGTTGCCGACGTAGATCACGCGTGCCGAGCTCGCGCTGCTGCTTGGTCACCCACAAGCCCGACGTCGGTGCCGCCGGCGAGAATGCGCGCGTCGGGATGCGCGCGCGCGCAGCGCCGCGAGCTCGGCGCAGCGTGCGTCGGCGCGAAATAAGTCTCCGTGCTCGTGCGAGCGCACGCAGCGTGTCGCGGCGCTGGATCGACGTGCAGCCGCTCGATCATCCGCGCTCGCTCGTCGATGCGGTTGCGCGTCGGTCGGCGACGAACGAGCAACTCATCCAGTGCTCGTGCGGTTGCCGCGGCGTCGCCGTATTCGTACATCCGACACGCGGCGTCGACGATCGGCCGGTAGCCGGTGCAGCGGCACAGGTTGCCCGGCAAGCGCGTCGTTGATCTCGCGGCGCGACGGCTTCTGCGCCGATCTTGTACAGGGCGAACAGCGACATCACGAATCCCGGCGTGCAGAATCCGCACTGCGAGCCGTGGCAGTCGACCAGCGCCCGCTGCACCGGATGCAGCGTACCGTCGGCGCTCTGCAGGCTCTCGACGGTGATCAGCTCCTTGCCGTCGAGCGTCGGCAGCGAACTGGATGCAGGAGTTGATGGCGCGGAAGCGCACGCCGCTCGCCGTCGAGCTCGCCGACGACGACCGTGCATGTGCCGCAATCGCCTTCGGCGCAGCCCTTCCTGGCGCCGGTGCGGCCCAGGTCTTCGCGCAGATACGCAACACGCGTGCGGCTTCGATCGACATCGTCGAGCGACACGATCTCGCCATCGAGCGCGAAGCGGACGGGCCGGTGCGCGGCGGCGTCTTCGGCGAGTCCTCGCCATGCGGTCTCCGAGGCCTTGTGACTGACTAACTACCGCGATACGTCGAATAGCCCCAGGGTGACACCAGGGAGCGGCACGTGGTAGTGCGCATCCGGATCGGCCACACCGAAGCGCAGCACTACGTCGCCGACGAACGGCGGATCGGGAAGTGTAGCGCCGGAACGCGCGAAATACTCGCTTGGCGCCGAACTCGATCTCGTAGATGCCTTTGGCGAGTGCCGCGCCCTCCAGCAGGCGGTTCTGGCGTGCGGCTGTCGGCGTTCGTCACCGTGGCGGCGTCACGCGTGCGTGCGCGTGCCGTCGACCCGGTATACGGTCACGTCGATGCCCGCGCCGGGCCGTTCCTGCGCGGTGTCGAGCACGTGCGTCGTCAACCGTCCCATGACTCCTTCCTTGCCGTTCCGCGCAATCTGCACGCGCTCGCGAATATTGCTCGAACATAATTTCGTCAATCGTGCTGACAATATTTTGAGCGCGGCCCGGACGTTCGTTCGAGGCTGCTAGGCAGATCGGACTCCCGCCGGCCGCGCCATTATGCGATTGCGGGCTTGCGCTCCGGCCGTTAAAATGTTAACAATGCAATCAATAGATTGTCGACACGACGTTGACACGATGACCCAAGCGCAAACCGAAGCAGCCCGTCACCCGCGCCGCACCGCCGTCCGCGAGCCGCCCCGCGTGCGCGCCCCGCGCCCGGCCGATGGAGCGAAGTCTACGACCGCATCCGCGGCGCCGTGCTCGACCATCGGCTCGTGCCGGGGACCAAGCTCATGAAGTGCGCGCTTGCGGGGTATTCGGCGTCAACCGCAACGTCGTGCGCAAAGTGCTCGCGCGCGCTCGCCTTCGCCAAGCTGGTCGAGCAGAGGCCGAATCGGGGCGCCACGGTGGCGAGCCCGACGGTCGCCGAAAGCCGCGACCTATTCGCCGCCACGGCGCGCCGTCGAAGGCGCGATCGTCGATATCGCGCACGCGGCGGATCGGTGCAGCGATACTCGCAGGCTCCGCGCGCTCGCCACCAAGGAGCGGGAGACGTACGCGCGCGGCGAGAGCCGGGCGGGGCTCAAAATGTCGGTGCAATTCCATCGCGACTTGGCTGCGATCGCCGGCAACCGCGTGCTGGCCGAGTTGCTCGACCAACTGATGGCGCGCACGCCGCTGGTGATCCTGGCGTATCGGGGCCGCGGGAACGACAACCGCTGCAGCAACGACGAGCACGGCGACATCGTCGATGCGATCGCGGGTGGCAATGCGGCGAAGGCGGTCGCCGCGATGACCGCGCACCTCGCGAGCCTCGAAAGCCAGCTCGACCTTACGATCAAGCGGCGAGCCGCGCACCGATCTCGCAGAATTGTTTTTGCAGCCGGCGGAATGAAAACAGCGCCGCCGGCGCCCCGTGGTACTGCCCGTAAGCTGCGCGGATTATTTGGCCGCCCGCGCGACGTCCGCCGACCAGCTTGTCCGCGCCCCTTGTTGTGCACGGCGCCGCTGAACCAGGATGTCGACTGGCTGCAACCGGCTTGCCGTAATAGCGCCTTGTTCCAGTCGTCCGACAGGTTGACGAGCGTGCCGTCGAGGTTGACGCCGCCGTAGACGCCCTTCGCGCGCGAGAACGCGATCAGGTCCGCGGTGACGTCCGACTTGGCGCCCGCGCCGACCGGTCCCGCCGCAACGCTCGCGTCGCCGCCGATCTTGAAGTTCGCGGCGAGCATCGAGTTCATGCCCTTCTCGGTCATCACCAGCGTCGACGATTCTCCGAGACCGACACGCCGGCCTGAAGCCGACGCTCGCCGGTGGCCATCGTGTAGAACGACGGGCCGTGCCACTTGCCGCCTTCCTTCGCGACCAGCACGCGCGACCGCCCGAGCCGCCGAAGATGAAGCCGGCCTTCACGATTTCGGGCGCGATCAGCACCGCCTCTCGCGCGGCCGATGTTCTGCTGCAGCCACGTCATCTCCGGATCGCGCAGCATATTCGAGAGCGTCGATTCGGCCTTGTTCACGAGCGCTCTCTGCTGCTCGGATTGCGCCGAGGCCGAAACCGGAACGAAGGCGAGCGCCGTCGTCGCGACAAGCGCCAACGTTGTCGGACGGCTAGGCAAGTGTACTTTTCATGAGCGTTTCCTTTCAAATCGTCTTGGTCAGGTCAGATGTTACATGACGCTGTAGTCAGCGTCCCCGCGGCAGGAGTTCGAGACCGGTGTCGGTGACACGCACGCGGTCGCCGATCCGCAATCCCGGCGATTGTGGCTGCGTGATGGTGCCGTAACCCCCGTCATCGTAACGAATCCCGATTTCCCAGATCAATTGCGTCTGCGATTTCTGCATCTCGTTGCCGACGAGGCCGCCGCCGATCGCGCCGACGATGATCGCGGCGGCCGTCCTGCCGCTGCCGCCGCCGACCAGGCTGCCCAGCCCGCCGCCGACCAGCCGCCCGTGATCGCTCCGGCGCCTGGCGCGTACTTCTGCGCGTCCACCTGGCGGATCGACTCGACGGTGCCGGCGCGCGCGACCGGCTGGTTGTAGAACCTGGTACGCCGGCTGCTGCGCGCAACCGGCGGCGACGAGGGCTGTGACGACGGCGAGCGCGAACGTGCGGGCGACGCGGCGCGTTCGTTCGATCAAATGCATTCTTCGACTCCGGATAAGGGGGCCTTTATCCCACGGCGTTCATTCTGGGATTGCGTTCAGCAGGTACATCGCGGCGAGCAAGCCCGGACGGACGCCCGAGCTTGCCGAGCCACTTGGCGGAAGATGCCATCGATGTCGCCGCTGACGTAGACCTGCGTCAGCGCCTTGCTGACCTCGAGCCGGAATGCCGAGTCGCCGCGCGGCAGCGACGAACGCGTACGGCTCGAACGACAGGTCCTCGGTCAAGCATGCGCGAACCGGTCCGGATCCTTGCGCCTGCGCGGCGAGCCTGATCAGCTTGATCTTGTCGCCGGCGAAATGCGACGACGGCGCCGCCTGCGAGCAGCGCGACGCCTTCGCTACCGTCGGTGATCGTCGCTGACGCTGCGCCGCTGACGAGGCGCGCTTTCATCGCCGCGTCGAGCCGTCGCCTCCGTGCGTCGTGCCCTTGATGACCGGCGACCTTCTGCTGCCGCCTGAGATCGGTGAAACGGTTGATCGGCGCGTCGGCCGACGACGGAAAGCCGCCCGCCGTCGACGAAAATCAGATTCGAGAAATCGACGTCCTTCAGGCGCTGTCTGCGTCATCGGTCGTGTTGGCGCAATCCATGTCGGCCTTGCCGCTGGCCACCATTTGAACGCGCTCCGCCGCCGTGCCGACGATCCAGTTGACCTTGAGATCGGGCACGCCGACGGCGCGCGCGCGATCGCCGCTGATGACGCGCTGGCAAAGGTCGATCGAGTAGCCGGCCGGCTTGTTGCCCTCGCCGACGAACGAGAAGGGCAAGCCGAGTCCCCGGAAAACGCGACGTTGACCGCCTTCGCCGCCTTGATCTTCGCCGAGCGTGTCGGGCGAGCGCAGCTGCCGCGCGCCCGTGGCGATCAACGTGCATGCCAGCAAAATGCCGAGCAGGATGGACTTCACGATGGAACCTCGAATGGAAACGGCGGGCAGCGGGTCGGAGCGCGGAGACGACGGAAGCGCATTCTACGCTCGGCGCGGAAGAAAATGGAGAGGGGCTTTCTGCTACACTCGACGCTGCGGTGGCGCGGCCAAGTGACCGTCGCAGGTCACTTTATCCGAACGCCATGTCCGAATCGCCGCCATGCCGCTTCCGCCTCTTGCTGCTAATTTCATGCCTGGGCGCGCTTGCCGTGCCGCCGGTGCACGCCGCTTCGGCGACGCTTCGATCGCATCCGCGCCGCCGGAACGATCACCCTGGCCTACCGCGAGGGCGCGCTTCGCCATTTTCGCTTCGCTGACCGCGACGGCCATGTTCGCGGCTATTCGGTCGAGCTTTGCACCGCGGTTGCCGCCTCGATCCAGCAGGCGCTCGAAGCTGCCGACGCTCAAGATCGTCTGCAGCCGGTCGACGCCGCGAGATCGACTCGACGCCGTGGCGGCGCGGTCGCGCCGACGCAGAATGCGGCACGACGACGATCACGCTGTCGCGGATGAAGGCAGGTCGATTTCAGCGTGCCGATATTCGTCGACGGCGGCAGTGCGCTGCTCAGCGCCAGAGTCGAGAGATCGCGAAGCTCGCCGATCTGCGCGGCCGCAAGAGTCGCCGTCATCGCCGGCACGACGACCGAAGCAGGCGCTGGTCGCCGCGCTCGAACGTGCTGGATGCGCCGGCGACCTCGTTCCGGCGACCGATGCGGTTCAGGGCGCGTCGATGGTTCGCGCCGGCAAGTCGACGGCTACGCCAGGCGACCGTGTCGTGCTCTGGCAAGTCCTCATGCTGCGCTTCGCCGCAGGCGCAGCGCGTTCGAGCTCCTGTCCGGCCACCGACTTTTCCTACGAGCCCTATGGTATCGTCGTCCGCCGCGACGATCCCGATTTCCGTCTCGCCGTGAACCGAGCGCTGGTCGACCTCTACAAGCACGGCGGAATCGATCCGATCTTCCAGCGCTGGTTGTCGCCGCTCGGTCCGCCGGGCCCGCTGTTGCATGCGATGTTCTACCTGATGAGCCTGCCTGACTGACATGTCGTCGGACGACGGCAGCGCTTCGCTATTCGCGTATGCTCGCAGCGCCGGCCCATGCGCGCAGCAGCCGCCGGGCGCTGGTGCGACGCCTGCGGCGATCGTCGCAGTCGATCCAGATGACGTCCGAGCGCGCGCAGTGGACGCCGCTCGGCACGCGACGCGCCGTCGACGGTGACGCGCGACCGGCGCGTCAGACCGGCAGCGATGACGCAATTCTGCGATCGGCCCGCAGCTCAAGAACCAGGGCTTCGTCATGCTGGGCGCCGCCGGCGGCGCCAGCTACGCCAAGCGTCCGAACGCCTACGAAAAGCCGCGCTGGGACGTCGCCGATCAAGATGGACTCGCGGCGGCACGCGTACCGTTTCCGCAGAGCTACGAGCCGTTGCTTCGCGAGGGCGACCGCGTTCGCGTCCTCGGCACGCAGCTCGAGCTCATCAACCCTTAGCGCCGTCGCGGCGGAACGATCATGGCGGCGCTCGCGATCCCGGACACCGGCGAGCGGCGCGTGCTCGCGCTTTCCGGGCCGCCTCGATGCGTCGACGATCCGCGACGTCTGGCGCGACGCGCGCCGCGCGCTCGCGGAATCCGTCCGGCCGGCGCGTGGTGGTCGATGCCGCCAAGCGTCGATTACTGCGATGGCGCCGGCATCGCGCTGCTGATCGATTTGATGCGGCAAAGCGCAAGAGCGGCGACGTCGAGGTCGCGAACCTGAAGCCGGCATTCGCGGCGCTGCTGAGCGCAGTTCGACCTCGCAGGTGCTCGACCACGACCTCGATCCCGAGCCGAAGCGCGGCTCGTCGGTCGAGGAAATCGGCGCGATCGCGTCCGGCGTCTGGAACGACATCCGTCGACCAGGTCTCGTTCGTCGGCGAGAACGACGTCGGCGCTCCTCATGCGGTCCGCCATCCGTCCACGCGTGCGCTGGCAGCGACGTATGGCTGATCTGCGAAAAGCGTCGGCGCCGACGCGCTGCCGATCGTCGCGCTCATCTCGTTCCTGCTGGGCGTGATCCTCGCGTTCCAGTCGGCGATCCCGATGAAGAAGTTCGGCGCGGAGATTTTCGTCGCCGACCTGATCGGGCCTCGCGATGCTGCGCGAGCTCGGGCCGCTGATGACGGCGATCCTGCTCGCCGGGCGCTCAGGCGCGGCGTTCGCCGCCGAGATCGGCACGATGAAGGTGAACCAGGAGGTCGACGCGTCTGACCACGATGGGCCTCGACCCGGTCCGCTTCCTCGTCACGACGCGCGTCATCGCCGCGTTGCTTGATGACGCCGCTCCTCGACGCTGTTCGCCGACCTGGTCAGCTGATCGGCGGCGCGATGACGCTGCAGTCGTTCTCGATCCCGTTCGTCACCTTCATCCACGAGGTCGAGGGCATCGTCGACTTCTCCGATTTCATGGCCGGCTTCGTCAAGTCGTTCGTCTTTGCGATCCTGATCGCCGGCATCGGCTGCCTGCGCGGCCTGCAGACGTCGGCCGGCGCCTCGGCCGTCGGCGACGCCGCGACGCGCGCCGTGGTTTCGGGCATCATCCTGCTCGTCGTCGTCGACGGCATCTTCGCCGTCGCTCTATTTCTTCCTCGATATATGAGAGTCGCCGGGCCGTCCCACACACGACGTGCGTCCCCAGCGCTTCGCGGCGGCAGCAGCCGCAAGCGTGGCGGTTCAATGAGCGACGCCCGCTGCCGCGCGAGCCGATCATCCGCGTCGAAGGCCTCGTCGCCGGCTACGACGATTTCGTGCTACTCGACAACGTGAGCTTCGATGTGCTTCCAGGCGAGGTGTTCATGCATCCTCGGCGGCTCCGGATGCGGCAAGAGCACGCTCCTGAAGCACATGATCGGGCTCTACGAACCGATCGCGGGCACAGGTGTTCATCGACGGCGACGACATCGTCGACCGCCGACGGCGACGTCGCGGCACAAATCCTCCGCAAGATCGGCGTCATGTATCAGTCGGGCGCGCTGTTCGGCTCGATGACGCTCGTCGAGAACGTGCGCCTGCCGCTCGAGGAATTCACCGACCTCGACCTCGAGGCCGATCGACCTGATCGCGCCGCATGAAGCTGAGCTGGTCGGCCTCGAGCAGTTCACCGGCCATTTGCCGGCCGCCATCTCCGGCGGCATGCAGAAGCGCGCGGCGATCGCGCGCGCGATGGCGCTCGACCCGATGATCCTGTTCCTCGACGAGCCGTCGGCGGGCCTCGATCCGATCACGTCGGCGTCGCTCGACGCGCTGATCCGGCGGCTCGCCGCGAGCCTCGGCGTCACGTTCGTCATCGTCACGCACGAGCTCGCCAGCATCTTCGCCATCGCCGACCGCGTGATCATGCTCGACAAGCGCAAGAAGGGCATCATCGCCGAGGCGACCACGCGTGCTGCGCGATACGAGCGAAAATCCATGGGTGCGCCAGTTCTTCCACCGTGAGCCCAGCAGCACGCCGTCGCCTAAATGAGCCAAAGAGCGAACTGCTTCAAGCTGGGCCTGTTCGTGATCGGCGCGATCGCCGCATCCTCGTGCTGGTGATCATCGGCACCGGCGCTTCCCGCAGAAGCGCATCACGGTCGGTACCTTACTTCAACGAGTCCGTGCAGGGCTTGGACATACGGGCTCCAAGATGGTGCACCACCGCGGCGTCGACGTGGCCAGGCTCGACCCGCATCACCTTCACCTACGTCGGGCACGAGCACGACCGCCCGATGGGCGACCGCAGCGCTACGTGCGCTGGTCGAAGCACAGTCGAAGCCGAAACCAGATCGGCGCGCGCGAGCGACATCGGGAGTCCGGAAGCGACCGCGCGGGCGCGGTGCGCGGGGGCTGCGCACTCGCTTGCGCCGTGCAGGCACTTCCGGCACCGAGCTACCTGAGGTCGGATTACGTCGAAACCCCGCGGGAAACCTGGTGCTAACAGTCGACTGCGCCCTGACAACACCCAGCGCCTGAGCACCGTTTCGACGGTCGCAGATCGTCAACGCGGCGTGAGCTGAAATTGCGATCGACCGCAGCTCGATCGTCAGCACCGCTCAATCTCAACCGCCTGATGACGACGCGAATGATCGGATCGCCGGGTTTTAACACGAAGGTTTCGCAGCAGCGGTACCGAACGCAATTGGTTAGCGGTCGAGTCGACGTTGAACGACATCGCGGCGAAAAAGTTCGACGAGGGAGCGCTGGTGCCGCTGGCCGAGCCCGCCAGTCCAACGCTGAGCCAAAGGCGACGCCGCGAGTCCGTCGCCCGCCAGCCTGCCCGAGTCGGCCGGACGCCGCGCTGCAAAAAGCCTCGCGATCTGGTCGGCGATCCGAAGCTCGCGTCGTCGATCGCAGCGATGGAAAGCGGACGGCTCACGCGCCTCGACCGGATCTTCGGCGGCGGCGAAGTCCGACTCGCGACGACGATCGACAACCCGCGGCAGATCTCGGACAACCTTGCGCGATCTTGACCGAGGCGCCGGGCGTTATCCGCCGAACCCGGACCTTCGGCGCGCCGCCGCGGACCGCTGGAGCGAGCCCAACGACATCCATTTCTGAAGCCTCGCGCGCCGCGCGTTTCGTCGTCGCGGTCGCTGGCGCTCTGGCGGTTGCGGCGCGTTCGTCGCGGCCCGCGCCGATCAAGCAAACGTATCTGCCTCGATCCGCACGCCGCCCGCGGTGGTCGCGCAGTGAAATCGCAACCGGCGTCGGTCCGCGTCGGCAACGTCACGGGTGGCCAGAGCTTTCATTCCGCGGCCGCAGCATCGTGTTCCGCGAGTCGGACCTCCGCTACGAGAACGCCTACTACCTCGGAGGTTCCGTCCCTGCCGGCGACGACGTTGCGCGAGCTGACGTCGCGCGCTGGAGCGGTCGAAGGCGCGTTTCGCGGCAGTCGTGCCGGGGGCCGGCCTCCGCCGCGGCGACCGATTGGGAGCTCGATGGCTTCCGTGTCGGCGCTTCCATTCCTCGACACGCGCGACGCGTCGAAGCCGGCGGCGGAAGTGAGCGGTCACTCTATTACCTGTTCGCGGCCCAGGCGTGAAAAAGAGATGCCGGTGTGGACCCGCGATTACCAGTCGCCGGGCGCCGCTCCCGGGAACTTCGGAGCAGGCGTACGCCGCCGCGCTCAATACGGCGGTCGGGGAAACTTGGGCGAGCTTCGCGTGATCTCTCGGCGGCGGAGCTGAAGCGTAACTGACTCGCCGTTCGGCGAGTTTCGCTGGGCGGCGGTGGCGCGGGATTTGATCGTCTCCACCACGACCCATCCCTTCAGCCCGTCCCCCGCCTGACATGGGCCACCCTCGAAACGGCAGCAGATTTACACCGGCGTGGATTGGCGACAGAATGGGGCCGAGGAGTCGGCATATCGCATGACTCCTCCCTGAGTGCGAGGGGACAAATGTGCAAGCTTTGCGATGACGGCAAGCTGCAGGACCACGCCGGTCGTTGGTTCGCGGCGCGATTTCCTGAAGGCCACGACAGCGACCGCGGTCGCCGCAACGGGTCGCGGACCTGTTGACCGCAGTTCGTTCAGTCCGCGCCATCCGCCGTGGCGCAGGCCAGGGGCCGGCCCGACGACACCGGCAAGCCCGGCCCGCCGCTACCTCATCCGCGGCGGTTCCGTGATGTCGATGGACCCGAAGGTCGGGCGATTTCGCGCAGGCCGACGTGCTGATCGAGGGCAAGAAGATCCTCGCCGGTCGGGCCCGAACCTGCATGCGGGCGGCGCCGCGGTGATCGACGCGCGCGGCCGCATCGTGATGCCGGGCTTCATCGACACGCACCACCACCAGTTCGAGACGGCGCTGCGCAGCTTCCTCGCCGACGGGGTGCTGATCAACGACGGATCGGGCTCGGCGAGCGGCAGCACCGACCTACTTCGAATTCATCCTGCTGACGTTCGCCCCGGTCTACCGTCCGCAGGACGTGTACATCAACGAGCTGTTCGGCGGCCTGGCCAGCTCGACGACGGCGTCACGACGGTGCACGACGTCTCGCAGATCCATCACTCGCCGCAGCACTCGGACGCCGCCATCCAGGCGCTGTTCGATACCGGGCGCCGCGCCGCCTTCGGCTATTTCGAGAGCGCGGGTGCCAACATTCTCGGCACCAATCCCGGCAACCAGTATCCGACCGATGCGCCTCGCATCAAGAAGCAGTGGTTCTCGTCGAGCGACCAGCTCGTCCACATGATCATGGGCGGCGAGGTCTATCTCGGTGATCCGTCGACCGACGCAGTCCTGGACGATCGGGCGGCAGCTCGACCTGCAGATCGCGGCGCACATCCTCTCGCCGTTCGGCATCCGTCCGATCTTGGACCAGCTCGCTGCCAAGGCAACGGGCGGCAACAGCAGCACATCGGGATCGGACCCGACAACCTGTTCATCCACATGACCGGCATGTCCGACATGCCGCCTGGCAGAAGGTCAAGTGACGTCGGCGCGCAGGTCTCGCTCGCCGTCCCGATCGAAATGAACATGCGGCACGGCATGCCGCCCATCCTCAGGATGCAGAGCCTCGGGCATGGAGCCGTCGCTCGAGCGTGCGACGTGGAGTGCACGCTGACGGCGGACTTCTTCACCCAGATGCGCTCAGCGCATGAATCTGCAGCGCATGGTCGTGAACCAGATGGTCCTCGACAGCCCAACGGGAATCATAACCTGCCGGATCCCCGGAACTGGGGACTCCCGCAATCCGCGGTAACCGTCCCCGGCGCCTTTCCTTATTGGCCGACCCCGCCTGCCGGCATACCGGACCCACTGACGACGCGCGACGTGCTGCGCTACGCCACCATCAACGGCGCGAAGGCCCTGGCTCGACGAAGCAAGATCGGCTCGCTCACGCCGGGCAAGGAGGCCGACATCATCATCCTCGACGCCGAGCCGCGATCAACGTGGCGCCGCTCAACCACGTGCCGGGTGCGGTCGTGTCGCTGATGGACCGCACCAACGTCGAGACGGTGATCGTCGCGGGCAAGATCCGCAAGTGGAAGGGCAAGCTGCTCGACGTCGAATCTGAACAAGCTGCGCCAGCGATCTGGAGAACTCGCGGGACTATGTCTTCGGAAAGCAGGAATTGAAGTGAAGCTGTTGTTCGGATCGCCCCAGTGACGCGATGGGTGGGCTCCCCTGGCGGCGGCGGCTTCTCGGCCGCGCCCGCAGCGGCCCTATGGGTCGCCCCAGGCGCGATGACGTGATGCAGCCTATCATCGGCTCGAGGCTCTAACGAGCTGAGATCGGCGAAGCGCTTCGGCTACATCTCTGCTGCCGCTCCGCGCGCGGCGGATGCAACGAGACCGAGAGGGCTTAGATTCGACGAGCGGAGAGACCGTGCTCGGATGCGCCGGTCACCGCAACGCGCACGAACGTGCCGGCAGCGAGTCCGTTCGCGGCCTCGGATGCGCACGACGCCGTCGATCTCCGGCGCGTCGGCCGCCGAGCGCGCGACCGCGGTATCGCCTTCGACCGCCATCGACTGAGCACGTTCGAGCGTCTTGCCGACTTTGCGCTCGCATGCGGCGCGCGCTGATCTGCGCCTGCGTGCATGCATGAAGCGCATCTCGACGCTCCTCTCGATCGCATGCCTTCGGAACCGGATCGGGCAACGCATTGGCCGCGGCGCCATCGACCGGCGAGTACGCGAAACGCATCCGACGCGGTCGAGCTCCGCTTCGTCGAGAAACTGCGAGCAGCTCCTCGAACTCCGCATTCGGTCTCGCCGGGAAAGCCGGCGATGAAGGTGCTGCGAACCGCGATGTCCGGGCCGCTCGCGCGCCACGCTGACAATCGGTCCAATACGTGTTTCCGGCGCTAGCCGGCCGCTTCATCAGCCGCAGGATGCGCGGGCTCGCGTGCTGGAACGGCACGTCGAGATAGGGCAGCGAGGCCTGCCCTGCGCCGCGTCGGAGGTCATCTGCGCGATGACCTCGTCGACGTGCGGGTACGGATAGACGTAGTGCAGCCGCACCCAGGCGCCGATGGCGCGTGCGAGCGCCGCCAGCTCGCGCGCCAGCTCGGTCATCCGCGTCTTGACCGGCCGGCCGCGCCAGAAGCCGGTCCGGTATTCGACGTCGACGCCGTAGGCGCTCGTGTCCTGCGACACGACGAGCAGTTCCTTCACGCCGGCCTTGAACAGGCGTTCGCGCTTCCAGCAGCACCTCGCCGATCGGTCGGCTCACGAGATCGCCGCGCATCGCCGGAATGATGCAGAACGTGCAGCGATGGTTGCAGCCCTCGCTGATCTTCAGGTACGCGTAGTGCGACGGCGTCAGCTTGATCCCTTGCGGGGCACGAGGTCGACGAACGGATCGTGCGGCTTCGGCAGCGTGCGCGTGCACCGCCGACATCGACTTCCGGACGTCGCGTGCGGGCCCGGTGACGGCGAGCACTTTCGGATGCGCGTCGCGGCACGAAGTCGCCGCCGTCCTTCGCGCCGAGGCAGCCGGTGACGATGACCTTGCCGTTCTCGGCCAGCGCCTCGCCGATCGCGTCGAGCGATTCCTCGACGGCGGCGTCGATGAAGCCGCAGGTGTTGACGACGACCAGATCGGCGCCCGTCGTACGATCGGCGCGATCGCGTAGCCCTCGGCACGCAGCTGCGTGAGGATCTGCTCGGAGTCGACGAGCGCCTTCGGACACCCGAGCGATACGAATCCGATGCGCGGGGCGGCGTCGCGCGTCATGGCGCGGACTGCTGCATCTTTCACTGTGATGCGGGCGGCGCTACGCGCCGCAACAATGTCAGCGAGTTCCATGGTTGCTGCAGCGCAGTCGACCGCGCTAGCGCTTCTTGTCGTCTTCCGGACTGCCCGGCGGCGCGGCGCGAACGCCGGAAACGGGAAGGCGGAGAACATGCCGCGCGTCTGGTCCTGCATCCGCTGCTGCATGTCCATGAAGAGCTTCGCGCTCTGCTCGAGATAGTTGCCGAGCATTCCCTGCATCGCCGGGCGCCTGCATCTGCATGAACTGCTTCCACAGGTCGGGCGTGAGCATCATCTTGTCGCCGTAGACCTGCTTCGCCTGGTCCTGCAGCTTCTTCTGGATCGCCATGAACGCCTTGACGTTCTGCTCGATGTACTGGCCCATGATCGTCTGCTGCGCGCTGCCGTAGAACCGGATCATCTGCGCGAGCATCTCGGAGCTGAACATCGGCATGCCGCCCGCTTCCTCGTCGAGAATGATCTGCAGCAGGATTGCGCGGGTGAGATCGTCGCCGGACTTTGCGTCGACGACCTGAAAGTCGATGCTCCTCGAGCACCATCTGCTTGACGTCGGCGAGCGTGATGTAGCCGCTGTTCGCCGTGTCGTACAAGCGACGGTTCGGGTATTTCTTGATCGTGCGTAGCGGGTCGGTCATCGCCTGCTCCAAAATCGGACATAGGATTATAACCCACTGATTTAATTCGCGATTGGAATTGCTTATCCTCTGGATCAGCGGTCGATGGTGCGATGCACAAAAAAGGCTTGACTTGGGGTTTGGCGTCCCTACAATGACCTTTGTGCAGCGCAGCAAAACCAGTCGACGATGGGACACGTAGGCGACGGGTCTTGCCCCCATGGACCGGAAATTCGAATTTCGATGGGGGCAAAGGCGCTGCGAAGGATTTGCCCCCAAATCGTTTCACACTTTAGAGGATCCAACCATGTATAGCGCATCGGAACAATTCGCCGACCTCAGCAAGACCAACTATGCGAACGCGGTCGAGCCTCGCATCGCTGTCGCTCGAGAATGCGGAAAAGATCGTCAAGCTCAACCTGAACACGGCGAAGGCCGTGCTGGCGCAAGGCGTGCACAGCGCGCAAGCGGCCGCGTCGGTCAAGGACGTCCAGGAACTGCTTCGCGCTTCGCGCGAAGCTGACGGAAGTGGGCGTGCAGGCCGCGACCGGTTACTCGCGTACGTTGTACGAGCTGTCCTCGGAAGCCCAGGCGGAATTCTCGGCGCTGGCCGAGCAGGCATGGGCGTCGTACACGAAGGGCATGGCGTCGTGGGTCGAAAACGCGAGCAAGTCCGCGCCGGCCGGATCGGACGTCGCCGTCAACGCGTTCAAGTCGACGTTCGCGGCTTCGACCGCGGCATTCGACCAGTTTCAAAAGGCCACGAAGCAGGTCGTGAACCTGGCCGACGCGAGCGTTCGCGCCGCGACAGCCAGCGCCACGAAGGCCGCCACGAAGGCCAAGCGCGCGGCGTAATGCCGGTCGTCCGCCGCCTGTCGTCCTGGAGACGGCCGGCGGGGGACGATGGGGCCCGGCCGGCACAGAGGGAACTTGAAATCGTGCCGGCTGTCCCAACTTCGTGAGGTGTAGTCTCCTCTGTATCAACGTCCTCCTCCTAATTGATACAGGCTGTGAGCCCCGCAGGGCAACCTGTGGGGCTTTTTTCGTCCGCTACGCGTGGCTTGTGATTAGAGCGCCGTGACCCCGTGGGCTCGGCGCATCGCATCACTCGAGCTTGCCCACGCGTTGGACCGCGCCGGCGAGCGTTTTCGCGTCGGCGTCCCAAAAATCGCCTGAACTCCGGCGCATCGAGGTATTGCACCGGCGTCTCGACCGTCGCCAGCGCGCCGACGAACCGTGGGATCGGCCGCCGCCGCGCGCGCTGGCCTCGCGCAGCTTGGCGGTCACCGGCTCGGGGGTCCCGGCGGGCGCGAACAGCGCCGACCATTGGAAAAATACGGCATCGAATCCTGCTTCGGATAGTGTCGCAACCTCTGGCAGCGACGCGAGCCGCTTGTCGCCCCACGACGCGAGCACTCGAACCTTTCCTGCCTTCACATGCTGGATCACCGTCGATGGCCCCGACGCCACTGCCTCGACGCTGCCGCCGAGCAGCGCCACGACTGCGGGGCCTGCGCCGGTGAACGGCACATGCAGCAGCTTGATCCCCGCGCTTTGCGCGAACATTTCCATCGGCACGTGCATCGTGCCGTAGTTGCCCGACGAGCCGTAGCGTGATCGCGCCCGGTCGTTTGCGCGCGTCGGCGACAAATTCCGCCAAAGTCTTCCAGGGGCTGTCCGCGCGCACCGCAAGTACCGTGGGGTCGGCGGTGAGGCGCGCGATCGGCGTGAACTGATCGAGCTGGTAGAGCGGCGCGCGTCCCGTGATCTTGTCCGCTTCGGGCAAGATCGAGATCGACGACAACGCGAGCAGCAGCGTATAGCCGTCGGGCTTCGCCTTGGCGACGAATCCCATGCCGATGCCGCCGCCCGCGCCGGCTTTGTTCTCGATCACGACGGGCGCTTTCAGCTCGCGCGACAACGCATCGGCGAAAGGTCGCGCGACGATGTCGGCGACGCCGCCGGGCGGAAAGGGGACGATCAGGGCGATCGGCCGCGACGGATACGCGTCCTGCGCGAGCGCGATGCAGGGCGCTACTACCAGCAAGACGGCTACCGCGGTACGTCGCGCGACGGTACCGATTAGCAGCCCGCGTTTGGCGCGGAATCTCGTCGAATTCATCGTGACCGAGCCGGCGATATGCACACCCAGCACGTGGTCGCGCATTTGCACGACGGCGTCGGTGTCGCAGAAGCGCTGCAACTCGACGACGATGCCGTTCCAGCCGCGCGATCGGCTCGACAAGATCGGCTCGGGAAGCGCCCCCGACAGCGCATGGGACGGCGCCGGCGTTTGCGCGTGGGTCTGTGTGAGCAATGAATCCTCCGAATCGCAGTCAGAACATATGCTGCCCCCATTGATTGCGATGTTCGCGCCGGTGAGAACGCCGCTTCGTCGCTCGACAAGTAGGCGACGAGACCGGCGACTTCCTCAGGCTTGCCGAGCCGGCCCATTGGAATCTGCGGAATGATCTTGCTGTCGAGCACGTCTTTCGGGATCGCCATCACCATCCTCGTGCCGATGTAGCCCGGCGAGATCGTGTTCACCGTGACGCCCTTCCGCGCGACCTCCAGCGCGAGCGCCTTGGAGAATCCGTGCATGCCGGCCTTCGCCGCCGAATAGTTCGTCTGTCCGAACGCACCCTTCTGGCCGTTGACCGACGAAATGTTGATGATCCGTCCCCAGCCGCGGTCGACCATGCCGTCGCAAACCTGCTTCGTCATGTTGAAGCACGAATCGAGGTTCGTCTTCATCACCGCGTCCCAGTTGATCTTGTCCATTTTCTTGAACGTCATGTCGCGCGTGATTCCGGCGTTGTTGACGAGCACGTCGATCGGCCCGATTTCCGCGGATACCTTCTGCACGCATGCGGCGGCCGAATCCCAGTCGGCCACGTCGCACGGGTAGGCGCGGAAGTCGAAGCCCTGCTTTTCATTGCGTCGAGCCACTCGGGCGCCTTGGTGTTGCCCGGAGAGTACGTGGTGACGACCTTGTCGCCGAGCGCGGCCAACTTGATGCAGATCGCCTCGCCCAGGCCGCCCATTCCGCCGGTGACGAGCGCGATGCGCGGATTCGTTGCCATGGTCCAGTTCCTCCTACGGGGTCAGGCCCCGATCTCGTTTTTCTCCCGGGTGTGCGGCCCCGAGCCAACCGTCACCGCTCGACGGCGAGCGCCACTCCCATGCCACCGCCGATGCAAAGCGAGGCGAGTCCGCGTTTCGCGTTGCGGCGACCCATTTCATGTAATCAGCGTCACGAGCACGCGACACCCCGACGCGCCAATCGGATGGCCGAGCGCGATCGCACCGCCATTGACGTTGATCTTCGACGTATCCCAGCCCATTTCCTTGTTCACCGCGCAGGCCTGCGCGGCAAATGCCTCGTTGATTTCCATGAGATCAAGGTCGGCGGGCTTCCAGCCGGCCTTCTCGAGGCACGTCGCGATGCGGGCACCGGTCCCATGCCCATGATCGCGGGATCGACGCCCGACGATGCGAACGCCTTGATCTTCGCGAGCGGCTTCAAGCCGAGCGCGTGCGCGCGCTCCGCGGTCATCACGAGCACCGCGGCGCCGCCGTCGTTCAACCCGGAGGCGTTCGCGGCGGTGACCGAGCCATCCTTCGAGAACGCGGGACGCAAGCCGGAGATCGAGTCGAGCGTGGTGCCGGCCTTGACGAACTCGTCGGTCGCGAACGCGAGCGGATCGCCCTTGCGCTGCGGGATCATCACGGGAACGATCTCGTCCTTGAACTTGCCGTGCCTTTGCGCGGCCTCGGCCTTGTTCTGGCTCGCGACGGCGAACTCGTCCTGTTGGCCGCGCGAGATCTCGTACTTCTTCGCGACGTTCTCGGCGGTCGTGCCCATGTGGTACTGGTTGTAGACGTCCCACAGGCCGTCGACGATCATCGAGTCGATGAGCTTGGCATCGCCCATTCGGAAGCCGTCGCGCGAGCCCAGCAGCACGTGCGGCGATGCGCTCATGTTCTCCTGACCGCCGGCGATCACGATGTCGGCGTCGCCGCATTGCACTGCCTGTGCGGCGAGCATCACCGCCTTCAGTCCCGAGCCGCAGACCTTGTTGATCGTCATCGCGGGCACAGCGTGCGGCAGGCCGGCCTTGATCGACGCCTGCCGCGCGGGATTCTGACCGCTGCCTCCGGTCAGCACCTGGCCGAGGATCACTTCCGAGATCTGATCGGGCTTGATGCCGGATTGCGCGAGCAACGCGCGGATGACGGTGGCGCCCAACTCGGGCGCGGGAATCTTGGCGAGCGAGCCGCTGAATTTTCCGATCGCCGTGCGCAATGCGTTGGTGAGGACGATGTCGGTCATGGAATTTCTCCGGGAAAGGGGTGGCGCGGGGGCGGGTTGCGACGGGCACTTCCCGCCATGTTAGCGCAGCCGCCGCGCGCGCGGTACCGGGCGTCCTGCGGCGAGCGCCAAAATGACGCCGCTCAATCCGCCGCGAATCGGTAGCCGATGCCGGTTTCGGTCAGCAAATGCCGGGGTTGCGCGGGGTCGGTTTCGAGCTTCTGGCGCAAATGACCCATGTAAATTCGCAAATAGTGATTGTGCTCGACATGCGCGGGGCCCCACACATCGCGCAAAAGTTGCCGGTGCGTGAGCACCTTTCCCGGATGCGCGAGCAGCGTGGCGAGCAGTCTGAATTCGATCTGCGTCAGATGGACGTCGGCGCCGTTGTGAGTCACGCGACGATTGGTGAGATCGACGCTCACCGCGCCGAAGCGGACGATCGGACTTTCGCTCGCGCCTTGCGCGTGCCGGCGGAGTGACGCACGCACCCGCGCCAGCAGTTCTGCGACACCGAACGGCTTGACCAGATAATCGTCGGCGCCGGCGTCGAGCGCCGTCACTTTGTCCGCCTCGTCGACGCGCGCCGAGAGCACGATGATCGGCACGCGGCTCCAGCCGCGAACGTCGCGCACCAGCGAGACACCGTCGCCGTCCGGCAACCCGAGGTCGAGGACGATCACGTCGGGCTTGCGTGTGCCCGCTTCGATGAGCCCGCGCTGCAGCGTGTCGGCTTCGTGGACACGGTAACCCTCGGTTTCCAGCGCGGCGCGCACGAAGCGGCGGATCTCGCGGTCGTCCTCGACGATCAGCAGCTGCGGAACGGTTTCGATCGATCGATTCTCCGGTGAGGGCGGCGGTTCATTTACACGTTGTTTACACCGAGCGCCGCAATTTGTACGCCAACTATATCCGGAACCGCATAGCCTCCAGGCATTGTAACGGCGGAGCCGCGCAAAGGCGCGCGCTCAAACGGCGGGAGAACCGGAACATGATGGACTTGATCTTCGTAGGGCGTGATCGTCGGCTTTTTCGCGCTGTCGGCGTGGCTGATCCGCCTCTGCGCGAGCCTGATGCCCAAGGGACGGCGGCCATGAACTGGGTTTATTGGCTTGCCTCTGGAGCCGCTCTCGTGATTTTCGTCTACCTGGTGATCGCGCTCTTCAATCCGGAGTATTTCGAATGAGCGCGGCGGTCGTGAGCCGAGACCCGGAAGGGCCGGCGGCGCGCGATTGAAGCGAGGCCGACGCGCGAACGTCACACATGGCATTTGCAGTGCAAGGAGGCTGAGGAGTGAATACGATCGGCTGGCTGCAACTCGCGCTCGTACATCGTCGTATTGTTGCTGCTCGCGAAGCCGCTCGGCGCGTACATGGCCGCCGTGTACGACGGCCGCGCGACGCGGGCGCAGCGGATCGGCGGGCCGGCTCGAACGGCTGATTTATCGCGGCGCGGGCGTCGATCCCGCGCAGCGACATGGGCTGGATGCGAGTATGCGCTCGCGATGCTCTGGTTCAACCTGGCCGGTGGCTTGACCGTCTACGCGCTGCAGCGCGTCCAGCAATGGCTGCCGCGCAATCCGCAGGCGATGTCCGCTGTCGGTGCCGATTCGTCGTTCAACACCGCGGCGAGTTTCATCACCAACACCAACTGGCAGGGCTATGCCGGCGAAGCGCACGATGAGCTATCTGCACGCAGATGCTCGCGCTGGCCGTTCAGAATTTCGCGTCGGCCGCGACCGGAATGGCGGTGCTGGTCGCGCTGACGCGGAGCTTCGTGCGCAAGGAAGCGCAAGGGCATCGGCAATTTCTGGGTCGATCTCACGCGCACGACCGTCTACATCCTGCTGCCGTTGTCGATCGTCTTCGCGCGTCTACTTGACCGCGAGCGGCGTGCCGCAGACGTTCGACAAGGCGGCGACCGTCACGTTGGTGCAGCCGGTCACCTTCGACAACCCGAAGAACGGCCCGGACGGCCAGCCGCTCAAGGATGAGAAAGGCAATCCGGTCACCGAGAAGGCAGTCGCGTCCGAACAGATCGATTCCGCTCGGCCCCGTCGCATCGCAGGTCGCGATCAAGCAGCTCGGCACCAACGGCGGCGGCTACTACAACGTCGAACTCGGCGCATCCGCTCGAGAATCCGACGCCGCTCACCGAACTTTCTCGAGATGCTCGCGATCCTGCTCATACCCGCGGCGCTTTGCTATACGTTCGGGCGGATGATCGGCGACACGCGGCAAGGATGGGCGCTGCTCGCGGCGATGACGATCGTGTTCGCCGCGCTGCTTGCCTATCACGTACGTCGCGGAGCAGAGCAGGCAATCCGGCGTTGACGCCACTCGGCGCGGATCAAGTCGCGAGCGCGACCCAATCCCGGCGGCAACATGGAAGGCAAGGAAGTGCGGATCGGCGTCGCCAACTCTGCACTGTGGGCGACGGCGACGACGGCGGCATCGAACGGATCGGTGAACTCGATGCACGACTCGTTCACGCCACTGGGCGGCATGATCCCGATGTGGCTGATCCAGCTCTCCGAGGTGATCTACGGCGGCGTCGGCTCCGGCTTGTACGGCATGATCGTCTACGCGATCGTCGCGGTGTTCATCGCGGGACTGATGATCGGGCGGACGCCGGAATATCTCGGGCAAGAAGATCGGCGCGTTCGAGATCAAGATGGCGTCGATCGCCATCCTGATTCCGCCGCTCCTGGTGCTCGGCGGCACCGCGCTCGGCGTGATGACGGAGGCGGGCAGGGCCGGGCGTCGCCAATCCCGGCCGAGCACGGCTTCTCGAGATCCTCTACGGCGTTCTCGTCGGCGGGCAACAACAACGGCAGCGCATTCGCCGGCTTGTCGGCGAATACGCCGTTCTACAACACGGCGCTCGGGCTCACGATGCTGTTCGCCCGCTACTGGCTCGCGATTCCGGTGCTCGCGCTCGCCGGCGCGTTCGCGGCCGCGAAGCACGTGCCGCCATCGGCTGGCACGCTGCCGACGCATACGCCGCTGTTCATCGTCGTGCTGATCGGCACGGTCATCACCGTCGGCGCACTGACGTTCGTCCCGGCGCTGGCGCTCGGTCCGGTCGTCGAGCACCTGCTGCTTTTCGCCGGTCGCTGAGCGAACGCTTTACTCGAGGATCGAACGAATGGCAACGACTCTGGCCGCCCGACGCGGAACGCTGTCGTGGTTCGTCGATTCCGCACTCATGAAGCGCGCGCTCGTCGACAGCTTTCGGCGCCTGACGCCGCGCTACCAATGGCGCAATCCGGTGATGTTCGTCGTCTACATCGGGAGCATCCTGACGACGATCCTGTGGCTGCAGGCACTGAGCGGCCAGGGCGAGGCGCCCGCCGGATTCATCCTCGCCGTCACGCTGTGGCTGTGGGTGACGCTGCTGTTCGCCAACTTCGCCGAAGCGATCGCCGAAGGCCGCAGCAAGGCGCAGGCCGCGTCGCTCAAGAGCGCGCGCAAGGACACGATCGCGAAAAGCTCGCGCGCGCCGAGCGCGGCGCGCCGCCGACGGCGACGCCGTCCTCGCAATCTGCGTCGCGGCGACATCGTGCTACGCCGAGCAGGGCGATCTCATCCCGGGCGACGGCGAAGTGATCGAAGGCGTCGCGTCGATCAACGAGAGCGCGATCACCGGCGAGAGCGCGCCGGTGATCCGCGCCGCCGGCAGCGACTTCAACACGGTGACCGGCGGCACGCTGGTGCTGTCCGACTGGATCATCGTGCGCATCACGCGTCAATCCGGGCGAAGCGTTCCTCGACCGGATGATCGGCATGGTCGAAGGTGCCAAGCGGCAGAAGACGCCGAACGAAATCGCGCTGACCATCCTGCTGGTCGCGATGACGCTCGTGTTCCTGCTGGCGACGGTGACGCTGCTGCCGTATTCGATCTACAGCGTCGACGTCGCGAAGGCCGGCACGCCGGTGACGATCACCGTGCTCGTGGCGCTCCTCGTGTGCCTGATCCCGACGACGATCGGCGGCCTGCTGTCCGCGATCGGCGTCGCCGGCATGGGCCGGATGATGCGCGCGAACGTCGTCGCGACCTCGGGCCGCGCCGTCGAGGCGGCTGGCGACTGCGACGTGCTGCTGCTCGACAAGACGGGCACGATCACGTTCGGCAACCGGCAGGCGTCGGCGCTGCATCCGATGGCCGGCGGTCACGCCGCAGCCAGCTCGCCGAAGCGACGCTGCTCGCCTCGCTCGGCGACGAAACGCCGGAGGGCAAGAGCATCGTCGCGCTCGTCAAGCGCGCGTTCGGCCTCGCGCCGCCGCCGCTCGACGCCCGGCCAGGTTCACGATCATTCCGTTCTCGGCGCAGACGCGGATGAGCGGCGTCACGTTTCAAGGGCGCGAGATCCGCAAGGGCGCGCTCGACGCGATTGCGCGACTGGGTCGTGCGCAGGGCGGCGCGCTTGGATCGCCGAGAGTCGTCGACGCGCGTCGAGGAAGTCGCGCGCCGCGGCGCGACGCCGCTCGTCGTCGCCGAAGGCGGCACGTGCTGGGCGTCGTCGAGCTGAAGGACATCGTCAAGACGCACATCAAGGAGCGCTTCGCCGAGCTGCGCCGGATGGGCATCAAGACCATCATGATCACCGGCGACAACAAGCTGACCGCGGCATCGATCGCCGCCGAGGCGGGCGTCGACGATTTCCTCGCCGAGGTGACGCCCGGAGGCGAAGCTCAAGCTGATCCGCAGATCCAGGCCGACGGCAAGCTGGTCGCGATGACCGGCGACGGCACCAACGACGCGCCGGCGCTCGCGCAGGCCGACGTCGCCGTCGTGATGAACAGCGGCACGCAGGCGGCGCAAGGAAGCGGGCAACATGGTCGACCTCGACTCGAACCCGACCAAGCTGATCGAGATCGTCGAGATCGGCAAGCAGCTGCTGATGACGCGCGGCGCGCTCACGACGTTCTCGATCGCCAACGACGTCGCCAAGTACTTCGCGATCATCCCGGCGGCGTTCGCGAGCACGTATCCGGTGCTCGAGGCGCTCAACGTGATGCAGTCTCGCGACGCCGGCGTCAGCGCGATCCTGTCGGCGGTGATCTTCAACGCGCTGATCATCCCGGCGCTGATTCCGCTGGCGCTGAAGGGCGTCAAGTACCGCGCCGGTCGGCGCGGCGCCGATCCTGCGCCGAAACATGCTGATCTACGGCGTCGGCGGCATCCTGCTGCCGTTCGTCGGCATCAAGCTGATCGACATCGCTCCTGGTCGCAGCTGCACCTCGCCTGACAATGGAGATACGATCATGTTCGCGTCAATTCCTTCCCGCGCTGCGCATGCTCGTCGTGCTGTCGCGTGCTGACCGGCGATCGCCTACCCGTTTCTCGTGACCGGCATCGCGCAGCTCGCGTTTCCGCGCGCCGCGAACGGGAGCCTCATTCGTCGGCAGACGGCAAGATCGCTGGGATCGAGCCTGATCGGCCAGCCGTTCGACGATCCGAAGTATTTCTGGAGCCGGCCGTCGGCGACTTCGCCTCAGCCGTACAACGCGATGGCGTCCGTCGGGCTTCGAACCAGGGGCCGCGCAACCCGGCGCTCGCCGACAGCTGTGACCGCCCGCATCAAGGCGCTGCGCGACGCCGATCCGGATCAACGCGGCGCGGTCCCGATCGACCTCGTCACCGCTTCGGCGAGCGGCCTCGATCCGCACATCAGCGTCGCCGCGGCGGAATTCCAAGCGTCGCGGCGTCGCGAAGGCGCGCGGGCTGCCGATCGACAAAGTGCAGAGTCTCGTGTCCGCCCATACCGAAGGCCGAACGTTCGGGATCCTCGGCGAGCCGCGCGCGTCAACGTGCTCGCATTGAATCTCGCGCATCGATCGCAGCGGCAAGTAGCCGCAAGCGCCGTTGCATTCGGCGTTGCTACACTCTCGGCCGCCACGCCGTCGCGCCAGCGAATGGAAAACGAGCGTCCCGATCCGGACCAGCTGCTCGCCGAAGTCAAGGCGCGCGAAGCGCGCCGCGCGGCGCGGACGCCTCCGCATCTACTTCGGCGCGTCGGCCGGTGTCGGCAAGACGTTCGCGATGTTGACGCGCGGCGCGACAGCTGCGCCACGAAGGCAGGGACGTCATCGTCGGCGTCGTCGAGACGCACGGTCGCAAGGAGACCGAAGCGCTGTTGCAAGACCTTCCGATGCCTGCCGTTGGCGAAGATCCCGTACCAAGGCCATACGCTCACCGAGTTCGATCTGGACCGCGCGCTCGCG